>OMLO01004270.1_pt1 | contig 11910 bp, 5 predicted proteins | sample 1674811 | NCBI WGS metagenome assembly OMLO01 (sample SAMN06265003, study PRJEB25207) | coral metagenome | isolation source: Coral host | place: Mexico:La Bocana,Puerto Morelos, Mexico | collected 2008-11-13 | reverse complement strand
AAATACTTCAAGACTTGTCAGTCTTTCTTTCTTTTGAATTAAGGGTGAAAGTTTCTAAAGAAACTGTGCTGCTGCGTTGGTGGGGGTAACAAGGTAATTTGGTTATATCAACTAAGTTGAAAGTGTAAATTGGCCACCGTAACGAGTTGAAAAGCTGACGTTTCGAGCGTTGGCCCTTCGTCAGAGCGAATGGACGAAGGGCTAACGCTCGAAACGTCAGCATACCCTGCAATAGTTTGATATTTGTGTTTGATACTGTGATGGGGCATTTGGCATCATTTGGGTGGGTGGGGTAGAGGAGGATTTGAAAAAACTGCTTTGTAATATATTGAAGCTGTGACTCTCTGAAGAAAACCTTGGAGAACTTTGTGTTCTGTTTGAAAGTAAATGTAAGCCTTTTGGTTGTGAAAATTTAATCACTGTTATATTTTAATGATATATAAGTGATACTTGGGATACAACAGAAGTTCAAGGTGTGTTGCCAAGGATGGTTTTGTTTCATATCTCTATAAACATTTTTCCATGTACTGTCTGTCCCAGGGGGTTGGGAATTTGAACAACAGAAAATTCATTACGTGTTATCCTTAGTGGGGGGGGAGGGGGCGCAGGGGTTGCACAAGGTAGGATGTTGAAGTTTAAAATGGGCTGGCAAATCATGAAGTGTGTGTGTACACACAATGACAATTGAAGTCCTAAGACATTTTGAGATGCTCATTTTCAATTAAAAAAATCATTTTCATTTGTTAATATTAATATTTGTTGTAATCATTCAACTGAGTTATGTGTGGTTTCTGTAGATGGCAAACCTATGTTACGACAAGGTGACACAGGAGACTGGATTGGTACATTTGAAGGGCACAAAGGAGCAGTGTGGAGTGCTACTTTGACTGGAGATGCTACCAAGGCTGCCACTGGAGCTGCAGACTTTACAGCGTAAGTAGACATGTGGAGAGAATGGGGAATCACATGTTATCAATTCTATGTGAATTTATTTTACTGTGATTTCCCCTCCTTCCTATCATTATCATCATCATTACCGCCACCATCATCATCATCATCATTTCTTGTTACATTGCTATTCATATAAGACAAGGCAAAAGTCACCCAATAATAACAATTGAGTAGACTTATGGCTAGAGAACACATTTCTCAAACCAATAATCAAACCGCCTTTTGAACTCTCAGGGGAAACAAAAAATAGTTCAAAATAGTGGGGATTTGAAATAGCTAGCAGTGAATGACTGAAGGGCAAATCCAATGAAAATGGTTTTGAATTCAAAATAATGGAGAAATTTAAATGGCTGCATTTGAAAGAGCGGGATCCAACTGTATTTTTATATTTAAACCAAGTTTTCAGCCATATCTAATAACTTGGTCATTCAACCAACCAAGTAGCCAGAATGAATGCATTAATCAGTTGTGAACTAGTTGGTCAATTGGTCAATCCATGGTTTGCTCTGTATCTAACACTGAGATGGAAATTAATGATTCTTTTCTCACTGTAGGAAAGTTTGGGATGCCCTTACAGGAGATGAAGTGAGGAGTTTACCTCATAAGCATATTGTGAAAATTGTGGATTTTTCTCCGGTAAGTATTTTGATATATTATTTTTAATAACCACAGCATTGATGCATGAATGACAAAATGTTTTTGATTGAAAATTGGGACTATGAATACTTGTAAATTGTAAAAGTCAGTGCTTGACTAATTAGTGAAAAGACATGCAGAAATCTGCATATGTTTCAGTGGAGCTGTTAGATTTTGATAACCATTAATATTTCAAGGGTGTTTGTTTTTGATAGGATGGCGATAGACTCCTTACAGCAAGTAATGAAAAGCTAATGAGAATATTTGATCTTCAAAATGATAACTCTGGTAAGTTTGTTTCACTTTATGATCAAAAATATAATTTAATGCTGTATTTCTGATGGTTCACATGAAATATTGTGCAGACTGACATTAACAGTTACCAGTAGATACATTTACACTGTATGAAATGGAGCAAAAAAAATATTTAGTTTTACATGTAATTGTCAAAAAAGGTAAAAATGGCACCAAACCAGTAAGAATGTAATTTAAGAAAAGAACTGTATCTAGTACCTAACTTCATACCAGTAATTATTTTGTTAGTTACACAATAATTGTTAACAAAATTGCAAAAATTGAACAAGAAGTTGAAACAACTTATAACTGCACTTTTTTAACTCCTCTGTTTGTACTCCTAAACACATTAAACAATGTCTATTATGTGTTACTTTACACTTTTATAAACTAAGTTTTAGCAAATAGATATGTGAGTCACAATTATTTACCCTACCATGGGGATGATGGCTAATTTTAGACCAGTTGTGGTTTTTTTCCCTAATATTGACATAAAGGCTGCAAGCTCAGGCAAGTTTTTGTTTTTCTCAGCAAATATTTAATTTTGCTTCAAATCTCCTAGCTCTCTTCAATGAAACAGCCAAAGAATTCACTTCAATTGCCTAAATCCACAAGAAATACTCACAAGTAAATTAATGACCGTGGCTTCTCAGTTGTGGCAAAAAATCTTGCAAAGTATAAGCATGATCTTATTTGTCACGTGGCATAAGTCAAAGCTGTCACATTAGCACATTCTGTGGCTGACGCTGCAATAAGGTATATTTTATACAGTCACAATGAGGTAAACAATTCTGAAACATTTTCCGTACATTAATGTTTCTACAGCTTTTGATTTCTCTTCTTGCCAAACATTAATATTTAAGCTCTGCATAATCAAAAATTCAAACAAAAACCATCCCAGTAAAGATGCACAGTAAGGGTACTTAAAAGGCATTTTATCAGTGATATTGCAATCTGGTCTTTGACATATTCTCAATCTTTGAACTCAAAATGTGACCAGTTCCCAGTTAGCTTGATAGCTCAGTTAGTGGAGCTTTGCACTGGTATCACAGAGGTCATGGGTATGAATCCCCAGGCTTTAATTTCACAACTGCTTAAGTTGATGTGTGCAAAACTGTGATGATCAATCATGTCTTCATAATTATCCTTAGTTAGCTGCTTTGAACAAAAATGTATTTTTCATTGTCATTTCATTGCTTATTCAAGACAATGTACCGGTAACATTTTTTAGAACCAGACTTGTTAAAAGGCTATACAGTTAATATCAGGGCTGCTTTATGGAGTAAAGATGGCAAGCTTGTTTATAGTGGAGGAGAGGATAAAGCTATGAGGTATTGTTTGTAGAAAGTGAAAGAAAAAATCTAAAATCTTTTTTAGTTGTTATAGTTTTTTAGTTTTTACATGTTTTGGCACTTTACCTTGGATTCTAGAGCATGAAGTGCTTTGGAGTACTGCCATTCCCTAACCCATTGCAATTTACTCCCCAATATTCTCTTGTGTTTTCACAACACTTTGGCAGTACCTATTTGTACACCTTGGTGGGGGGAGGAACTGTGAGATTGAAGTGTCTTGCCAAAAAATGCAACACATTTACCCCAAGCAAGGCTCTAACCTGGACTGCTTGATCCTGAGGTCACTTGTCTCTCTATGTAGCCAGTAGGAGGAGGTACTTCCATAAACTTTGGATAGGTATTTATTAAAGATGGAGCAGAAAAAAATGAGATTCTATTCCAGGGAAAAACAAGAACTAAGAATGGCATGAAGGGTTTAACTTTATTTGGTTTAAGTTTAAGTTTACGAATAGTTCAGTTGTAACAGGTAATTGATTTGTTTTTCAAGTGCTGAGTTGGGCATTTACACATTGCTATTTGAGCTGGGAACACAATGCCTACAGAAGCTAGAATAAAGATCGAGATTCCCCTACCCTACCCCACTGCACATACTGGTGGCTTTGTTGTGACTAAAGTAGTGACAGAAACTCTGAATTTCTCCTTACAACTCTGAACATTCCCATTCATTGTCATCTTAAGGTTCCTCACTATTATACTCTGGACATCTGTTTACGTTTTACTAATAGCAATTAAATCAAGTACCAGATGAGATCTTTTATTCAGTGTTAGATGGATTCCTCTTTTTATTGTAGGATTTGGGATACAAGAACTATGACTGAAGTGAAGAATGTTGATATACCACAGAATGCCACAAGTATGCTTCTATGCAAGGATGACAATGTACTGATTGTCACATATGGTAAAACTGTCTCATTCTGGGATGCCGAAAGGTAAGATCAAATGCTAATTGACTTTCTTGCCAGCGAAAGTTGAAAAAAGGCAGTTGTGCTAGTTGATGTAATCCAGTTTGCCTGCATAATTTAAAAAATAGAAAACATGTAGCATTTCATCTTGAAAACTAGCTTAAAACCTCAAAAAACAAATTAAACTACTTAATGTCTACTTTGATTAAATTCTCTTTGCTTGCACCACTATTGTTGTGCTATGTCTATGTTTCTATCAAGCTATAACAGATACTTTTTTGAACTAATAAGCATATATATTTTCTTGGGGTTATTTTCTTTTATTTTATTAGAAAATAGCGCGTTAGAAAGAAAATATGCAACTTACAGTTTTAATGTTTCTATCATTTCCACCACTTTGTCAGGTTGTTTATCTGAATGTTTATATTGAATTACCTTTGAGGATGTTTGATTAAACCCTCACTAACAGTGTATTTTTAAAAAAGGAGAGAATTTTTGATATGTTAAAATGCATGTGCAACCCAAACGAAATGGCAAGTTTGAATAAACACCATGTCCACCAAGCCAAGTTTGAAATAATTATGAAAATACAGAACTGCTGGTAGTGTTGTTACTTAATAAATAGAGTACTGTAAGTTTCATTTGGCAGACTTGTGAGAACTTCATCTAGATTTAATTATAGACTAGGACTTTTTCTGTATTTACATAGCCTCATCTGCATAACTTTTGACTATTCTCCCAACCTCCAAGTGTTGAGACAAGGTTACGCCAATATGGAAAAATCTCTCCCATTGCTTATAAAATATGTCTCAAAACACAGAAGAAACAACCATGTTTACTTATAATAAGTAACTCTCATCTTAAGATGCCTAATGAGCAATGAGTGCAAGAGTAATGTCTATTAGTCATTTATAAATAACTTAATGTAATGCTGTTGTATTGCATTTCTATTACATGTACATATAATACATATTGGAATGGTCTCCCTACTTCATCCTAAAGATTGTTTTAATAGATTTTGAGACTTAATTATTATAATAATATTATTTTTTTATTTACTTTCTAAAGTATTAAAGTGGTACTATGACGAAAATCCCATCTTTCCGATCTAAGCCATTTTAAACCATTAAAAAGTAGTCTGTATAAGAAGCAAAATGCTGTTTACTATTTTCAAATATCTATTTTCGTTCCAGAGATATTCAAGTTTTTAAAATATGCAAATTAGCCAATTAATGACGTCATACACTCAACCAAGTTTTGATCAAATATGATGAGGAAAGATATCTCAGCCAGTTTGTATCAGAAATGTTTGATTCTCAGCCGTACGATTCTACTAAATGTGCTCCACAATGCGAACTCAACAGTTTTGTTTCCATGGCAACATACTGGGTTCCAGACCTCCCCAATATTAAAGGTTTATCTGGCCACCTTTGGCGTTCCATTTTGATATTTGCTAATGGTGGCTCGTATGTATGATTAAGCAAGCATATGAATATGTCAGCTTGAGTTTGTGGCACCATTTAATGTTTTTTTGTGCTTACAATCACCAATAGACTGAAATAAAGTAGGTAGGAACTGGAAAGGAGTGAGTTTCCATGGGAACATAATTTTTATAGTTGTTGGTGTGTCTCCTTTAGAACTATTAGTCTACCAAGTTTAAATGGTCCGTGATGCAAATTGGCCAAGATAGCTGTATTAATATACCTCATATAATATTGGGTTGAGTATATGACGTCATCAGTTATCTCATTTGCATATTTTACGTATTTTTCAAACTCAAATATCTCCGGAACTAATGCAGATATTTGCAAACGGTAAACAGCATTTTTATTCTTTCATGGAATTCTATGTGATGCAACTAAAAAATCAAGTGGTAAAATTTTGATCGTAGTACCACTTTAAGTGTATGCAATCTGTTTTTAAGAAAAGTTTGTGTGATATCTTGTGATTTTACCAACTCAGTTGTGTCTAGTAAGAGCTGTTTTCAAATATTGAGCTTCATAAAAGCAAAACCAAACTAACTTAACAGTAATATTACACTACTCAGCCAATCTCAAAACGTATTAAACTAAAACCAAAACCAAAACATTGGCTTAATTTCTCTCAATGCTCAATTGAAAATTGCTCTAGAAGATACATAAATCTCAAGTGCTGATTTCTTGTCTTGACTAAATCTACTTTTTGTGCTACTGTTTGGCATATGTAATGTGTTCAATTTGTTGTTTAGAATGGAACCTATCAAGTCATTTGAGGCTCCAACACCAGTATTTTCAGCATCACTCCACCCTAGCAAGTCTTGTTTTGTAGCTGGAGGAGATGATTTCAAACTTTACAAGTTTGATTATGAAGATGGAAAAGAACTAGGTAAATTGATATATGTTTTACATTTAAAAAAAAAGGCTGCAGTTAAAGTTCAACAGCCTGATGCATTGGTAGTGTCTGTTGGCTAAAGCTCTGGTACACTGTTATAGTGTCTTGGTTGATGCCTCATTATTTGATAGTGTGTCAGCTGATGCATTGGAAGAATGTTGGCCAACATTAGATTCAGCTCATTAAGTGGATCTTTGCCTTCAGTTTATAACTTTTGTAAATGTGTTTGTTATTAGAATCATACAAAGGACATTTTGGCCCTGTCCACTGTGTAAGGTATTCTCCAGATGGCGAGCTGTATGCGTCGGGATCTGAAGATGGAACACTAAGACTTTGGCAACACACTGTTGGCAAGACTTACGGACTATGGCGAGCTGTTAACAATGGTGTTGCTACAGATGGAACAAATTCATGATAACTCATTTATTAACTATAATTGTTGTAATAATGACATCCACAGTGCCATAAAACAAAATACCATTTTTCCTAGTTCAGTGTAACCAATATGATTCCAGACAGTATCTTTCTAATAAAACATGTTAGAAAGAAGAGTTTTTGCCACAAACATATTGCTTTTCTGGTTTATGGTACTCAAATTATTCAAGACATGTAAAAACAATTCCCCAGCTAGGTGGTATGTGTAGAGTGTAAATGTGAACTTGGACATAACATCAGGACAAATGTTTTAAACTTACTGGGTGGTGTTCTTCACAAGTTCAGAACTTTCTATCCTGCTGGGTGAGAACTGTTTAGTGAGGGAAAATGAAATCTCTAATGTAGATGTAGATAACAAATCGCCTAACAAGAACAGTAATAAAATATAATAATGGTAAATATGTAGACCAGTAGACCATGATTGGGCTCTTCAGAATAAAACGGACAAAACACTGATGGGTGGGTAAGTAAACAAGGAAAGCAGAGAAGAGAGCAAAGAAAAAAAGGGTGGTTTCTATTTACTTAAATGATTCTTTTTAGTATTCCCCCACCCCCAACAAAAAACCCCTGTTGATAGGCTAAGAGACTAGCATGGAGACTCTGCATACTAGACTGTGAGGCCTTTGATATAATGTACAGTAAACTGAAGTGAAAGTCTCAACGTTAGCACTGAAATTCTCCATGAGTTTATTTGATTACAAGTGAACTGGGATCTCTTTCATGGGATATTATTCTTAATTTTCTTCACCTGTCAATTAGAACTTGTCATGAGAAAGTAAATGAGAAGGTTACAATCAAAATAGCCATTTGTAGCATAATGGATAAGAACCATAGTGACACATCTTTTGATATAAGAATAAATTATATTGATTATGAAAGCTCAAAATTACCCACATTCTGTTTTGTTAGATTTGTAACTGTAAATACATGTACATGTACAGCTGTAGCTTTTGTTTTCTAAATTTTATACACACTATCTTTGTGTGCTTGCCATTCATATTTTATACATAATTATTGTTTTGGAAACATTTAGTAATTTATCCCAGATACCAGTAGAGAAGTATTAATGGAGTGATAATTGAACAAGTGTTAACACCAAATATGTACCTTTCATGTTTTTGTGCCCTGACCATTCATATGTCAGATCAAGCCTTACGTACATGTATTAACAATTATGTATTAATAATTACGTCTCATTGGTTTTCCCTCATGGTACAAATACACACTGTTAATATTTACCAAAAAACTTATGATTTAGCTTCTCTTTAACCATGCCCATTAAAAGTGGATAAGTCCCCAAGATTTACTAAAAACATGTTGAATTTCAATGTTCTCCAGTTGTGTTTTAACAATATGAATCTTACAGGTATTTCCACTTTTAATATTATTTAGGAACAAAACTTGTCTCTTAGCCAGTCAAGATAGAATTATTTTCCTCAACGACTTATTAAAAATAATTTTTCTTGTGTAATTTAAGGTATGTACATGTAACTGGCCCATTGGTCTAGGAACCTGACCTATCACTTTGCTCGGCAATCTGTATCTATAGGCATGTTTCTACTGTGACTAACTCTGAAGTAGCATCTGATTGGCCAGGGATTTGTGCATAGTGTAGTAATGGTAGAATAATAAATTGTTTAGTACTCTATGTAGTACCTCATGAAAAGTTCATAATGGTGTGTTAGTTAACTATCACTTTCTTCTCATTAAAAAAAACAACTTTGATTGTGTTGCAGTTTTCTTGTTAATTTGAACCATACAAGTACAAAACTTTTGCAGGATTTTGGTAGTTTGGAATTCTGGAATGAACCATAATACTATTACACACAGAAACAATTTTTTACAATGAATTAAGGCCCTAATAGCCATCTAGAATTTAGTGTTGCATGCAATTAACATCCTTAAAATGCTATGATCATTTAAAAAATAGAGATAATTCAAAAACAATGGAACCCTATAACCTGAGTTCAATTACTTCTTGAGCCAGACCAAAATTAAAGGGTTTTATGTGTCTTAACTACCCTTCCATTTCATTCATTTTACAATATGAAATATGAAATTGAAATTAGAAAACCTATGGCTTTACTGAATGTTGTCCGAGTAATAAAGCTTGACTTTTATGTACATAATTACTTTAAATAATATAACTGGCCACCATCAACTGAAGTCTACTGATCAGAATCTTCACTGCTGCTGTAATCTCCTAACATCCCCAGTGAACCAAGTGCACTTGTTCCAGCATTGTTGTCTTGATCCACTTTCCCAGTGCCTTTCTGTGAATCATGCAATGTGTCCTCTTGTGCAGCTGTGACAGTTTTTGTTTTAATAACTGCTTTTAAAGCATCTTTTTGTCCAAGAATTTTGTCTTTATTCACTTTTACTAAAGATGCCAGTTGAGAATTTTTCTGCAGCTTTCCAATGCTAACATTACCATTTGTCTTTTGTTTCTTCTGAGCTGGTTGTGGAGTGTCGGAGGTATCCTATAAAATAAATATTTTCATGAATATCACACTACACCTGCTTCCATCAGGTCATGTAGTTGTGTCGGTGGAGAGACACAATCTAACTGCATTCCTACAGGTTGCGGGTTCGGTAGCAGAACATTTACAAGTACTACAAAACCTAAGATTCATTCCAATAAGCTTTTCAGGCAAGTGTACACACAAATACTCACACAAATGTGTATTGCTGATACAATGAACTTTTGGGAACTATGAATTGAAGTGAGCGAAGGGAATAACTACCTTAATTTTTGATGAGCACCCCCAGGCCAGTCCTCTGTGTCCAACATTTAACAGTAAGTACTTAACATCAACAGCATGTGATTTATTAAATAGCATATAGTTACCTCTGCCAAAATGTCTGTGGCTTTTCTTCTTGTTGGTTTTGTTTCTTTTGGTACTGGTACTTCCTTTTTGGATTTTGATCTGTTTTCATCAAGCTCATCATCTTCACTATCATCACTTAATCTTCTTTGGATCTTCTGGGCCCCAAATATAGACCTAAAATAATAAAATAATATGTTATGAATTGAATTATGAATTGAAGATTTTATCAGCCATTAAAGTACTCAATAGTTAAACTACGGCATGTGTAGATTTCAGAGTTGGATTATCTGTTCAAAGACATTTATTGCTACTCAGAGTTTCATGCTCCTTGCAAAAATAATATATATTTTAATTACAATATGTATTACTCCATGAGTGCACAGAGCTGAAGCTTAAGTGGAAAAATTGTATAATCAGAAATGCCCCAAAGACACATTGTACCAATGGGTACACTAACCATATTTTTAGGCTAAACCAATGAAAACGTCTCAAATTGTATTATCCAGCTTTAAGTATTAAACGTTAGTTATCACAACAATATTATATTTTTGCTTAAAAAACTGGTATGCCAACTATTATCGTATGTTAATATACAAGGCTGGGTACTTGCTATAAAATTTTATCTATTTTTCTTGCCATAAAAAGGGAAAAATAAAAAACAACAGCAAATCACAACATGAAGTTATATTATGAAGGACAAATCCACACTGCACTTACTGTACTAGCTGTTCATCTTCTTCTTCTTCTTTAGCTCGCATTTCTTCTGCAGCCTTTGCATTTAACTCCAATAAGGAGTCATAATCAACTACATGAAACAAAAACAACTTAGAATTATCAAAAATGTGAAAAGTAGCCTGCCACCCAAGCCAAACTTAAAATGAACTGATGGCAGTTGAACATAAGTGTTCTGGGCTAGGTTGTTCAAAAGCCACTTAACTCTAACCCAGGATTGAAAGTTGACCCAAGTGTTTATTTCTCTTTTCTACAAATGTTTTCACTGTTTGTTTTAGTAGTTTGAGATTATTCAAACTCAAAACTGAATGAAAATGATGAAATCAGAAACCACACCAAGTTGCAAAACTGCTTAAACAGGCTTTGAACAACCCTGCCCAGATTTGAAGCAAAAAATTTCATGTAGTGGATTGATTCAGTAGGTCTTGGGGTCACAGAATTTCATATAATTTGGAATCCTTGAAATTCACAAAAATAGTAATCTGTATTTGCATTTTCCACTTCAGTCTTTATGGATACCACAAAATGCAACCTTGATAGTTGACATTCTCTGTTGCATTCAGTGATACAACCAGTTTAAGGATTATAGTGTCTACGTAACATACCATTGGCAAGCCTCGTGTTCAGATCTCTCAACTCTTCTAACTTTTCTAAAATGTCCATTTCTTGTTTGGATTCTTTCGTCCTCTTCTCAAGAGCCTATAAGAAATGCATGAAAAATGAAATTCCCTCGTTGATAAATATATATTATAATCATTTGAACTCTTAGTTTCTGGCTTTCCTTTCCCCTTTAAGCTTATATTTGTATTCTGTGGGAAGCTGATGTCATTTTTAGTAGTTTAAAGCTAATGACAATTAATATCAAGTTGATGAGGATAACATGAAAGAGATCACATATTTTATGCAAACCCAGTACAGTGCATATCTTAAAGACTTTATGATGACTTGTACTTCTCATTACTCTTACATTAGCCTTGACTTATAATTTCTCAGAAGAATAGATATATATACATTTAGTTACAAGACGTGAGTTATTGTGTTGAACATTATTATTTGAACCAAGGATTTGCTGGAAATAACAACTATTAAACAAAGTACATATTAAAACAACAGCAACAGGAAAAGGAATAACATCACAGATGATTTTTAACTGTAAACAATAATTCAGGCTTGCTATCACTGGAAAAACTACCAACCTTTGCAAGGTTATGCAAGTCACTTCAAGTACAGTGGAAACCATTAATCTCATCACCAACGGGCAACAAAAATCTGGCCTTACTAACAGGGTGGCCATAGTAAACTGAACTTTTGTTTGGGCCAGGATAATGTGGCCATCAATCAATCAATCAATCAATCAATCAATTTATTTGCCTTTTTACCTAATACAATTAATTTTATATATATTTCTAT
>OMLO01004269.1_pt1 | contig 11910 bp, 12 predicted proteins | sample 1674811 | NCBI WGS metagenome assembly OMLO01 (sample SAMN06265003, study PRJEB25207) | coral metagenome | isolation source: Coral host | place: Mexico:La Bocana,Puerto Morelos, Mexico | collected 2008-11-13 | reverse complement strand
CTCGCCAAAATACTGCATGACTCGTAAAAATATACAGCGATACTACACACTAAAACGTCTAATAAGATATATATATTGCAAGATTCTTACTAACCGTTCTGTTGAAGCTTATCGCTGAGAGTGCTGTCCATTTCTTCCCCAACCTTGAGGAATACTTCTTCCATCGTGGTAACTGAAGCGCCATAACTGGCGATCCCAAGATCCTTTCGGCGCGTTTCCAGCTCGGTAAAGAGCTCCTCGAACTTGCCTGTTGCTTCACTTGGCAAAATAAATGACAGCTCAGCACCTGGTAAACAAATGATTAACACAAAATGTTGGAACTGGCCTTTTCCCATTTTAAAAAAAACATGGTAAAAGGACTGGTTCTATTTAGACAAAGCCTAAGCGCGCTCTCGGTCAGGTAAAAGTTTTTGAGCAGTACTTTCATGTGGTATCGTTTCTTATGCAAGCCCTGCTGTATGACAAATGATAATTATGGAAGTTATCGGGAAGCCATTTTCTTTGTCTTTCATTATTATACAGAATAATTTATGTTACGTTTTAGACAATCTCGGATTTGAAAGAGTTCATTAGACCAGTCTGGCACCCTTAAACTCACCAATGTTACTTTCGACTTTTGCAGTAGGCACGTGAGTAGTGACCAAAGCCGTAACTCTGGAAACATCACAATGAGGTTCCTTTACAATGACCATGTGGTAGCCCACACCATACTTGTTCTTGAGGAAAAGGGAAGAGCCACAGCATTTGATGTTCCCTTCGGCCATGATGGCGATCCTGTCACCAAGAATGTCCGCTTCGTCCATGAAGTGAGTGGTGAGCAAAATGGTCCTTCCTTCTTTCTGTTGCTGCAACAAATCCCAGGTGAACCTGCGTGCTGACGGGTCCATGCCAGATGTTGGCTCATCCAGCAATACAACCTGTTAACAGCCAACGGTTTGATAAGGTAACTTCGAAAATGGCCACATTGAAAGTTTCAGTGTCCAAGGAAGTGTGTAACACAGTTAATAACCAATGGCCTTGCTATTGACTGGAAAAATCCTCTTGAATATTTCTGTAAAAGCTACGTCATTAAATATAAAGTCAAGTTGCTTGAAAACATAATAACGGAATTCTAATTTCCATTTATTTCTAGGGAAATCCAAGCATGTACTGAAAGGCATAAAGCTACAAGACGATATCATACCTTGGAGTCACCAATGAGTGCTATTCCAACAGAGAGCTTTCTTTTCATGCCACCAGACAGAGCACGAGCCTGTGTGTGTCGCTTGTCAGTCAGTCCAATACACTCAATCATTCTGTCAATCTCTTCTTTCACGCGCCAAGACGGGCAGTTCTTTAACTTGGCAAAGAACCTCAGATGTTCCTCAACAGTCAGACGGTCAAACAACACGTCATGCTGCGGGCAAAGACCTGAAAGAGAAGTAGGTTACATTAAGGAGGCACAGTGTCTAATGCAGATGATTTTAAGAACCTACTGTAGATCATAAAAGGAATGTGACAATGTTTGTAATACCAGAAGGAAACGCGCAGACACAAAGTCACGATATAAAATGACAAATAGATGTAATATTATATGCAAATACGACCAAACTTTGTGATAATTTTATGGTTTGTGTTTAAATCAATTCCGGGTTTCATTCCTTTAGAATATTGCAAAGTTCTTCTCCAAATTTCTGATTGATTTCTTTACTGAGCCTTGATGCATAACATCAGATCTAGGGAACTTTTCAATGCAAACAGTTTTGGAATAAATTACCGACCCAAGGCCTCTTCCTAAGAAGATGAAAGCTATCACTTCAAGTAAATTTGATCATGTACAATAAATTTTTGTCAATAACAATTATTAGTATGTACCACACAAGTGAATAGTGCTTTTCATGCATGCTGATTGGCTAGCTCATCCAAGTACTATTCACCTTCGAGCTCGATTCGAGCAGCCGAAGAAAAACAAAATGGCTTCCCGTTTCAAATAAAGTTACTCTTAAACAAGTAAAGTTACTCTTTGGTCCGCTAGTTGTTCAGCTTGTGTGGTATATACTAAAACAATTATTCACCTCAGAGTCGGTGAAAGTGGTGGATATTTACCTCCACTACAGTGAATAATTGTTAATTATTATTTATTATGATAATTAAAATAATGTTTTAATTAGCTTTCAGAAACCACACAATGTGTTTGAAATTCTACAGTTATATTAACTAGACATGTTTTGGATGAAAGATATCCATCATCAGTTTACAAGAATACCAATCAAACTGAGCAATAGATAAATTGACAGTGTAAGTATGATACAAATAAGGATAATTAATGCACAAAACAGAACAAATTAAAAATATTACACTAAAGTAACACCGACTAATTAGTATGAAATTGATAAATTATGATGCATATATCAAGATGAACAAATTTTAATAATTTGCATAAAATAATAAAATATCCTGCCTAGACTGCTGCGCACTCCAACGATATTGTCGCTTATAGAGCACCCATTGACAAGCGCTGAGCCAGATGAAGCAGGAAAGAGTCCTGTTAGCATGGACATCAGTGTTGTTTTCCCAGCTCCATTGTGTCCCAGCAGTGCAGTAATCTGACCTTCATACATGTTCAGAGACACTCCATTAACAGCTATGTTCTTTCCTGTAAGGAACAAGAATGGATTTGTGAGAAAGAGTTTGGGCCTAGAACAAGGAAACCTGTAACATGTTTAATGTTCTCATTGGACAACTTCCACAAGTGCCAAACTTTTTGCCCCATATTTTCTGTAAGCCTAACAAAGTCTATGTACAGCTAAGAAAATACTTCTCTATTCCCTATCTCAAATACAGTAAGTATAATTTAGAAACCGTTGTGCAAAATGTTAATATGCAGTCTAGCAATTCAAAACTTTGAAAATCATAACTTTAGGGAGTCAAAGTCCTGTAAAAGTTTTGGACACAGCAAACAATTCACACAAATTTTCTTTTGCATGATGGGACAGAATTTGATTCGGCTCTACAATCAAGCAAGGCAAGCTCCATTTTGCCTCTCACATAAAATACAATATAATATAGAAGTTGAGAAGCAGAGCTCCTGATTACAATAAGGTAGCCTGGCTTGAGCCTGTGATCCAATCAAAAACAAATACCAGCAGAAACATGTGAGCCTGCAATATGGTCACATGGTACTGGTCAGCAGAAACCTTGATTTGACAGGTGCCAATTGACCAGAATGTGGATAACTAATATGAAAGGTGTGTGCTGTAAACCAAGGCTGCATGCCATAATTGACCTATTATATACGTCAATGGCTATTTGGCCACCATATTTATGACGGTCACCTCATCATCTTCTTTGTCATTGTCAATGTAGGGCACTGATTCCTTGACCGTGAAAAAAGAGTTTTTGTTCTCTACTCCTCTGTACGCATGTGGTTCCTATTCCTATAATTCTAGTGCTCTGCTTATTTAGAGGCCCTTCGGGTCACTGGAGCTCTGCTAAAATAATGCTATATAAGACTTAGTTGCAAACCTTTCTCAGTATTGAACACTTTCATGAGGTTTCTTATTTCAATCCCTGCTTCCAAACCCACTGGTTCTTTTTCTAAAAATTCAGGTACAGACATTCCAAGTCTCATGTCATTTGCTAGGGTATGAAAATCACTTATCTCTACCTACAGGGAAAACAATAACCAAAAGATAATGTTAGAACAGAGCTAGAGAGGCCAGCTCATTGATCTCTTCAAGTATCTTAGCCTGCAGAGCTTGGCGGTTTATTAGCCATTTTTGTGGGCTGAGAAATTAAAGCGGCAAAGCGGTGTAAATGAGTGCCACGCATTGGCAAAAGCATGATTTTCGTGTTTGCACTATAACCAGACAAAAATTGCCGGGGAACCACTATCATTGTTATTTTGCTGTGAAAGAAATTCTCATTTAACGTTTTATGTCCATTTCCTGGTTGAGGACTTTGATCTGGTGACAAAACAGCCACTGGCAATAGACATTTACATCTGCTTGAATCATCAGAAACTTCAATTGTGGCTTGCTTCTCTTTCTGCAGGTTCGAAAAATTAAGCTCAAAAGAGTTTGTTATAATTATTTTACATGTGCAGAACTGGCACGCACAATCAGAAAAGGTGTCTGACCTTTCTGTTTCTGCACCAATTTTCACGCTCACTAAAGGCCATTTTGAAATCCTTCATGCTTTAAGACCTTGAAAAGGTTGTGCATGTAAATGTTTGCATTTTCTTAAAATCTCTAAATTTGATCTTGAGTGGACAACAACAAAGTCTACAATTATCATTTATACTTGTTTCCTCCCCTGAGAGGCTTTTTCAGCATATCGCCCTTTGCTGCGATGGAGCAAACACCACATCTGAAGATAATTTTTTAATAAACTCTACAGTTCCCTGCCAAGTTGGAATCTATGCTCTGATTAGCCTGGTTAATAAGATCCTCAAAACTTGTCATCAGGTCGTCAAAATATGTAAAAGGAGGCAGCAATAAAAGAATGTGGGTAATCCGGGCAGGTGGTTTCTCACAGCTTTGCCACTTTGTGCACTTGTGCTAAAATTGTTTAAAAAATGCCTAAACTGCCAATTGCAAGCTATGCAGGTTAGGTTTCAGTGTACTATGAAGTGGTAAGGAACAGGCCTTGGTTGAAATCCTTACATTAATAGGGTCCTGCAAGATCTCTTAGGATCCTTAACTTAGGATTGCTATTAATATTAGTTAGGATTGTGTGGAGTCCTGTAAATGAAATTGGATATTCTCCTGTGTAAGATCCTTTGGAAAACTATAGGATTGTACAAGGTCTTAAGAAGTGTTCTCTAGGACTCTACAAGATCCTATGGAATCTTACACTGGATGCCAAATGAAACCTTCCAGGATCGTAACTAATGGTAGTATCCTTTCAGGATCCTGGAAAGGATATACGCCAGACGGACTAGCTGCTCTTCCAATTGCCATGGATGGGATGTAGCTGGGTTCATGAATGATACTGTAAACAATCATATTATTTTACATGTAATGTACTTTGTAAATATATTATCAAAACAACATGTAATAAATACTAACATTAATAGAATGATAATAGTTCTAACCTCTTTCCTTTTTCCACACCAGTAAGTGGGTAAAACCGGGAAATACCAGGGTTGTGGAACTCCGTAATCACCAGGAAAGACAGCCTCCACATACCAAGCAATCAAGCCATAAATTACTGAATCTACCACAAACATCACCAAGACAAGACCAAATGTAAAATTATCATCAATGGATGGTCCATGATTGAGATTTGACCACTGAACTCCAGTACCAGCTCCTTCAAATTGCCCTATCAACTGAGCGCCCAATGACATTGCAACATTAGACAGCAGGCAAGATGCTGCCTTGGTTCCTAAGCTCATTGTATCATAATTCTGTGCAACAAAGAAGTATGGAATGTAGTTAACAAACCAAATTATTCCCCCAGCAGCTGCAGCGATGTTTGCCTTGGAGAAGAAGACACTGACGCAAAAGCAAAACATGATGGACGATATTGCATATAGTGTAAAGAAAACAAATAGGAGAGATGGTGAGCTTTGGTTTAACACACGACCATTTTCATTGTATTTTACTGTGAAAAAAATTGTAGCTAATGCCATTGTGATAACGAGGAATATAAAGTATTTTGTGAACCACGCTAACCAGTGAAGCCAACCATTCAGACCCATCATCTTCATTGATTCCTGTTAACAAAAAATAATGTTACTTAACTAAGTCTGTATTGATCAAGGAATTAAATCTGGCTCAAATAAACTATGATAAATACTTAACATTAAAAGATTAACATTAAAGCTCTTAAAAGAATCATAACAAGCAAACAATATTTTGGATTGTAAAGAGTTTACTTAGTAATTGCGATATATAATAAATAACAATTCTGACTCCCATATGTGGGTGCCACGCTATTAGCCACTGCCTATTAATTGAAAACAATGAACATGAACTATGTGTTTTCCTTTTTTCTGATAATGCCTTGGTAAGCATTTACACCTACACCTGTAGCCACAGCCTTGATTTACAATACAATTTTCTCACCTTCAACTTTTTCTCTTTCTCATAGACAATATCTCGAACAATATTCAAGGCGGTGAATATAAGAGACAACATCAAAAGTAAAGGAAGCGTTGTTTGAATGGCCACTACAAAAGGATCATGGATATAATCTGGGTATGGAAATCGCTTTACAGATACTACTGTATCCACATCTTCCATGTTCCCTTTGAACTTAATGATAGCAAAATCTACAGCATGTTGAAGTGACAGAAATCCTTCTTCAAAATAATGAGGAGGCCCACCATATGTAGAATTTTCATCTCTAGGTCCTGGAACCTGAAACACTGGAAATGTAAACTGAGTATTCCAGTTTGCAGATGGGTCTGTGCCAAATCCCTTTTCCTTTTGTTTATATTTCTTCCTTGATTTTGAACTGAGTCGAATTTTGTAGATAATATCACCACTGTCCAGACTTTTATTGAAGGCGATTCCACCAAGGAATGAGACATCATTTGATGGTTTGTTTCTATTTTGTTCTTCACTAACCAGAACTCTGATCATTTCATCCTCATTCTGAAATCCAGTGACTTTAAATAGGGACAGTTGTGTTGCAACAATGTCCATAACCTGTCGCACATCACTTGTGTTAGGTGCAAAAGCTATTTTCCACTGTGTTTTACCAGTCAAATCTGGTGGCAGTTCATTAACATCAAATGCAAAGTAAGTAACATTTGGTCTGTGTTCATTTTTCACGACAAATGCTCGTAATAGAACCAAAATGACTATGAAAAAAAGTGGCATTGCAATTTGGAAGAATGTTCGCACTGGAGCTCTCTTTAGTAGGACAAGATTTTTCCATAATAGCAGCAAAAATTGGCTTCCTTTCCCCATTTTTATTCTTGCTATTTGAACTCAACATCTAGCCTCAGAGGCAAATGGGGCAGGGCTGTTTTCTATGAACAATTACCTGTGCAGGAAAAAAAGTGGTAAATAAGAATACACATCCAATAAACAGGATATCAAAGATAGATAGATAGATAGATAGATAGATAGATAAACTTTATTTAAACACAATGATAATTAAAGCTAAAAGCTTGTGGGGTCGTGTATTTAAATTTAACTTTGCTAAAAATTAAAATTACAATTAAAATGTTTAGATTACAATTCCTAGATTTACAAAAAAAATTTACAAAAGTGGGGGCAGCTATAGTGAACACTATTTCTAGTAATAAATACTCTAGGTTCTGAAACATGCATTTTACATCAGTCCTTTTACAGAAAATTTTTAGAGGCCCTAATCTGAGAATGCTCTCTTAAAATGAAAAGTTTTTAATCTTGATTTGTAAAACAGTAGCCCATGTCACAGCCGCCTCTCCTTGGAGAAAAAAATTGGAGAGAGACGTGCTAATAAAACAGTTCAGAGTGGAACACTGTTTATGACATTTGGTAAGTCGTTCCAAAGCGTTGGTTCAATAACTAAGAAAGATCTTTCACCGTAGGAAGCCGTTTCAGTCATAGGGATAGACAGCAAATTTGAACTACTTGACCGTGGTGAACACTGAGGTTTTTTTGAAATAACAGCTCATTTAAATTGGCTGGAGCAAAGCCACAGAAAACAAAGTTGTTCTTTCTTTAACAGGAAGCCAACGTAGGTTCTTTAACGTTAGAATGATGTGGGCTGACTTTTAACTCTGACTGTTAACCTTGCAACTATATTTTGCAACTGTTGTCGAACTATATACAACAACCCAATCTTGTGTTAATAGTAAATGTATATTTATATTATCATATTCCCAATGTACAGAAAACAAATATCAGAATAAAAGCCTAGATTTTAGATGTACGGTATTTTTATTACCTATGCATTTGTCACCCCAAGTGCTTAAATAACAGTAATTGTCTCTCCAGTCATCTTTAAGTCACCCTAGAAACAAAGAGCGAGTTGGCAAGAGAAGCAAGGTGAGGAGGAATCTGGTGCGGGAGCTTGTGCCTGGGACAGATCATGCTTTGGCCATCCCCTACTCTATGGTTTAAACATTTACCAAACTGACCCAAATTTCCATTTTTTTCAACAAAATCTTACTGATACATGGCCTATGCAATGATTTATTCAAACATTTTTTCACTAAAATCTCAAAAGTAAACATTATATTACATGTATTTGCAAATTTAGATTTACAAAGGGACATTGTTGGCAACTGTTTCCAGGCTTTTTTCAGCACTTCTAGATAGACAGGTCAATACTTAACCAATCTTTTTCAGTTAATGCTTAACATAATGGCACCAAAAATATCCCCTAACATTTGTGAACAAGTTATGATTATTTCCTTGACACATAAAAGTGTAATGTCGTTAGTTATGCATGAATTCATTAGGTCACGTGACCAAGTAGCAGTAAAAAAGAGTTTTGACATGCAAGCATGGTGTGGTGTCCAGCTTAACTTCATTGGAGACTCCCACGCACAATAGCACAAAAAGTCACCATGGCAATGGTATGACTTGCTGACAGCACCCTTAATTTTAGTTTTCTGAGTTTACTATTCATAAAAATGAGACCCAAATTTTATCATTGAAATTATTCTTACCGGCAGGGCAAAATTGTGAGAGCAGTTTCAGGGCCATCTTATGGTCTCCAATGTGGTAAAAAATTTTAAACTTTTGTCTTAACATGTTAACTACAATTCAATGATAAAAAAAGGGCACTGTGATACAAAACTTGTGTTAGAATTATCAGTACTCAAATTGTCAGTACTACAATTAAAGGTGGTTTGTAAGGGCTGTTTTATTTCACTGTGACCTTTTGTATCGTAGAAATGACCATAATTTGTTTCACCAATCAGGCATTTGTTTGTAACTGTTATAACTTTTATGGGATCAAGTGAAAAGGAGTAGAAGCATTGGTTTATACAAGGATCAAAAAATGCTGGGAACTCTTGTGAGCTACCTTAACTCTACAGAAAATATAAAAATGTTACATTTTTCTGTTGCAGTTCACATGCATCTACAGTCACATGCAGTTCACATGCAGTTCACATGCATCTACACTCTGTACACTCTAAACACATCTTGTACTGTAGTTTCCAATATATATGGTATTAGCTAGTTCAAGATAGACTCTCATCTGAGACTTTCTTTTCACTTTGACTAATCGACCCAAAATCAGAAAATCCCTTTGATACTAAATGAAAAAAAAAAGAAGATAGCCTTACACATACGAAATAAGAAATGTAATTTATGCAGATACATGAAGACAATATTACTGGACAGCAGTCTTCCACAGGATTGGTTGCTTGGTGGCCGGGGATTTGTGCGGAGACTTCTCGTATTTAACAGCTCTGCAGGTTGCTTTGCATTGGATGTCAATTCATTCGGCATGTTTTTTGATGCTAGACTGTCCTTGTTGAGTTGTTATAACAGTTTTGAATTTTCCCTTACCCAGGGGGGCAAATATTGCACGCAATGGAAATTATCCCTTCAGCTGTATTCTCCAAGAAAGATGGATACATGCATAATAAATTGCTTGTGCAAGACTTATTCAAAATCAGTTTTAGGACTGAACATGTGGAGGAAAATTACTGGCGCATAGCTTCAGCTGTAAAAGGAATACTCTGCAAACTAAGCTTATACTCCAGAATGAAATCGCGAACAGACACTTAGCAAACGTGCTAAAGTGCAGCCATACTCAAAGAAGTTACGGCTTACAACTGAAATAGACTCAACATTTCTTTTGTAAATTACGTAACGATTGCATTAATTCCCATGCACATGTTATCTTCAGCTTCGAAACTACAGTAAGGTTGGTGTCTACTGGAAGATTTGAATCGTTTTACCCGCTAAGCAATAAGATTCTAATACCTGAAAGTCCTTCGGTTATTAAAGCACTTCCAACTCACCTCAGAACGTTAAGATCTTTAACTGCAAATCAATCACACTACGTCTTACACTAAATTTAAGTGCTAAAACTACACACTCATACTCACATGACTGAACAGTGACCGGCAAGTATGTAATAGGTCCAAAAATAAACACACTACTGAGTGACCTCTCCCTAATAGCTGAAAACCGGGCCTTCATCCGGTATTACAAGATGGCGGGTCAATTGTGTTTTCGGGGATTTCGCTCCACACTCCTGAAACTTCATGTGAACAAGGTTTACTTGGGTTCGAAAGCGTTCCCTTTGGAAAGCAAAGTTTCTGCTTCAGTTAGACGACCACTATCTCTTTGTTCTGGGTGCTTGGCGAGAACCTTCTGCTCCGAAAGAGGTAGAGAATCGCCTGATGACGACGAAGAGTACAGGAAAATGAAGTCTCCGATTGTGTCCATAACTCAAGGACCTTTTGGATGGATCACAAAGAATGCAAATCTCTGGATTTTTAAGACCTTTTATGATCGTGAATTTGAAGAGAAGGAATTTCTACGGGGGGCCAAGCAAGCACTGTGTGTTGTCTCGGATCTACTTAACAAAGGGAGTTTTGGAGAATTGGAGGGTGTTCTGTCCGAGGAGCTGACCAGCTCTATACGAAATGGCACAAACACTGAAAATCTGGGACCAGTTGTGACAATGAAGCAGATAATATCCGCAAATATACAGAAAGTAGAACTAGGGTTTGTTGACAACGAGATAAGCCCTTCAAAAGCTGTCGTAGACATTAAAGTGGCTTACATGTTTGCGTCAAACAAAGACAAAGGAGACAACGTTTTTATGAGACAGTTCGGAAACATTAAGATAATATCCGCCCCCATTCCTAGGATGGTTTATTACACATTCAGAAAATTGGTTTTCCCTGATTCAGCAAATAATTGGCAAGTGAGGTACATTTCCTATATGTGAAACCCATGGAATTCAATGACTTGTAACAAAATATGATACTTTTTAATCTGGACAGATTTTAAGACAAGAGCTTTTGTTTCACAAGCCTATTGGGTAGTAAGATGTCACATCATTACCATATCTGGGTAACATACCCACTAGTGTCTATAGTTTTCTGAACCCTGTTGTTCCTGTTTCACACGTTTTTTTATCTGTTATTTGCTTGATGATTTTTAATACAGGAGTACAGGTGCTGGAGATGAATGATAGTTTCTTATAGTGGGAGTTTCTCATTTTTTACATTTGGTGCGTTAAGGATGGCCTACTATATTTCTGTTCTATTTTTTTTTGGGCCTACTGCATTTCACAGGCTGGTTTGGACTTGACGCAGGTTAGTAAAACACATATTAGTAAACAGCAAGCCAGTACAACACAGATTAGTATTTAAATGTGTTTTACTTATCTGTGTTTAATAATTTGTATTTTACTAATTATCATTTCACTTTTCCTTATTTTGACTAATCCATTCCAGTCCACAAAATATAGTTTGCTGATGGCAACATTTTGCAGTTACTTTTCAAGGGTGAGTCTTCTTTCAGATTAAATCAATGTCTTTTAGCAAGTGTTTCAAGTGTTTGGAGCAGGTTTTCTTTTAACTCTGTCATACTGATGTACAATCGGAACATCTGCCATATACCAGCATGTTATAATGCCTCTGCTTTTCATATTTGATGAGCTCTAAAATTAAATGAACCTTAGTCTGCAATGCAGTCGTATTTTGGCGAGCGATCAGGAGCATTTTGACCAAGCGAATGCCATCTTGAGTTTAAATTCAGAAGAGGCTTGGGGAGAGATGGAAAGGTGTCCTAGGGAGTAGGTGTTAGGCAAAAAGAGGAGTAACAGGGGAGGGGGAGGGGAAGGAAAAATAGTTTTCTTCCTCTTCTTCCCCAACCCCTCCCTGCCCACTTTTTCTAAACCGACATGGCACGGATCTACTCAATCGCAAGTTTATACCCAGTGCTGTCAATAAGGGCCGGTAGCCGGCCGAAACAGCCGGCTACTGACCAATCTTTGGCCGGCTACTTTCGCCTC
>OMLO01004268.1_pt1 | contig 11913 bp, 7 predicted proteins | sample 1674811 | NCBI WGS metagenome assembly OMLO01 (sample SAMN06265003, study PRJEB25207) | coral metagenome | isolation source: Coral host | place: Mexico:La Bocana,Puerto Morelos, Mexico | collected 2008-11-13 | reverse complement strand
TTATTCACGAGTTGCAAAACTTTGGAAAACGAACGAGTGAGCGCAGCGAACGAGTGAGTTTACCAAAGTTTTGCAACTCGTGAATAAAAATCCGTACAAAGCACTTTCTATGAAGTAATCTATATTTAGCTCTTTGTTTTAATACTGATTTAGGCAGTCTTTCCGCCAGTTAGCGTAACTTGTATACGAAATGTTTCTTGAACATCTACACAGGCTAAATTTTTTGTGTGCCAGATCTTAAAACTGAACTCAGTCTCTTGCAGCGCTAGCGAGTATCACTCGTAAGGTGCGCGAGAATTACAAGAAATTTCCCTGAAATCTTTAACCCTTTGTTGAGTTCCACTGCAGCCTTTGAGAAACGAAGGAGAGCTCGAGAGAGTGAGGGTTTTACGGATTAAGGAATGTGAAGGGAACTTAGTTCTGCGGTGCTTTGCAAGTGCAACAGATATGGAGTTCAAGAGGATTTCTATCATATTAAAAATGAAAAGAAAAAAATCGATAGTGAGAATGAGAAAGAAAAAGTATGAAAAGACACTTTATGCTGCGGACTCCACAGGCTAACCAGGCTTAAAAGTAATGGCGCTAGCAGCTAAAAAATATGATCGCTCGAGTAATATTGATTTAAGAAAATATACATATTCTAAATGGGATGAAACGACGTAGGACGTAGTGTTTTTTTTTCTTTTTTTTTGTCTTTTCAAGCTGTATGTATGAGGAGTCGGAGCTCACATAAGGTGGGATTCCCCCTTCACGTGACAAGTCGTTGTTGATCACATGACAGAAGTTTTCATTTTGCACAGACAAACCTCGCTCCATTTCATTTCTCAGTATGGCTCCCATTCGAGTAGGGTGTTCTTCCAGAACAGAGCAAACCATTCGCAGATTCAGCCCCGATGTATCCTTCAATCCCATTCTGCGGTTGGGTTTCTGCATCGAAACCTTCTATGCTATAATCTGGTACATATTTCGTCTAATCGCGCAAACAGGAAGAAAACTTCTTGCCCGCGACAAGAATTTGTCGTATTCATCAGAGGTATACGACAGTGGAGCATGGAATCCTTACCGTTGCCCAAGCAAAAGCGACCTAAAACAAAATAATCCTCAGATAAGAATGGATGATCGTCAGAAGACTGCATTGGAAAGCGGGTCGGCTAAGATAAACAGTCTTCGTCTCGATCAACGAGACAACTCAGAGAAGACCTTGCATGGAATACAGAACATCGTTTCTCTGCTAGCGAACTGTGGAAGCAAGAATCTGGACATAGCGGCTGCTAAAACGAAGGAAAACATTGGCTTTCTCCGGGAACTTGGTAGGTTCTTTCAATTCTAAATGCTTCATCTTCAATCGAATTTCGCACGTTTATCGAATTGCTTCCTGTTTCAAATTGTATTCTGTTTCTCGTAAATTCACCTCCGCATTTTTCCTTCTGGCCTTGATTTACAGTTCCATCCTTTTGGACTGCCAGTACCTCAGAGATTTCGTCGAACAAAGGAACGGAATTAGGCAACGAAGAGTAAGCATACGTTTTTCTGTTAGTACCGTCATATGTGCGAAAATATTTGTTAGCGCTGACACGTGCCCATAAGCCAAAATGTATTTAATTCCAGCACATAAACATTTAGCACTACTTTCTTTTCCTTGGGTGTAACTGTTTCCCAGTTTTTTGATTTTAAACGTGGAATGTTTGAACAAATTTTTGATGGGGTTTTTTTGTTATTTGGGAAGTTCCCTTCATGGCTTCTCGTTTCTCAGAAATGACTGTTGACATGCGCGAATTATGTTGTGTATCGCTACAGAGACGTGCAAATTATTCACATTTCATATGATGTTAATGGTTTTTGTTGGACAACAATTTTATACATAAGCGCGTAGCAGATCGAATCTTCTGAAAAGGAAGAAAGCTAAATTAAAACTTATTATTGAATAAAAGAAATAGGATTGGAGAGGTTTTCATAATGTTAGTTTATTAACTAATGGCTTTTTTGCCTAAAGTTTTTGACTACAAACTTAACTATTATTTAACATATAAAAATTATTCAGTGGCTTAAATTATGGTGCAAGTTGTTGTCAAGGCATCCTCAGAGTCCCAGGGGGTGCTAGTTGGGACTATGCAATTTTTCCAGACAAAAGTTTACTTCAAGAGTGGAAGAGCCTCTGGGATTGTATTCTTGCCAAACCAGTTCCAGAAGTGTTCAGATTCCGTCCCACTGATTGGCCAGAAAAATATTTATCTGGCCAATCAGGGCAGAAATTTACCAGGGCGACTCTGTCACCTTCTTACATGGAGTGGTTTTCTTTATCAATTCGTTGTGGATGCTTGTCATGTACAATGGGAAAATTCTTGTGGAGAGTTTAAGAAAAAAAGATGCAAGGAATGGAATAGTTACTTCGAAGTGCCCATGTACACGAGTTAATTCCTCTGCATACAGCAGGCAACTGCAGCCACAAGTATTACGCCGTCGTTGCTATCGAGAATGGTACAACTTATTGTTTCACAATCACCCTGCTCTAAAGCCACGAAAATGTTCAAAAAGTCCGCGACATTTCAAACACAACAAAGTTTCACCCAGCATGCCCTGTGTTACAGACCTCGAATTCTGGGAAGCGGTCGGACGTGTCCTATTCGACCAGCAAAAATTCCAAAAATTTGAACCAGTGATTTTTGTTGAATGGAAAGCGCCCTCGGAAAACCTCATGATAAAATGCAACAGGCAAAAGTTGTTCAACGATTGAGGAGAAGTAATAAAGTAATGTTGTGTACTTGACTAGCTTTGTACACCACCAAAAACAACATTGTAGAAATCGTGCTAGTGGCTAGGGGCTCTTCTGCTCTTGACGCAAACTGTCACCCAGAAATACCACATCATCATGACTAGTAAATTTTTTTGTCCAAGCAGGGAGCTCGAAGGAACACCCGTAGATAAACCACATTCCAAATTTGGAAGATGGAATTTTGAAAAAAACAAATAGAGACAACAACCTCTGAAGTCCCAATGAAGTCCTATTAGTAAACAACAAGGACAAACAAGTACAGTTTCAAAACATTGACACAGTGGTTGCTACAAGCTTTTATATCATTTCATCTCAGATCTATCTAAACCATGAATTCTTGGCTTGCCTGTGACATCATCATTTTTTTTTTAATCCAAAGCTAGAGAGCCACTAAAGTTTTTATCCTCATTAGGCATGAGAGGGGATAAATCGATATCTGTGTATACCTTTTTAGCTCATTAGCTTGGTTCATCTGGAAACCAGCACATTAATTTGAATTATGACGGTGCTTGACAAAAAGCTGCAGATGCATTTATCAAAAAATGTATTCTTATCTTGTGATATGTAGCCATTTTAGGAGTTAAAGTATTAGGAAAAGTGTTCATCCTCGCTGCTTTCACATGGAATCAACGAAGGATATTTTTGAAAAGACAAACTAATAAATACTTATAACTTCTTTTGTTTCTACTAACAGTGTAAACTTTGAGGTCCCATTGACTGGAAAAACAATGAAAGTCCCCGAGGAACATACATGTATTGACTGGTCCTACTACCAACCAGAAGCCCTCAAGGTGAAAACAACCTCCTGTGACACAGACCAACCTTCAGATGCTGGTACCACGCAGGTAAATAGCGGAGATTCAGGTCAGAAAGGAGGGCAGACAATCCAAGATACTGGGAAAACTGCTGCACAGGTCGCCAAAAGCCAAGATGGAGGTAACAATTACAGGCGTAGCAGTGGCAGTAGTGGTGGGGATGATGGAGACGATGGGCCAAGGCAGAATGTTCCTGTTGGCAGTTGCCAGGGAGATAGCCAGTGTAGTGTGGACGTAAGTAAAGAACATGAACAGCAACTAGAAGAGCAGAGCCAGCAAGGTGGTGACTCCATGACTATCCCATCAAGTACTGGAAACGGTCAGGATAAAACTGGCACTTCAAACCCAAAAGAAGGTCAGACCCCCACAGATGAAGGAACATCAGCTGCCCAGGTCTCCAAAAGCCTGACCGTAAGTTACAAACACTTTTGCAGCAGTCTCAGTAGTGGTGAGGATGCTAAAGATAATGGTCAGAGGCAGACTGTTTCTGTCTTTGGTTGCCAGAAAGTTAGTCCGAGTACTGCAGATGATAGTAAAGAACCTGAAAACCAACCAGAAGAGAGTATCCCAGCATCAGTACTTTCAGATACTGGAAACAGTAAGGATAAAACTGGCACTTCAAACCAGAAAGAAGTTCAGGCAACCACAAGTGGAGGGAAACAAGCTGGGCAGGTCTCCAAAACCAAACAGGAAAGTACTAACTACTGCCGCAGCAGCAGTGGTAGTGGTGGAGATGATGGTGGCGAAGACAGAAAGCGTAATTTGCCTCCTGGTGGTTGCCAAGGTGATGGTCATTGTGAAGTTGATGTCTTGGACGAAACTAACCCAAGTGAAAAAGATGATCAAGAGGAGGAACAGAGTCTTACTCAAAAAACTGAGAATAGTCTGGTTGGTGCACCATCTTTTGATGGCGCTAAGAGGTCAGCTGCACAGGTTAGTCCATGCTGACGCTGTGTTCAACAATGTTAGTAGTAGTTGTCTTGGATGTAATGATTTAAAACCAGAGTCTTTGCTGTTAATGAGGTATCTTTCCAGTCAACACAGCTGATTCCAACCCTGTCTAGGTTCATGTTCTGGGATAAAGTTGCTTACGTTGCTGACTTGAGAAACCAAAGGGCCATACATTTTATTTCACAGGTCAAGCTTCCACCCCTATTCCTGAATGTTACACTTTTAAAACATCCATACCACCCTATATAAGGGATTGGAATTTCCTGGGGGTGGTGGTGGTGGTTGGGGTCTTAGAAAAAAAACCTTTCTTGGGGTAGGTATAGATATTTTCTGGAGGTACACAGTAGACTAGCAGTAAGTCTTGTTTCTCTTGATTTCTAATCAGTCTTATGCATGAAATCTTAGGGTCTCAGGATTGATGTGACTGGAGCCAGAATGATTGCTGAAGCAGCATATAAGTCACAGTCTGAGGTGGCTGGTGGATTATCCTTGATTGATCAGGTACAATGTATAATCACTTGGTGTTTGTGTTGAAAACTGATCTAAACTGAGTATTCATAGTCTTAACACTCCAGCAGTAAAAATAAAAAATGTAACTTTAAAACTGGTCCGAGTAATGTCAAACAACAAACAAAGGTGAAAGTGCTTGAAAACCTACTTCGATTGCTACTTTGAATAAAAGTGTGTCATCCAGCACTGTTGATATTTTCAGTTTCAAATGAAAATGAAAGAGATATTTATTCAAAACTTAAGACAGCAAGATGAGAAAACCAATGAGTTGACAGCATGCCAACTGAATTAAAATCAAAGCATACTTTGTATATGACACAACATTTGTGTTATTGTCCAGTATCTTTCACCTAGTTGAGTATCTGAGCAACCTCATTTTCAATTTGTTATAGTCTACCATTGAATACAGACAAACTTAGTATTAAAGTAGTTGTTAAGGCATAAGCATTTCATGGCTATTGGAAAAGTAACATTTAGTGGGGGCAACTGAAAACTGAAATGTACTTTTTCCCACACTGCTTATTAATTTTGCTGCTCATTTTTAAGTAATTTTCATACTCTGGTCATTTATTTCCAGTTCAAGTGTTGTCATCCAGAAGCTGAACTCACTGAAGCAGAACAGCGTTTACAGCAAGCTTTCACCTGCCGACATCACTTGAATTCTGAAAATGAGTGGAAGGAATGTAGTGAGGCTTCCTGTCAGGAAATCCAGGAATACCTCTACCATTCCCAGAACTGCAACATGCGTGTGTTAGGAGGGTGCAAAAAATGCACGTGCTATAAAGAATCTCTCCTTTACCATACGTCAAGATGCCACCTTCCAATGGGAGCTTGTGTGGTTCCAAAGTGTGACATCATTAGGGAATATATGATGGAAAACGAATTACCAAACAACAGAAAGTGGAGGTATCAGCTTGATCAGTTGTTCTTCAAAGCCAGTCCACCAACAACACCCACCTCAAGTCCTGAGAAAGGAGATCGCAGTAATGAGCATTTTACGGCTCAACTTTTGCAGGCAGCTTACAGTTCAAGATCAGAGCCCCATGATGATGATGATGATGATGATAACAATCTGGATCATCAGTCCCTGATTGGTGATGAAAGTGAGACGTCTCCTATAGAAGAATCATTACGTGAGTCCTCTGGGGTGTGGAACCACTACCATGTTGACCGACCTCCAGAGCTCCTACCTCCTGCAGACCAACATTCTGACCTCCAGTTAACAAGAGTGAGGTCATCAGACACCCAAGTCACCAGAGGGCCAACTGTCAATGCTCAAATTAGGCTTGAGGAACATGTAGGTGATGTGCAAGTGGAGTCTACCACACCCATCAGTGCAGCATGTATTCCTGATGTCAGACAGACGGTAAAGCAGATTACTCAGGAGGAAAAAGGGGAACTTATCTGGCCACTAGATCAGGTAATTTTGTGAACATCAGCTCCTTACTGCCATCTGTTGTATAGTAACACTTAGGAAGGTTCAAGCTAAGATTTCTAAAGATTCCTTCCCATACCTCCCTCACTGATATGGTTTTTATCTGGGTATCTAGCTCAGCACATTGTGTTATTCCAGGGGTTACATTTTTGATTCTGAATATGAATTCAAACCTTGTTTAAAGTGCACACTATTTCCGTAAAAATGAAAAATTGGAGCTGTCCCAAAGGAAACTTTGACATTTTTTCGCAGCATCTGAATTTTTTGGGAGCAACAAAACTACCTGAAATTTGATACCTTTTGTATCGCAACCGAGCTGGTGAGGGGCATGGGTCTATTCCTGGTTTGATGTCACAAACTGTTCTGCATGCCCGTTCACAAAGAGTTGATGCCATGTAAATGAGTCTATGACATCAACCAGGGAATAGACCCAGGCCCCTCACTAGCTTGGTCGTGACACAAATGATATCAAATTTCAGCTACTTTCCGTTAATTTTTAAAGCCCTTAAACTATCAGAGACTGAGAGAAAAGCGAAATTGTTTTTGTGAATGTTGCTAAGTTTCATCTCAACTGCAAAAAAATTTTGGGGTTAGGTGCACTTTAAATTACTAGTTTTCAAAGTTGCAGCAAAATATTAAGATAAGATATTGTAAATAAAACCCTTATTAAGTGGCCCCCTCTACTGAGTGGCTTCGGCCACCTTTTGATCGTCCTCCTGAAGGAGGTTGCAATATTGTCCTAATACCCGTTTTGTAAGCATCCACCAAAAATTGAATTCATGTTGGTTGGCATTCTTTTGGAGAAGACAATGACAGATAAGAGTCCAAAATAAATTACTGACGACTGATAAAACATATCAAACACATATTTGTTAGGATTGTGTTTGTTCACTAAGCAATCAACCTTCACTTGGCTAATGTAATAGATAGTCGAAGTACACAAACACCTGTTAAGACCAAACCCTATTAAGATCATTCCACTGAAACAGAACCTACACTGAGATTTTTACCAGATGTTTCCCAAGTGTATCAATATTTTTTTGAACAGTTTAATGTTGTCGTTTTCAGCGAGTGCTCAGTGTCAGTGAAGACGGAAGTTATATTAAGGGTATTCATTGGAGGCAAGTGAAATACATTGGTGGAGGCTCTTGTGGACGGTGCTTCTATTGCGAAGATATACAGACTGGATTTTTGTTTGCTATTAAGAAGGTAAGACTGTTACTAACTGTAATTCTTTATTATTGAGCATCAATTTCCTTACCTTATCACCCAGCACAGATAAATTTATAAATTCTTTCCTTTGATTTGTTAATGAAAATTGTAATTTTTTTATTCATTTTTAGATCCCTGTGGGGAAATTTCAGCAGGTAGAAATAGATACATGGGGTAGCATCTCTGGACAGCATCCAAACATACTAGAGCTATATGGTGCCGTGAAATACAAAGACACTGTGGTTATCTTTATGGAATACATGGAAGGTAATGTATTAAAATGGTTGGCTCCTCATTTCAGGTTACATTAACACTGTGGAAGCTATATATTATATTATAGCTATATATATATACAAATACTGATAATGTTAGTACTAGTCAGACTAATATTATTATTGTTTCTTGCCTAATTACTTTCACAGCATAGCTCTGTTTAATGGGTAATTAATAGGATAGTGGAAGTCATTAAGAAAAAGCATTTTTCCATTACAAACTTCTTCATTATGTACAAAGAGTGTTCTTACCAAGTTGTGTCCTTGTGGTACTCCCACACAAAAGAAATTGAAGTGGCACATTGAAGTCCAAGTAAATGCGCCATATTGATGTGGCACAAGTTTAGGTCAGGTGCTAAATATGAGCAAAATGGATTTAGTGAGCAGTTTTTCAATTTACATTCAATTACACTAACTTCACTTTTCTGCTCGGAAAAATAGGTACAAGAAATGTATTAAATGATGTGTCAAATTAGAGTTCCACTGCACAATTTTGGACAAAGTCTTGCCAAGGTGTTGGTTAAAATTAATATTAAGCGCTTATTATTTTTTTGTGGTACATTTATTATGATCTCTCCATCAGGAGGGTCTGTTGAAGAGTATGGAAAACTTTCTGAGGGACAAGCTCTCCATATCCTTGGAAAAGTTATTTCAGCTGTGGAGTTCATGCACTCTCAAAGATTGCTACACCGTGACATAAAAGGTCAGTTGGCATGATGTATACTGCTTCCATTGTCAGTTTTATTGCTATTGATGGATGTCATGGTCTTAGAAATCATGAAATCTTAGTTTTCTACTACCAGGCTCTGTTTTTATTTGCCGGATGTCACAGAACATGTAATCTAAATGTGCAATTTCAACTATGACTGTTATGCAGTGGAGTGAAGCAAGTGTTTACATTCTGTGCACAGGTGGCAATGTTCTTTTAGATGCTACAGGACAGAAGGTGAAACTTGCAGACTTTGGAACAACAATCAGGTGTGATGGCTATCTACAGGACAATAACCCAAGAGGTACAGAAGCCTTCATGGCCCCAGAGGTAAATATGAACTGTTTATTTGTTGTACTGTTGATATTCATATTAGAGGCTTGTTTTTCCAAATCCCTGTTTGGCCTTCAGGCTATAAAAGTCTCACCTCTTGACATAGTCGTAGTACATGTCGGTGGTCAACCATTGAAGTGAAAAATTCTTGGCAGGGTGATCTTTGGTGAGGATTAGTACATGGGGCAACCATGAAGGGCCTGTCTTCTACCCTATAAACACTCAGGTCTTGGGGTAATAATGAGATTAGATGTACCAATCACCCATTCAGTAAATGAAAGTGATTACAGAAGTTGCACATTTGAAGTCTCAAAACTCAGCAAGCTAAAGGGGGAGGTCAAAATACCCATGGCCATTGTAGCCAAATTGCCTTTAAGGAAGCCACATGGATTCCACAACAACACAGTGGACAGTAGAAGGAGAGATAAAGGAAGGAAGTTTCTACAGGTAGTCATCTTCAGGAGAAGTTCAGGACAGGAAGGAATTGGGCCAGAAAATAAGAAACACCATGCCGTCTAGCATGTGTTGTAGGGAAGACTAGAAATACTCCCAGTCATGTGTTGCTGTTGAACTGGAAACAATGACTGTAAGAACATAAATATACCCAATATGTCTCACCAGGTCTGTCGAAGTGAACAGCATTCATTCAGTGCGGATATTTGGGGAATAATGTGCTTCCTTTATCAAATGTTGGTGGGCAAACCTCCCTGGATGGAGTTCTGTTATGGCTCTTTACTTTTCAAGGTAATCTTCATTATTCATGTTAACATATTATATTGTTATTAAATGAAAGTTAAGAAAAACATTTCATTTGTTAGTCTAAAACGAAAAGATGTAATAATGCAGGAGTTAAAAAAGGGATAATTATAAATTCTGATAATGGTTCCGAGTTTTCTGTGTCCTCTACCTCCTTCCAATCTACACAATTTTTACATGTGAATGAAGAAACAAATCCTTGACTTTAAAACGTCTTTGAATAGTCCATGGACTGGATTAGACTAGTCCTTGTCTTTGTGGAAAAAGTTTTGAAGTCTGTAGGAGGAATGTCTTCTTGTTCTCTGCAATATTTACGGTCGTTGAGAAGTATTTTTTATCTTTCTATGTCTCTTCACAGATTGGGATGGCATCCCAACCTCCACAATCTCCTGCGTGCAGCCCTGAAGTTGAGGATCTTTTCAGCCAAGGCTTTGTTCTTCAACCATCAGAGCGAGCTACAGCGGCAGAGCTTCTTCGGCACAGAGTGTTTGTGACAGGTGATGATTGCTTGATAATGAAGTGTTATAAGATTTGCTACTAAAAAAATGGTAAAATACTGAATGAAAAAGATCTCTGGAAATATTAAAGCAGTGTTCTTGAAACTTGGCACCACAAATGTACATCACAAAGGGAACAAAATGACACCCTTAGTTTTGTTGCCATATATCCTTTTAGGGAATTGCAATAAAGTATGTATGCAGGAATGTAGCTGACACCAAAGTGAGTAATAAACAAAAGTACCCTGGACATCGTTTTACTCTCTTCTCAATTCACTGCAGCACTGATTCTGCCCATTAGCATGCATTGGATAACTGCAATCCTGAGGGTTTTTTATTATGATGGTGTATTTATGCAATATGTTGATTAAGAAATTACATTGTATTTGCAGCTCCATGTGTCTCGGACATCCAACTTCCCTCTCGAGAAGAGCTTTGGCTTGACGAAGATAGCAGCTTCAGCATCAACACAAGTGACAGTGATACAGAGTCCCTGATATCTGAACAGTCTCTATACGTTATGCCTACTGGTTCTGTGACAGGAAATTATGGTGATCATCAGGAGGAGTCGGACAGTGACAATGATAATGATGGCGAAGCCAGTGATGGCTATAACGATGGTAGCAGTGATATGCAGGAGCCAGATCTACTTGGGGATGAAGATACCATGTTTATAGAGGGGCCATGGCAAGGCCTAGACCTGTCTGCAGAAGAGCAACTGCAGTCACTGCAATGTGGTAAGAATGAAGCATCAAAATTCTCCTTACTATTATTATACAGGTTGTTTTAGCTGATAACTTCCCTTCTTAAATGTACACACCCCCCCCCCCACCCTTGCTGGCCTTCGCTTCAGTGGGGATGATTTCCTGCCAAGGGGTATATAGTTTAAGTGCCTATAACCCCAAAACGTTTTTGGGACCAGTTCCACATAGTCATTCAGTTAGCTTTTTCTCAAGTTTTGCTCCGTTTTTATCTATTCTTAGTAAAGTGCTAACACTCTTTGTCTGGCAAGGGCTTGTCAGCATAAACCTCTCTTGGTTCAGTTTGATATGCATGGGTTGATCACCTTGATCTTTGACTTCCAAATCGTACTCAATCTCTATTTCGGTTGCTTCAGAATTGGAGCTAGAATCAAGCCAATTTTTGGCAGACTGACTTGTTTTGACATGAAAAACACTGTTCCATAATTGCTTTTGTTGATTTGCACTTCATTTTCAGGAAAAAATAAATGCACAAAAACTCGGGTTTTTTTTTTTTTTCAAGCAGCATTTTTTGGAGATCTTTTGTCAAATGAAAAAAAAAAGAAACCTGTTTCACTAAATTAGCTCAATCCTGCAAAAAAATTAGAATATCGCAAAGGCGATAAATGCCCTTTTTGCGTGAAATCCTTCAATAATTGTGGTGACTCGTGTTGCCTGCTTACACTTTGCTATCATAACACCAGGTAATTTGTACAATAATTGTGGTGAGAACAGCTTATAATTTCCATGCACTCTTTTTTGTTTGTCAGAGTTATTTCTCAATCTTGAAGGTCAGGACCTGGAGAGAGCTTTGAATGAAATTGAGGAAAACGCTGATGTTAATGACAATGACATCAACCTTCTTAGAGGCGAAGATTTTCATGTTGACCATTTCATAGGTGTAGTATTT
>OMLO01004267.1_pt1 | contig 11918 bp, 10 predicted proteins | sample 1674811 | NCBI WGS metagenome assembly OMLO01 (sample SAMN06265003, study PRJEB25207) | coral metagenome | isolation source: Coral host | place: Mexico:La Bocana,Puerto Morelos, Mexico | collected 2008-11-13 | reverse complement strand
AAGGAAGATGAGAAGATTGAAGTGAAGATTCCCGAGAAGGAAGATGAGAAGATGGAGGTGGAGATCAAGGAGAAGGAAGATGAGAAGATTGAAGTGAAGATTCCCGAGAAGGAAGATGAGAAGATGGAGGTGGAGATCAAGGAGAAGGAAGATGAGAAGAATGAGGTGGAGATGAAGGAGGACACCCCAGAAGAGATTGCAGAGCCACCTCTGAAGAAACGCCAAGTCAAGAAGACGTTTGCTCAAAGGTACCAGCCGCAGTCAGAAGATGCTGGTCTCCGATGGCAAGTGATTCGTGATGTGTTTGTGAAGGAGCTCCAGCCAATCATCAAGACACCAGCATCGTTTGAGGACAGCTTCTACAAGCAATGCCAGACTGCATTCAAGGCCAAGGGAGCGCAAGACAGTGTCACACTGGTTGCTGTAGCTACTGAGCAATGTGCCTTGTGGATGGAAAGCCGCCCTGACATTAAGAAGTAGACTATTGCCATGTGTCATCATTTGACATGTGATGCCTGACAAGTAATTATGATGGATGGCCTGTGTGAAAAGTGACATGTGGGGGTATAGCCAATTGAATGCTATTGGCTGTGGGTTTCTGTTGATGGTTTGATCCATCACTGTTTCACATGTATCACATGACCACACAGTAGCCTGACACATTTCGATCAAGGATTAAAAAGATTGTGCGAGCTGCAGTGATCAAGTTTGCTGCGGTCTTGTTCAAGCTTCTCTCTTGATGTGAGATTGACACTTGCTTCTTTACCAAGGTAGTAGGCTTTTTGTATTGAGGTGTACAGACCACACTTTTGTTTTTTGTTGATCTTGCTGCTTGGCTCTGAGGCCGGACAGGTCTTCATTCAGTCAGCGATCTTTGAGGCTTGTCCGTGTACCAAACTTTTGCGAAAACATGCAACACTAGTCAAGTCTTGAAGAGCTAATCAAAGTGTTTTCTTTAGCCTTGATCATTCAATCATATTATGTCAGTCAGTATTGGCTCAAATGTCCGAACAAAAGCTGAACAGCATCAACAAAGAAATGGAACATATTACACATGATAAAAGTACATAACATAGAACACATGACATATGATGGGGTTGCAGCAGTTGCAGCATCAAGACAAAAACCTCAAAGCCTTACCACAGCAGTTGGTATTGTCATCATGGCTGATAGTGACACATCATGCACTGAAAGGTCGCCTGCCAGCTCAAGTAGAATGTCACCTAAGCGTGGTCGAGGAGCTGGCCCTTCCAAAGGCCAGTCCAAGGGCCGTGGCCGAGGTCGTGGTCGTGGACGACCCAGAAGCCGTGCAAAATCAAGTGGGCAGGACACAGATTTGACAGATGTGAATAAGAAGGCCCAAACAGCAGGTAGTGATACTGAAACATCTGAGTCACCAGAGACTTTAAGAATTGCTGAAGCAGAGAAGGCTTGGCAAGCCACAATGAAGAGGCCGAGGCCTTCTTGCAAAGCTGCGAAAGATGCAGATTCTGATTCAGATACTGAATTGTCAGGTGTACACAATGTGGCGCATTCAACGGGATCTTTGGCTGGTTTCATTTCATGGATATGTGAGACCGTCATGACAGATGCAGAAAAAACATGTCTTATGAGATTTGAGCCTGGCCCTAAGAACGTTATTACAATGGGCGAATTCTGTGCAGGGATGTGTTCTGGAACAATTGCCATGCACTTCTTGGAAAAGGTCTTCAATCAGTTATTTGGCAAATGTCCGACTAATAGCACTGAACTGGTGACTGAGATGGTTCCATGGAAAAGACAAGTTTGTCAGATGGTTTGTGACAAGTGTGGTTGCAAGCCTGTTCTGGTGGAGCGAACAGCTGATGCATGTCAAAGGACAGATGTGCATCATGTTCAGTTGGCAGTTGCAGCTATTGAGTGTGATGACATAAGTGCTATGAGCTCAACTCCGAAGTCAGTAGTGGATGAAACAGGCAAATCAGGAAGATCACTACTTGAATTCATGGACTGGCTTGACTCTCTGGAATTTTCCACAAGGCCCCAGATCCTGGTCATGGAATGTGTGGCAGCTTTGATGAAAGAACGTTCGGTTGTGTCTGAGAAAGGCACTGCTGTGGTGTCGAAGCTTCTTGTGGAACGTGGGTTTGTTGGCTCATGGAGGATGGTGAACACCAAACACTTTAGTGTTCCTCAGAGCCGTGGAAGAACTTATGGTGTGTTCTGCAGACTCATGACTTTTGGAGATGCTGGAGAGACCAAGGCAAAAGCTAGAGTGACGTCGATGTGGGAGTTCGTTGACAGGTGTAAAACCAAAACTTCTGGATCTGAGGCACTACATGACTTGTTGACCCGTGCTCTGACACCTGCTGGAGTTCCTTCCAAGAAGCCACGTTCTGACAGGAAAAAGGAAGCCAAATGGAGGAAAGATCATGTGGAGTACAGGAAACAGCACAATCTTGTGACAAATGATGCTTTGTGTCCGATATCACAGGAGATTCTGGGACAAGTCAACCTGCTGACAGAACGTGAAAGGGAAGTAGCTGCCTTGACTTTGCACGTGGCCCTGAAGAAGAATCCTAATGGCAAATGGTTCGTGGGGAACATTGGTGACTCTGTGAGATATTGTCGCTTCTCCAGCACTCTTCACCCATGCTTGCTTCCGCAAAAGAAGTACCTGTATGCCAATGTGACTGACATGACAGTGTCTCTCAACTCTGATGCAAATCTTTATTTTGCACTCCAGGGGCTTAGTGCAGATGAGGTTCAAGCCATGGGCCTTGATGAGATCAGTCTTACTCATGCAAAAGACTTGTGTGGTAATGCTTTCAGCCTGCCAGTCATTGTGGCAATTGTCCTAGCTGCGTTGCTGAATGTGGGCATGGCTCCTGAGAGAAATGTTTGATGGAAAATGACAAGTTGCAATTTGCATTTGAGGGGATTGTGATGCTGAGTGCTGCATGACATTGAAAGTTGACACAACAGGCCATTCAATATTCTTTAAGTCATCAAGTATCCTTCATGCACTGGTGCTTTGCAGGTTGTGAGATGATGAACAAGTCTGCAGCTTGGAACTGCTGCTGTAATTGAGGACAATGTTTTTTGAACTTGACCCTTCATCATCTTGGATCTTGGCTTTAAGGAAGCTTTACAACATGAGCCAAGAGTCAAGTTGGAATAATGTCATCTAGTACTTTGTAATGCCTCAGTCGTGGTTTTTGAACTGCTGCTATTAAGGTTGTGAGATGGTGAGTTGGTCTGCAGCCTGGAGGCTTGGAGCTGTCGCAGAAATTGAGGACAGTCATGTTTGAAGTTGACACGTTGAAATATTGGCTCAGGGAAGCTTCGCACATGATTGATGCCTTATGTTGAAATTGAAGGCAATATTCGAATTATAAGATACAACTGAACTCACATGCTGTTGACTCACATGATGTTTCAGTACTCACTTTTACCCACTGTTACTATGATGGTACTACTCGCTGCTTATTTAGCTCCTCACTTTTTGCCATGAGCAGTACGGAGACAGATGCCAGTGATGTTCCAATCGCATGCAAGCCAAAGCCAAAGCCAAAGACACGTGCAAAATTGAAGGCGCGTGGGTCCAAACAGGACAAACCTGACTTTGCGAAAAAACTCCTGGTAAAACTGGAACAGCTACAGGCATGTGCCAAGGGGTGCAAATGGTGCAACTCAAGTTGCTTGAAAATTGCATTGCCCTTCCTTGATTCTTTACAAGATTGGAGGAAACGCTTTGCAGACTTGGGGAATGAAGCGGCTGACCAGGAACTCAGATGGGTTTTCCAGACATGCAGGCGGTCACGTGATGTTGTGGCAGGAAAGTTAAAGGATGATGATGCGTGTAGTACAAACACGGAAGAGTCAGGTGATGGGGCCATGCAACAGCAGAACCAAGTACAGCTTAATGATAAGCAACAGGATGTTGGTGGGTCAGAGTCAGAGACAAACACCTCTAACCCCCCTGGTTATGATTCTGATCACTTGGAGATGCAAGTTGTGGACAAGGCATTGACTGAGGAATCAATGCCCCTTGCACAAAACAGAAAGAGAAGACGAAGTTACAGGACAAGAGTTTCCTCAATGCCATCTATTGACTTGCGAAAGTTTTTGTCAGGCTTTCTTGACAAATGCACTGATTGTTTTGTGTGTGTCCATGCTACCCAGTTTCTCCTTGGGGTGGGGCAGAGTCGCATTGCGAGAGTTTCTTTTCCCAGACGAAGGAAAGTTTTCAGTTGTGTATTTAACCTCTGAGACTTGCACAAGGCTAATTCAGGGTGGTATTCTCACAATAAATTCTCTTATTTATGTTGCTGCTACCAAGGTTATGGATGGGCGACCTGATGGAAGGTGCAAGGCTGCAAGAAGTTTGCTCCCACACCGTGTCACCAACTCCACCCAATTGAACATTGCCTTTTCGTTCTTGCAGATGAAATATCATTCAGAAGGGGAATTTCTGCCAGAAAAGTTTCAGTTTGATGCAAGGAGTGAATTCTATGTTGACAGCAGGGCAATGGTCCCAAAACACGGTGAGAACCCGGCACTGCTGGATGATTTGGATAGCAATGATGGTGATACTGATGATGACCGTGACACACGTCTTGATGACCGGGCAGAAGCTGAGAGCCGTCGTTTGGATGCAATGACACTTGATGCCATCAGTTGCTCGGATCCATTCAAGATGGCACATGTGGGGCCTGGTTCCAACCCAGGGCCCCGAAAGTACCTTGGTGTTGTTAAGCCGGTGGTTCTGTATGAGTGTATGCTGAAGTGGTGTGCATCAACAGACCAAGTGTCACCGTCTTTCACCACATTCTTGAGGGCACTGAAACAGGCGCGCCCCTGGATTCGCTTCAGTTTCTTGGACCTGTCATGACTCATTATTATTAAATGCTTTTGTGTTGAGGCTTGCTTTTTCGTTTTGTTGTTTAAACATAGTAATACTTCTTGAAGGCAGAATGCAAAACAATCGCTTTTGACTTAACCTGAGGAAAAGCCCAAGGACAACATGGCTTATGCAACAGCTGCTGCTATTACAAGAAGCAACTCAAGTGTCACTTGACAGCTGATGCCCGTGTGAACATGTTGAGCAGGTATGCAAAGCATCTCCTTCAAAATTGGAAAGACAGGCAATTCGACAGCGCACTTCATGCGCAAGCTTGTCAAACACGTCTAGCTATGCTTGCTGGGGCTGATGTGTCTGCCATGTCACATGCTGAGCCTTGATTAAAAAACTGGGTATTATTTGTATTTTAACCGGCTTTTTTCCATATTTTCCATAACATTTTGGATTGGGCTGAAAGAATTTTACGTCTTTCAGGTACTGCTGATGCGGTCAGACGGGCTGGACCAAGCCAAGCACAGGGTGCCGCGACAAATGCAAGCATCAAAGGCTTTCCAAGATCTACTGCGCCCTTGTTGTCACGTGATGATGGTGTGGATCCACTTCATGCTTTTTCACTTCAGCATTTCTGACGCTGACTCTTTCAAGGAAACTCATTTGATTGCAAGTAAGTGTTGAAGTATTGATTTGTTGGTGGAAGGGGATTGTTTTAGTGTTCTGGCAATGCAGTAACAGTAGTTGTTTGAGGTCCCAATTTTGACCCAGCCAAGGATACAAACAATCATTGTGAAGCACTGGCACGTGCCTTGAGTGAATGCTATGATTACTTTGGTGGGAAACTACCAAGGAACTACTTCATTGTTCTCGACAACACATGTGCTTGCAACAAGAACCAATTGCTCCTCAAGTGGTTTGTGAAGTTGATTTGCATGGATGTATTTGCCACAGCGACCCTTTTGTTTCCCATCAAGGGTCACACACATGGCCCCCTAGATGGGATAGGGGGCCATTGTGTGACACGCTGCAGTCACAAGACATTTGACAGTGCAAATGAACTGACAGATGTTTACCAGGATTTTTTGTCACGTGCCAGCTTTGAAGAAGGGACATTTGCCAAATCTTGCTGGAAGCATGATGAGTCGCCTGATTGGAACGCATGGATTGCAGAGATTCCTTTGAACTTTGCCAATTTGACTGGGCCATTGGCGCCCCATGGATTTAGAATCCTTCGCCGCAAGGACATGACACAAGCAGATCTTGATCATGCGAAATACCGCTGTGCCAACCAATCTCCTGATGATATCATTCTTGCTGTTTTTGAGTACATGAGTGATCCCCTCCCATACCAAGTGGTCAGGCTTTTCAGTCCTTCAGCATTGATTATTTGCATTTTTTCCTTGTTACAGTAGTTTTAAGGTTCTCATAAATGATTGAGTTGACAGCTTTGATACAATTAAAACATGCTACAGCACTGGAACAAGGTGCTGATGAAGCAAGAGTTCTGCGAGCAAGGCTGACTGAGCAGCCTTCAGGAGACAGGGGCAGGAGGCCAATGTCCCAAGCTGACAGGAAGATGATAGTGAAACAGGCTGATGCCGCGAGAGAGAAGCAGGCCATTTCACATGAGGCTTGGAGCTTTCTCACCCAGTGGGCAAAAGGAACCTTGCGAAGGCATCCGCGTCCTACTTGCTACAGTTGCCTGGCTCCAAATTTTGTTTTCTGTCAATTACTTTCCCCATGCTTGAAAATAAATGAAATTGTCAACCTGTGTTTGTGACAGGTTTTCTCAAACACAGATATTGCAGTCAGTCTGGGCTCAATGTGATGGACAATCCGCACTATGAAGGCGGGCACCAGCGTCCGATTGTGGTGAATGTGCAAGAGGTTGACCTTCAAGACGAATTTATGGTTCCTTGAATGTAATTGCGTCAATGAAATTTTGCTGCTTTTTGGTTGTGACTTAGTTAATTTGACCACGCACACATGTCTGAGACCGCTGTTCACCCAAGGCACTTCCGGATGATGAGGATGAAACTGTCATGGAAGATGCTGGTCCGTGTGTGATTTTGAGAGAGGATCAAATGCGACAGTAGGCAACGCGACTCGGTTATTATGCTTGCAAAGAGTCAACAAGTAATCCTTTGCTATACTTCTTGACTAACAAGTACTCTTTAGAGCTCTTTGTTTACTTGTTGATGACCATGTTTGGTTTCATTACTTCATGGCTGCTGGCCCTTTCTGTCCCTCCCACCTACCGCATCTCCCAAGTAACCACCACCACATACAACTAACTCTTTGCTTTTTATTCTTTCCTCTTTAATCCTTTTCAGCACTGTGTTTGATCTGAGGATCCCTATGTCATGTGGGAAAGAGCCCATTATTGCTCCTTTATGCATGACACAAATCACTTTGCTGCCATGTGACAAATTGTCATGTGACAAATGGCTCATATGTCATGTGACAAATACCATGTGACTGAGTCAAATGATGTAAACAAAAACATCCAATATTCAAGAAAAGAAAAAAGGATCTGATGCGCAGTGTTTGATTTGATGTTTATCAGTGTCTGATTAAAGGATGGTCTTTTTAATTGGAAACTTATGAAGAAATCAAATTCAAACAGGCATGCTGGTAAATTGTTTGGAAACTTGAATGAAATGATTGGTTGTGCTCGCAAACAGCCCTTTGCAGGCCCTGCCTGCAAAGGCATCGCAGCCTTTACCTGGCCAGGAGTAAGCACTAATCAGGAGCTTTGCAATGATGATGTGTTGTGCAGTGCAAACTCCAGCCATCAACGCATTTATGTATTTAGTTTTTTTAAATTATTTTGCTTTAATTGTTTTCCATGAAACAACTACTTGATTTGAACTTCAAACCAGATTTTTTCCTCATACGAACGTCAATGTGCTTTTTATTGTGGATGTTCCACATGACATTGGACATGGCCCATTGGACATGGCCCAAAATAGAAAAAGAGGCTTTATTCATGTGAAAGCCAATTCCGCACATGACAGTTGTCATGTGACAAGTGGCATTGCTGCAAGCAGCTGCTGTCCTAAATTACGACCCACTCCTCCATGTCATCATTGCCATCAGTTGTCAATGCTAGGAGTGGCAAAGGTATCATGCTCGGCTCTCGGCTCTGAAGTGCTATCATACCCTCCGTGGTCAAAGTCTTCAAGTAAGATTCAAAGAAGAAGCCCACCTGAGACATTTCTGCTAGCTAGGTTGCATTGAAATGCTTCTTGACATTTTGGCATGTGTCATACTAAAAAGATTGATTACAGGAACAAATGGTTTTGAATTCGTCACTTTCCATTTGCCCAGGCACAAACAAGAGCTTCCTGTGCACACCATCTGGAGGTCCGCCACTTGTCAAATGCCAAGTGGCATCTGATGTTGGGTCTATGTTCTGGAAGGTATAGTCACGCATATTGCGGAAGTAATTTGTGCCTGTGCAATGGAACTGGAAGATATGGATGGACGTAAGGTCAGCTGTCCATCCTCCATGTGGGCCTGAGGCAGGAGGGCACACATCTGTGTGTTTTTGTGTCATTATGGATTTGAAAAAAGGAACACCCTGAATTAACTTAACATGGCCCAAGATACAATTAATGCTTTGTTTGAACCAAGTCACATGACCAAACAATGTTTTTGGCCACTTTTGTGATCCGTCTAAAGATCAGCTTCCCACACTGGGTAAGGCCCATCCATTCCTGCCGCCCTGACTCTCCGTGGTACCATCTGAAAAGGCACAGCTTCTTCTCCTCCAAGAGCCACATGAGCGCATCAGACACTGGGACAGCAGCCATTGCAACAAATAATATACCACGCAAAAATGACACGTGACAAAAAGCTTGGGCCAAAATGTGTTGATCATCATCACTTGATTGGTGCTTCCCAATGATGGCAATTCCATCAACAAATTCTGGCAATTCCCATCTAAGTCTAGGCCAAAATCACGTGTCAAGTGGCCGCATGTTTTTTGACCTTTTTCCCCTTCCCAATCAAGTTGCAATGATCAAACACGCCAGGCGCACCCTGGATGGAGAAGACCTTCTGCTCTTCCAGAAGCTTCAAAAAGCGTGTTGAATCCTGTAAGATCCTGTATTTAAGGGGAAAATACGGTTAACGTTAATATTTGTATAGACAACTTTGAATTATGTAACAAACATCATACTAAAATATTATCCAGGAATCATTGAACAAGTTTTGTTGATCTTACAGGGGGCATCATCATGTGGGGTTGTCATGTGACAAATCTCTGCACAGCTTTGAAACCAAAATATAATCTAGGCACATCTAGGGGCTGCGCCTAGAACATCATGGCCAAAATTGTTTTTTTACATTTTTTGTCCAATCCAACCCAATGAATGGATTGATTCAAAACAAAATCTTTCAATAAAGTTTGTATTGAGATTGTAAAAAAAACAAATTCAAGCAAACTTTCCTAAACAAGTTTGATCCATTTCTTTCATGATCTGAGTAGATCAAAATGGAATTCTTTTCTGGTAGCCTTAAAGCTAATATACAAATCTCAATTATAAAAATATTGATAGAGCCTAAAGGCTAATTCTTCTAGGGCCCCCAGGCTATTTCTTTGAAAGCCATTTAAGGCTAGTTAAAATGGTGAGCCTTTCGGCTAAAATTAAAAAAAAACATAAGTCAAAATAGATCTGTACACGATACAGCTTCAAGGTATAACCTCTAGAGCTTAAGGGCTAATATCCCATTATATACAAGTTTGTATCCTAAAGCCTTAGGGCTAAGATAATCTAAGGGCTAATATTCAAATATTCATATATGTTTATATCCTACAGAGCCTGCGGGCTACAAGCTCAAGAGCCTAAGGGCTATAACCTTTAGAGAGCCATAGGGCTAAAATTTAGAAAGCTTAATTTGTAACACTGAAAAAGCCTAAGGACTTATATCCACATAGATATAATTTTGTATCCTGGAGAACCTGAGTGCTACAAACCAAAGAGCCTAAGGGCTATAGCCTACAAAGAACCACAGGACTACAGATTAGGAAGCCTTGTGATTGTAGCCGTAATAAAGTCCAAGGCCTTCTATCCAAATATATATATAAGTTTATATCCTACAGAGCCTGAGGGCTACAAGCCAAAGAGCCTGAGGGCTATAACCTATAGGGAGCCATAAAGGTATAAAATAGAAATTCTAATTTGTAACATTGAAAAAGCCTAAGGACTAATATCAAATATTTAGAGTTTTGTATCCTAGACTTATTCAAAGTGCTACAACCAAAAGAGCCTAAGGGCTATAAGCTATAAGGAAACATTGAGCCTTTAGGCTATGATGCCATGTGATGATGTTTAAAATGCTTTAACATCTAGCAAGATTGAGGCTTCAGACTGAAGAAGACAATAAGCTAAGGACACAGGAGGAGAAATAAAACTAGACACATACAGTTTTTCTACAACAGTGTTCTAGTACGGTGCCCTAGCACAGCCATGGATTGGTCCACAAAGGACTTCCTGAAGGAGATAGATGATGTGGCCCAGCTGCTGTGAGCCTGAGGGCTGGGGACTATGTCTCTTTGATGCAACATGTGGGTGGCAGCAAGCTTAGTGACGAGCAGAAGCTAGAACTGCAGAAGACTTTGGGCTTCCTTGGACTTGGCCAATGACAAGGAAGTCCTTGATTCATGGCAGAGGATGAAAGAAAGAGAGGGCAAGGTGAGCAAAGAAGATTGGAGGAAGTGGCAGCAAGCTGCTGGCATCAAGTACAGTGGACAAGCACTGCTCCTTTCCAATTCTTTGCTCGAGCAGAAGCTATTGGCACCTTGCGCCCAGTATTGTCATGACTGGATGCATGGCATGTGTAGCCAGGGAGTGCTGTGCACTATTGTCTCTTTGGTTGTGAAGAGCCTAGCAGAAGATGCCTTGCCCAATGTGTGGCACAATACCCTGCAAGCCAGAAAAGCACCAGAGCCCACAGGCTGTTCACACAGCATGCCATTGCAGGGCACAAGAAAGCACAGACTTTCAAATGCCAAGCCTCTGAAATGCTCAGCCTGGTACGACCACTGACCTACTTTGTCAAGACAATGGTTACGTCCCATGGGGCCTCAGGGCCACAATGCCAATGTTATTTGGCATGGGCAGAAGTGCTAGAAATGTGGGTGGCTCTAGCTAGTCTCAGAGCTGAGCCAAGGCCTTGTCCTTGACTGCGGCAGCTGGGTGGGAGCGCCATATGAAGCCCAAATTTCATTGGTCTTTGCATTACAGCAGTGCCTATGCCACCCATGGAAAGAAAGCATAAGAGCATCAGGAAGTGGGGTGGCAACATGTGCAACACTGTTGCTTATGAAAGAAGCCTGCTGAAAAGTGACTTGTGAGCACTTTGCTACTTTGGTACAGCCTGGTACTTTTGAGAGCAAAGTGTCCTTGGTCAAGGTCCACAATGCTACCAAGAAGTTGAAAGCTTTTCTGGAAGCTGAGAATATAATTTCAAGTGGACAAACCTGTGTGACGAGCTTTGCTTTGCAAGCTATGCTCAGGTGCCATGCCTTCCAAGAAAGATGTGGTCTTGCGCCAGCCAGTGCTTGGCAGCAACTTGCCCTTTTCTGCTGGTGAAGTGCAACTCTTTGCGCAGCCTTGCTGGAGCCTTTGTGCTTTCTGTCTTCTTGTCGAAGGACAAGATCTGCACAATGGAGAAGAGGCAAGGAAGGCTTGTACATGTTGCCTGCAGAAGCAATCCTTGCCCCTGTGGTGTGGACAGCATCCAAAGCTGATGTGGTTACAACCTTGTTGCCTCCACACATTGTGCTTTGATTTGTTTGGAGGAAAAAAAGCTGCAAGAGCTCTTTGGCTTGCTGGCTGCAGTGGCAACATGGAGCTTCAAGCTATATAGGGAATGATTCTTGTGTTCATATGAATGGAGCACCATGTTGCTATCTCAGAGCCTTTTGGCTATTGTAAGTCAGAGCCTTGTGTCTATTGTAATTCAGAGCCTTGCATGGCTATTGCAAGAGCCTTTTGGCCTTTAGGCTATGATGCCATGTGATGATGTTTAAAATGCTTTAACATCTAGCAAGATTGAGGCTTCAGACTGAAGA
>OMLO01004265.1_pt1 | contig 11920 bp, 7 predicted proteins | sample 1674811 | NCBI WGS metagenome assembly OMLO01 (sample SAMN06265003, study PRJEB25207) | coral metagenome | isolation source: Coral host | place: Mexico:La Bocana,Puerto Morelos, Mexico | collected 2008-11-13 | reverse complement strand
TCACATGTGAAATATAAATATAGAATTCTATTTGATACGTTTATCGCATAAAATTCTCTCTATATATGTGATAAATGTAGCTATTACTTAGTCTACTCCCAGTCAGGAGGTGGCAAGATGAATACAACTTTCATTTATTGTTAACAGGCTTACATCTTGTTGGGAAAGTTTACTTTGTTTCTTCAAAGACAGCTAATTTTAGCTACATGGATATAACTTATTGTATACATGTAATGACTGAACACCAACTATACATGTATCTACTTGTACACAAACCTGTCAGATCACTAAACACAGTCTCTCCATATTTGGCAGAGCCTTTTTCCATGTCCTGCATTTTTCGTGCCAACACCAAGTTTTCTTTGTAGATTTCAAATCGTTTCTTGTACTCTAAAAAGCAAGAATGCAAATGTTGACTTTGTATGCTGTATAATGTACAAGTTGTATGACAACTTTCTGTAAATAGATCTACAAAACAGGTGCAAATACTGTATGAACAATGATATACATGTACATGACTACCTCATTATTACAGTTATGTACATGTGAGAAAGAAAGGAATGAATTAAAGCAAAAGAAGATTGTACATACAAAGTACAGAGTTACAGTTTATAAAATTAGAGTAACTCAGAGTAATCAACTTGATTTTGGTCTCTGTTTCAAAATACTGGTAGTTGAATTAACTGCAACTTGATTTGAGACTCTCACATTCGCTTGATAATTGGGCTAAAGGTACTAGAGAATTACAACAGCAACTCACCATTTTTGTCTGTTATGTAATGTTTCTTGTGCTGAACCACAAACTTGTGGAAAGCCTCATCTAAACTGTTATCACTGCTGGAGGATTTTGGCTAAAGAAGAGAAAAAATAAATTCTACAATAAGATTACAGCTGCTCTATCTCATATGAACAACTTATTCATGTTACAGGCCCATTCATTTTTATTATTAATACAATTAATAAAAATTATAATTATTTTGGTGGGGTACTAGAGACAATCCTCTAGTATTGATATTAACAGGACAAGTTCTAGGTGTTATTAATTTAGAGACTAGAGTGTGACATGTCAAATGTCACCAGTTTGAAAGGATTTGAACTACTGACAGTAACCTACTTTCATATAATTATACATTTGTCCTTAACAGAAAATACACCAATGTGAATAAAATAAAATGATACCTAGAACTACATTGTACATGTACAACATCAAATTTGTTGCTAATTTCTGTTCACTCAACACTAAGTTCAATAAGGTTTTTTGTATCAAACACGAGAGACAATGCTCTCCACCTATAACCCAAGAGTGCTTGACAAGTATTAATTATAATTATGTTGTTTGAGAAGCTGTGTTCATAAAAATATGAGACCCTAGGTCTCAGTCACAATTTTTAAGGCCTGTTCAAGAAAATGGTTATTTCATCCATATACAATGTACACGTACCTTGACAGGCTCAATGAGTATTTCCTTCACCATGTTATTTTCATCTGGTTCTGACTTTGCTTCAACAGGATTGCTGCGCTCACAAGTCATGATCTTTTCCTCCAGACCCACACATTCATGGCTCAAAAGGTCTTTTCTCTTCTCCCATGGTACACTGTACACCACAAACCTGCATTGCATCTGTGGAAGAACAATTTCTTCATTGATAAATTTCAAAAAGTTCTGTGCACCTGTCAAGACCTGTTGCCCCACTGAAAACATTGATGTAACCCTTATAAGAACTACATGTATTATTTTTAATCGAGGGAGTGGACACATAACTTACAGTGTACATCAGATGCTAAAGAAGGATGTACAGACTGTAGATCTCAACATTGCAACCACTGGAGTCACCAATGTCACCAAATTTTTTTCACTGGTGACTACTTTTCCATGTTTTCACTGATTCAAATACTTTTTCTGGTGAGTAAATCTGAAACTAAGGGGCCACTGGCCACAAGATTTTTTCTTACAAGTAAAAGTTGAGCCTTGGGATGATGGGTGAAGTCAAGTTACATGTATAACAACATTGTATTAAGCAAGAAGGGTATGCCTAGACTAATACAGTGAACATGACTGTACACTCAAAACATGGTTTATACAATGTAGAATCAGAATGGCATTGATTCGAACAGTTGTAGTATAATATTACACCTATACCTCCAGTGAATCAACAGGGCAGAGCTCCAAGGAAGCAGATTTGTGAGATTCATCATTACGACAGCTCCGGGAAATGCCAACCTCAGTAACAATGCAGAACTTTTGCCCAGCAACAACCTGAAATGTTACGGTTGTAAAAATGGTTACAAATCAAACATTATGCACAAAGTTTTAAATGTACTCATAGTACATGTATTGTACATATGTAATAGTAATTGGACCAAAATTAGTACAATTCTGGAAGTACTTGGGTAATAATGATTGGACAAGCATGCAGCAAAAGGCTGAATATTTGAAATTACGGTGTATGACCACATTGTACACATTGCACTGTATGACAAGGCGTAATTACATTGTTACTAACACATGCAGTATAGGATCAATAACAAACTTCATGTTAAAAAGTCTTTGATTAAGTCGAGTACACAAGGAAACTACATGAATCAGGATCAGGAATTGCCATTAACCGTTTAATGCGCTGAATTCACAATTGAATGATGTACAAATGTACATGTAGGTGTCTAAGTGCCTTACAGTATGATTGCAAAGAGTTGTCACTGGATATCAGTAATTATTGCAGAACAGTTGCATGTCTGACAATCAAAGGCCTCTTTGAGGCTACGACTATTTTGCATGATGAAGTACATGCATCAGTATACTGTAAGCAGAAGAGATGAAAATACATGTATTGTGGCATTGTTGCAAAAATTAATTTCTTTCTTCTGTCCCTTATTTAAACCTGTTAAAGTCACACTTTCATCACTGTCCTGCCTCTGCAATACAATATTGCATAATGCTCTAGACACATACACGCTTTGCGGACCGATGTGTTAAGTTAGCTCAATGCATTGGTATACTGTATTGAAAAGCATGGAAGACAAGAGTTCGACACATAGGCTGGCAAACGCACCAATTTTTTTTTCTTTTCTTTTTTCCCTCCGACATATTTTTTCTTCCTTTTTCCCCAAGAATCCAATAGGTACTTCCCATTTATAATAATTTATTATTTTGCTCAATATTCATGCAATGCAAGCATCATGTTATTAAAATCCATGCTTGTCAGGAACCCACGTTCATTACGTAACTAGGACAACAAATGCTTTCTAGGTTTTTTTTTAAACAATTCAAATAAGAAGATGCTTGCACCACCTGCTGTTTAACATAGCAGTAATTAACTCATCACTCATTGTTTCACTATGTTTCATATTTGCCGAACCATTCGATGACATTTTTCTCTTCGTCAAGTCAAGTTGTGCATTGGTCAGCGGAAATACAAACAAAAGTTTACGACCCAAGAAGTGACCGACCAAGCAAATGAATTCGCGCTTGCTCACATAACTCCTATTTCGCGTTCTGCAAAATAGTCATAAAAAGGTGTGAAGGGAACCAATCACAAAAAAAAAATTGTTCTTTATACATTAATAGTAAGGTTAATATCAGATACAGCTGGTGAATTGCAACTGGAATTTAATTAAGAGTAAAGAACTTTTTCTGTGTTTCTATTGAGATATAAAAACATACATGTAAGTGGAAGTTTGTGAGTATGAGAAATGCTATGGGAACATGAACCTTGGAAAGGGTGAGTTTTTTCAGACCTTTTAATCAAATTTGCCAAAAATTTCACAGAAGACCTGGAACAGCCTTCAAGTTATGACAAAGGACTGGCATATGTGGAAGCATAACACCGCTGTCCTGCATACCTGTCAGCATAATGGGCATGAGTGAGTGGGAGTGATCAAGCTATAGATACAGGATTTATCAATCAGCAAACTCGATTTCTTTGGGCCACCTTCTAATGTATAAAATACATGTACCTATTATACACATAGATGTACAGTTAATTGAAATTTACACTGGACATTTGGTCTTGGAAAAAACAAAGTACTCTTAATCTGTATATCTCCAGAGAACTTACATATACACCCAGGTTTGGTACACATCAATGTCATGTATAGGGGTTTGATTATACAAAATTAATTGTATGCAGAGCATGATTAGAAGGTTACATATAGTTGCAATACTGTTCAGTATACTTCCCCTATTCTACGTTCTGATTGACTGAATGTACTATGGCATGGTTAAAATGTAAAAATAAAAATATGTTGGGCTTTCACTTTCAAGTTTTCGGTCACCCGTTCCTCACACTTGTCAACGAAATTGCATGATTTAGAGGATAGCTCACTCCAAAAATTTAGGGCCTATCAACATACAGTACTCGGCCGTAACAGTTGTTATTGACAGCCCTGATTCCACTTCCTCAAGTCACAAATTCCCCGAGGAAGAAAACACAACTTTCATTTTGTATCTAGGAAGTGAACAGATAAAAATAAACTACCTTTCAGTATTCTGTAACCTCATACTAGGGTAACATTTCTTTTTCATCGAGTTTGGTACAAGATCTCAAAATACTTATGACCCTTCATTTGAGTCATTCCGGTATGAGTCCATGCATATACTAAGATAGTAAATACACCTTATTCTTATCAACTGCTTGAAAAAGAAAGCTTTAAAATGGTATATGTTTGAAAAACAAACCAGCAGATTTCAATCTTTAAATTCTAAATAGCGCATAAGAATGATGCCTTAGCTTTTCAAGATGGAACGCTGGAAAAACTTTCTTCGAACCCTGCAACCTAATCACTTTTATCGCATCACAATTCATAAAAAGCCAAATTAAAACTGTGTTCTAACCTGCATGGTTGCGTCGCTGACTTTCGTCGGCATCAACCGGTACATGTTATTTTGCATTGCATTGAACTCGTTCATAGCAAAATCCAGCGCATCTAGGACATCTTTATCATCGTGTTTTCTTTCCTCTATTCCTCCTGCCAGGGAATCAGAGCCAAGACAAGAAGAGACCAAAATTATACCCAAGAAAGCGAACAACGCCATGTTTTGTTCAGCGCAGTTCGTGCCAGCCTGCGTCACATGATTTCCTTAATGCTATGACGTCACAGCAACAACTTTGAAAGGCCCGCAATTCGTGCAGGCTCCCGATGGGGTGTCGGATGTCAATTATAAGAAGTACTGGCAAAATTTGGCCTTTGCTCCAATTCCTCGCAAAATTAGACGAGTGCTCGTTTGCTCATGCACAAAAAGTGTTTGCAAGTGTTCGCACGCTCAGATTCTCATTAAGGTGGCTCAAAACAATTTTCAGTACTTTCCAAGACTTGTTTTTTATGTGTCCTTACAACCACGAGATCAGTTAGTGCTATAATCGTTGTATCAAAAAACAACTGCATGTTTATTAAAGTCTACAAGTCCTCAACTTGTGTTTTTTTGTTCGTTTCGGTGACTTGACTGGTGATATTGCGGGAGGTGTACTGTCCGCCATTTCGTCTGCTAAGATGGTAACCATCTCCTGGTCGGAAACTGCTGTCGCCATGGTAGAGTTCTGAAGAGAACTGTTTTTAAGCTTGTTGTGCAAGACCGGTTTCGGAACCAAACTGTTGGATCCTTCGTCAGTTGCTTTTTTAGCTTTTTCGAATAACTCACGATGGAAGCTTGTTCATAGTCTGTCACAAAATGCGTGTCCCGTGGCGCATCATTGAAAGCAACTTAACAATAATGTTGATTTCTCCGATAAAGAAAAGCATTTTGTCGTCAATTTGTTATGTTTGCCTAGTTACCCTTAACTCGAAAAGGCGAATTTTCCATTGACAATTTTAGAAGATTGGTTGAACGAGAACGCTTCATTTGCGGTGTGCTTTAAACCAAGAAGTTTAAACCAAGTTTCGCTCTACTGCAAACAGTCAACTTTTCAACTGAGCTTGCTAATTCGCTGAGATTTGCTGGATTTAAAAAAATCACACACTTTGTTCATCATAACAATGCATCACAAAAGGAATATTGGTTATGAATAACAAACGCCAACGCGTTGGCAGAAACGTGTGTCTTTAACGCGTCAGAAAAAACGCTCGGACAATTTTAACGCGTTGGGGGTTCGTTAACAACGCGTTTGCGATGTTCGCGTATTTCTGAGCGGTACTGTAGGTGATGTAATATCTGACCAATCACTACACATCATGACCAAATAAGGTAACGAGTAAACACTTAATTTAGGAAATTTTGACATCGAGCGCTACGCTTACATGTTAAAGATCCCTTAAATATTTTGACTATCGATTGATGCCAGGATCTCCACGCTTCAGTCATTCACCGGACCAGTGAAATCCAACCTCGTCGAAATGTCAAAATCATGTCCACGCTGACGGTACTTCCGTGCTCTTGTCTTGTTTGTTCTAGTCCAAATCATAAGCTTGCCTTATATGTTCTAGTTTCTTATCCTCAGCCCAATCTTCCGCACCACTCGTTTCAATGAAGATGTGGTGGACTGGTGGTGAGATCCAAACCCAAGTGTTGTCCAATCGACCCCACCAAGGCTTTAGTTCAGTCGGACCCATTTGAATGCGTTTGGTCAATCGCCCTTGTTCTCTAGGCAAGGGTTTTACCATCTTGATGGCCCGTTGTATGGGGAATCCTGGGGTTTTCAAAATCAAATGTTGTTCTGCAGCCAAACGTCCCGCTTTGATTAATAAAGCACTTTCCGACATCTTTCCCAAGTAATAATCGGCCAAACGGCTAAATGCTCTTTTGAGGGGACCATCACCACTTCCTCTGTCATGGTCGATATTGGTTCACTCAATAAGGTGTGACGATACGTTTTTCCTGCAACACTGTAAATTTCGGACTGAACGGACACTTGAACTGACAACTGGGGGAATCTAACTCTTGGAGAGCACTGCTTGGCTGCGGGGACGGAAACTCGTCACGATTTCCTGGTACACGAGGATCTACTTCAATGGTCTCCATTACGGACGTCAAGGAAGAGACATAACTTGGTCCAACAGTAGTTTATTCAGCACACTAACGTCGAAGGTGAAATTGACATACTCGTTGGAGTAATCAAGAACCGTCGGAGTAATCAAGATCCGTCGGAGTAGTCAAGACCCGTCGGAGTAGTCAAGATCCGCTTTACAATTAAAATCACTTGCTTATATACTATCCTTTTACACGTCAAGTGTTTATAATATGCTAATGTAACTTCAAGTATACAATACGAGCGGGAAGTACTTAAGATAGCGAATTCTAATCAACACAACGAGGCTTCCAAAATTAAAAATAGAGAGCTAAGATTAAAATTCACAGGCTAAGATTAAGATAGAACAAACTTGCGAAATTAAAAGTAAGCTACTTAATTTGAAATTCTGAATTGGTGTTACCGACACCAAGGGAAAAATTATCCTATGAATAGAAAGCATTAAAACTGCATTAGTGAAAAGTAGTTCAGCTGGCTAACTTCCGACGAAACTAACAAAACTTCATTACTGGCATATAGCTCAGCTGGCTAGCTTCCGAGGAAACCAATAAAACTTCATTACTGAAATATAGCTCGAATGAACCGATAACGCAATCGGCGATGTTCAAAGAAAAGCAAAACTAAAGATTTCTAGCTGTTAACTGAAAAGAGGCAACTGTCGGCTTTTCTATATTTTCTTTTCGGTTATACTATTTCTTGCAAGCGAATACATACATTCTAAATTGAGCCAATGAACAAACTGGTGAACAAAACTGAGATCCACAAGTTCCCTATTACAAACATAAATTTCATTTAAAAAGGGCTCTGAGGCGAGCAGTTTACAATATTTTCATAGCAATACTCTGAGTGAACTTAAAATAACAGTAATGCGGTCGTGGTATTACTTCGCCTCTTAGTCTCTATTGCTCCGTAGGAAAGGTCAGGCACTCTTGCCTTGATGACTCTTTTCCAGTTACAATTCGAAACTACATGTCATGTTTTCCACAGTCAAATGCTTTTTGCACATCGTGAACGTATCACATGCTCCAGTCTCGTCGTCACGTCATTTACAAAATGAACACAGATCCTCGTACTTACTGAAAAGCTAAACACTCTCGATTGAGAGCGTATGTTCAGCGCATTTTGCGGCTTCTTCTCTTTCGTTAGCTTCTTGCAACAACTTGCTCAAGACACTGTTGTTATCTTTGTATAGTTTCAACCCCGCCTCTGACACTGACATGCTTTGAAGCACTCTTTCTCTCAACCCTTCCCAAAATCTGCTCTCGGCCCATTGTTTGGCAATCTGCGCTTCCAGACAATTCCCCTTTCCACGTCGAATAGAGATCAACGATTTTCTTTTTTTCTTTGCCAAATTAGAAATCCTCAGGATAAATCCCGTTTTGCATAATGCATATTCTCTGGTGATAGGCATTATAAGAAACAAAACACTGCGAGTGACCAAACAAAGTCAGATCCAATCTTTATCACATTCACTTCCACCAGTTGCAGTCAATTTACGCGTGACATCACCAAAGAGAGGATATTCCCTGTAGTCCCTCCACCGTAAGGTCATGTGAATACGGAAAGGCTTATTTAAAGGAGAGCGACACCTTCATATTGTAATGAAATTGATATAGTGATTGCACGAGTTAAGACGCCCGTGCTAAGATATGTAACGATTGTATTGGAATGTATGCAAGACTAGGAGACGGTTATATGGCGAGTACGGAATGCCTAATGAACTCGTGATACATGATATATAAGAGACTCACGTTATGTAGTAGCGTTTGTGTGAGTAGACGTCCCGTGTAGAAGTAAGCTGAATGTTACGAGTCGAGTAATTAAACCGTTGCGTGTTGGACTCTTTGAGTGGAAGTTATTGTTGCTCGCGCGTTACAATATGTCTACACATGGAACAGAAGATTTTTACTTGTCGCTGTACGTACTCTTGTGAATCTTTGATGGTGAACTATCAAGCAACAACTTATAATTATGCCAGTCATACTTGAATGGTGTGCAGAAAGGAATTCATTAGCTTTCATTGGTGAAGTACCACCTTTTGGAGATCATGGATACCCCTCGATATAATGTTGGAGGAAGTGTAATGGGTCCATTCATGTAGTTGAAAAACGGATAAAGACTAAAGAGGTAACGATACAAGAGTCAACTATCCTCAGTTTTTTCTTTTGTTCCGTAATAAACCCAGTTAAATGCGATGTTTGCGTACTAACTCCAAAAATTGCAATTGAATGCAGAATAGCTTTCTCGAAAATACGCCTATTTCTCGAGAACCAGTAATTAGAATTTCACGAAATTTGGCATTAAAATACTTTGGGAAATAAGTAACTGGAGTATTGACAAAACAATTAAATTCAACAGGGGAATCCTATTACCAACTTGTTGCATGCAAATGGCAAAATCTAATGACTAGATTTTTTGCAAATGCACACAACCGATTTTAAAGACCTGTTTATATTTAGTTAGGGTGCCATGGCAACCGTACATACGTCAACTAAACTATCAAAAAGTCGAAGTTTAGCGACCAAAGGATCAACGGCCTTAGAGAAAAAGGTAAATGAAACACAGCTATCAAAAACCGTGTTAAGCCACCTTAATTAAAAGTAAACATCATATATCTGTGAGATTTCAAAGCTGACTTGCTTCTATGTCAGCCCTTCGTCATGTTCGCCGTTCGAGAACTTTTTATATAAAACTCTCTCTTTATATAAGAATATTGTTTATCCGGTCCAGGTTGAGTATCCTTAATTTTTCTGCTTACTTTGGGCTAAAAATAATATTTTGAATATTCGTAGTTAAACATTGAGCCAGGTAGCAGGCAATAGAGCATAATGTGACGCACATAACTGCTTTAAAGAATATCATTAGCCGAACATACGACAAGTGCTGTTTTGTTTCATTTTGCCTAGTTTTGCCGTTTACCTTAACACTTCTAGCTTTTCTTGATGCTTTGTTTTCAACTCAAGCCATTATACACTCCTCATTTTAAAAAAAAAACAAGTTCGAATATTCATGGAGTTATGAATTCACCAGAACTGTAAGTGGTAAGTTTAGAAAGTACCGATTTACGAACTATACATGTGTAACAACCGAATTAGTTTTAACTGGTTTTTCTTGAGCTGGTACTTCTCTCCGATCATTGAGCTTTTGTGTCAGCATAGCGATATCTTCTTTATTTGCCATGTCTTCCTTCATTTTGGTCAATACCCCTTTAATCTCTTCAATACTTTCGCTGTTGCTCTGCAGAAAGTTGATGTATGCTAGGGTCTCCTCTTTCCTTGTTTCCTCCAACTTGCGAACTTTTTCTATGGGAAAGTCCGCCGCAGCCAAACCACCAATAACATCAATGGGACCTGTCATGACTCCAAGAGCTTTGAATGCATCTTTAGCAAGTTGCACGTATTGGTCAAATGTCGCTTTGACGATTTCGGAACTAGTTGAGTGAGAAAGTGTGTTCCTCAACAGTCGAAGCTGATCAATTGCAAGTGCAAATGTCTCAGCGTCATCTCCGCGAGAGCTAATAACAGATACATGGAACTTCCCATAGGTCAACTTATGAGGATTCACGTAAAGATCACTAAGTGTCTTGAGATGACCTTTGCTGTCGGGCAAAGCGAAGGACCGCGCGTAGATAGTGACCTGGAACAAGACTGTACAATCCCATTCTTCGTAAGAGATGTCTGTGGGAACTTTGGTTGTGCTACCCTCTGTATTGCGAAACAATTTCCTAACTAAACTAGAGTCATTCCAGGGTAGAAGATGTTTAAAAGTTTTGCCCCACGTAGATTTGAAAGTGTGGCGTAATGCCTTCGGAAATTCATTCAGTACAATTGAAGCAAACTTAAAATAGTTCAACTGCTCATCCTGAAACGGCCGCAGAGCCATCCTTCACTTATCAGCATATATCAAGAACCTGCTGGAGAATCTGGAGGATTTGAGAGAAAAAAGAGAGCAGTGCTTCCATGCGTGTGGCTTTGAAATACTTAAAATGGTATGCCTGCAGAGGAGATTAAACATCATATCCACTACCCTGCGCAAAAAACGTGTACTTTTCATTTTCCAGAAGGAGAGATCAAACAAGCGAGCTAGCAAAGGAGCGCGGTTGGGGCAAGCAGACAATGGGGAGAAGTGGGGAGGGGGTGAATGGGAAGAGGAGCGCATAGGAAGAAAAGGAGTCCCAAACATTTTACCGAACTTGTGCAATTTAAATAGTTAGCTCGTTAATCAGAAATTTGACAGTTCATGCATGATCCAACATCCGGAACTCGCCAGTATTAAAATATGGCCGAGTCCGATGAAGCATTCGGACTTTCTGTTCAGGGTAAGCTTAACATGCGATCAGGCGTTCGTTTTTTTTTTCACGCCTGATAGCAGTTTAGAAATCATTGAAAGATCTTTCGCAAAACAGCAAACACGTCAAGCTAAAACTGGAGCCAGAAACTGATATGCAGTTAAGAGCATAGACTGTGGACGGGATTGTCAGGCAATTTTCCGAACTGGTTTGTTGAAAACACTGTCTATAAAATACTCGTGGAACTGTAGGAGAAGATTTCAGATTTTGCCTGTATTCGCAAGCCGCTTGTCAACTGTAAAATAGGGTTGACACGCCTACAGGAATGTATCGGCTTATTTCTATTGCAAGATATGTTACCATCGCACCCGTATCTCGGATTCTAAATGGGTCAAACCCATACTATCTAAATTTAGAATTACGGGTGATAGCCAGGTAAGATAGTCATCCGTGCCAGCTAACATGACAAGGGCTCCTGTTATCCTGATTCAAACCAATCGTCGTTTAGATTAGAATGAGGCGAGAAACGATCATCATGGCGGAATGAAGTGTTGCCCTGTGGACCGACATTTACCAAGAACGGATAGCCCGAGCAGCTGAAGAAGCCGATCTTTCGAAGAATCAAGTTTTGGTAGGTTTGTCATCTCTTTCATGATAAAGGAATCGTAATTTC
>OMLO01004264.1_pt1 | contig 11920 bp, 8 predicted proteins | sample 1674811 | NCBI WGS metagenome assembly OMLO01 (sample SAMN06265003, study PRJEB25207) | coral metagenome | isolation source: Coral host | place: Mexico:La Bocana,Puerto Morelos, Mexico | collected 2008-11-13 | reverse complement strand
CCAGATCTCAACTTTGCATGGTATTGGTCTGGAAATTGGTGATCTGGTTATTTAAATCGTACTCTTTCTGATTCTGATTCATTCATTCAGCTATAGTAACATGTTTGGGAATTTTCGGTCACGGGAATAACTGTTGCAAATGTCAGTTGGGTAAAGGTGGCTGGCAAGAGTTTCCAGCACTTTCTAAGACTTAGACTATGCGGTTTCAAAAAACTGCCCAATCTTTTTTGAATACGCTGTTATCATTTTTGTGAGACAAAAAGTTAAATAAAAAAACGAGTTTGGTCACTACATTGTTTTATTATCGAAATTTGCCTTGCAGTTTAAAAAAAATCATGTGGGTTCAAATACACCTATCTTAAATTTTCGAATCTTTAAGGTACAATATAGACTTGAAACCATTGGACATTTTTTAATTCATTTTACCGTACCTAGTACAATTCCATAACAAAAAATTGGGGGTCACCGAGGTTCTTTTTGAGCAATAAGCACTTTAACTTCAAAAAGCTAAAACTGTAAATCGTTTTTAAGAGGTTGTATTATGCCGTATACTGATTAGCAATGGCTGAGCATTTATTTGATACCAATACTATATTATCACTTGATAAAAAAAGGCATATTCATATATCAAAGTATAACTGTTAGAAAAAAATGTTTTAAGCTGTTGTCATCCTCCTTGACAACCAGCCTAATGAATATGGAGAAAAATGATGAGTTAGTAAAACAGGATGAAACACTACAAATATACGTGGGAAGGGAAAATAACAAAGAAAACCTGACCGTCAACAACCACAGAAAACAACGGTGATTTAATCCAGAGGCCGTGTAAACACTTATTATTTGCATCATGTGGTCCCCAATGGCATCCTTCCTTCTGGTAACAACAAACGTTCCTCTAAATGCATGACTAAGCCCGACCCCTTATTTTTTTAATCTACAGATATCTGCCAACCACAATGGAGCTACTTTGGCGGTTATTGCTACTTCTCAAGCCCCGCATGCGCCTCCTGGCTTACCGCTGAGTCAAACTGTTCAGCAATGAACTCTCATTTAGTGACTGTCCACAACCAGGAGGAAAATGTCTACATTCAGCACCGCCATAACGGAGAGAGATCCTGGTTAAGCCTCAATGATCGTAGTGTTGAAGGCACTTTTGTTTGGACAAACAAAGAAATAAGCAGTTTTAGGTTTTGGGCTGCAAAACAACCAAACAACTGGAACAACGAAGACTGTGTGCACACTCTTGGCGTGAGGCATGGATACACTTGGAATGACGTGCCATGTGATAACTGCCTGAACTTTACTTGTTTCACAGGTGATAAATTCCTTGTTTAATGTAGGTTATGTTCACTCTGTAATCTTCTAATAAAAAGTGGTAGACTCGAGAGAATTTAGCCATGATAATCTTCCACACTTACACCGCTACTAATCTAAAACTGATAATTCGTTGCAAGCGAATATTACAAATATCATTACCTCGTGTCCAGTTCAGTTTTTTTTTCAAATTTAATTCTGCAGATCTGGAGGAGTGCGCTACCAACACTCATAACTGTGACGTGAATGCAGATTGTGTGAATACGATGGGCGCATATTCCTGTATTTGTAGAGCTGGATATACACGAGACGGACAAACTTGCAATGGTAAGATACTAAAAACAAACAAACAAACAAACAAAATCTAGACTGCCATACATTTAATGTTGATGCTGTATGTGATACCATTCCTACTTCATTTTGAACAACTATGAAATATTTTCTGCATTGAAGGGTCTAGGAAAAACTGTTACCAACCGCTCTTGGGCAATGAGAATGCTGTTAGAGAAAAGTTCAACACTGTAATAACTTTATTAATATTTTTAACACTGCATTTCAAAGCGGGCAACAGTGGCGTAGAACCTGGGTAATTTAAGTCATAGCTCAATGTTTCTTCATATTTGTTTCAGACATAGACGAGTGTTCTTCAAACTCTCATAGCTGTGATGCCAATGCTGTTTGTAACAACACTCGTGGATCTTACACCTGTGCGTGTAAACCTGGATATTCTGGCGATGGCAAAAATTGCACTGGTAAGGTCTTTTTTTACCCCAACAACAACAACAATGAGAAATGAGGTCACATGAAAATCAGGTTATTCACTCAACAAAATTTTAGCTTGCTCCCAAACAATGAAATTTTTCATCTCTCTTTGCTTCCTTTGGCAAAAGTTGTACTGGTAAGTTATTTCCACTTAAATAAGCCCAACCTGGGGAGAGGGGGTGGTGCATGTTCCGATGGTCCTTTAATCTTTCTTGATTCGATTCCGTTTCACCATTGATAAAACCACTAATTCCCTAAAATGTTAAAATGTTTTAAGCTGATGCTGCCTTTATCCCAGAAATGTTTGCACTGCTCCCTTTGTCCCAATACGTTTTTATCATTGTTTCTAGGCCTTTTTTTTGCATGTTTTACCTTCCTATTCATAAAAGAAAAAAAAAAACGTCCTCGGACCGCTTCCCTCTTCTCCTTGGAATCTGCTCATGCTGTACTTCATTGGCTGCAGTTTCTGTCATCTCAACGGTCTGAGCTGCCCATGCGATAGCGACGATTTCATTGGTTTGTTGAAGCACTCCCATCACCTTCATCAAGCTCTAAGATATGGTGATGCAAACAATGTTGACAATGTGTCTGAATCTCTCCCGTGAATAGCGCTGGATTAAAAAGACCTTAAATGAGCCTTGACTTTTCATCCTTTTCATGCCGACAAACACATTCTTTTGCAGACATTCGCTCTGACGAGGGGCTAACGCTCGAAACGTCAGCTTTATAACACGTTACGGTGGCCAATTTACATTTTCAACTTAGTTGATATAACCAAATCAAAATGTAGGATTTGCTTTAGTCCAATAGTTGGGTGATACTAATCTGTGTTATACCGCTCGAAAGCGTTGCATACACATGTAAATTTTTTTCTTTAATCCACAGCACCACTGCCGCAAGTGTGGAGGTGTCTTCTGTGCTTCCTGTACCTCCAAACGAACTCCAATCCTTGCCTTGCAAGGATACCTCATCCCTCGGCGTGTGTGCGACAAATGTTACTCGGTTGTTCTAGATGAGAAGTGAGGATAGCCTTGACTTTGGAATCAAAACCGAGCCGAGGCATGGTACGCTTACATTGTTCCTCCAAATAAGAAGACAATTAACAACAGCCTGTAGGCTTTGATTGATTAGAGCACCTCTTCTCCTACTTTGAACACAGAGGGAATATCAATACAAAAGAAAAATCGTTGGCTTTGGAGGATCTCCAACAACCGCTCTACACGGTCTAACAGCAAACAAACTGTGATTGAACAAAGTCAACAATTTGGTATTAAATGTGCCTATGTTTGTTTTCGAAACACTTAATCAATAGTCACTTTTAACATATTTCGGTTAGTCAGGTAATTGTCAACTGACGAAAAGTGTTCCTTGTGAATTCTCAACTATATACATGACAAAACAAATATTATATTCCTGAGTTGAATGCTTTAGGCAAGATAAGAAAATGGATTTTATCCAAGGTAAAACATTCTGATTGAAAACCATATTCTCCCAAAGTTATTGGATGAAACGGCTGAAAAAGTAAAGAGATCTGACATTCTGTTGCGAGCAACTTTTGATGCTCAACAAAGTCAAAATAGTCTTTTAAAATTATAACTAGTTAACCATTGCTTTAGTTAGCTAAGATGTTAAAAATTTTATCTTAACTTTATTAGTTGTCTCAATTGTACGAGTTTTGTTTCTGTTCGGTTTGATATTGCGATAAAGTTCTTTGAAAATAAATGTATCTTATTAGCCAAGCAGAAGTGACGGTACTGGGAGAATGTCGGCACCACGTTTCGACAGAATAGACCTCGCTGCGCTCGGTCCGCACAAAAAAGGCCCAGGGTCGATATTTTCCCATTATGACCCCGAGCAAGTTCATTTATGACTGAAAATGCTTAGCAAAAATGTGACGATCTCAGACTAGGAAAACATCGCTAACTTCAGGCGCGTAATTCTGTTTAAGGGCCGACTAGGCGCGTATTGCATCTGATTTGCTTTGTAAACAAAAAGAAAGGATAAGTCTATGTGAAAGCATGTTCTTTCAGAAATTTAAGCCATGCAACAACCGGAAAGTCTTCAAGAGTGGTCGTGCGGGTTAATTCGGGAGAGTGCCTACTCCAATACGTAGATAATGTTGAACCGGAAATGGAGTGATTTGATTGGTTGATTTTAGCCATGTTGGAAGCTTGAACCTTTTGACAGTCTTCCCACAGATGTTTATGTTTTGGCTACGAGCTACCCCCACCCCTCCTTCGTTTTTACCGCGTGTATCCCACGCGCGGGTTAATATTTTTAAGTTTGCGATCTCAACGAACGAACTGAAGACAAAAGAGGAGGTCTGCGGACAGATTAACCTTGCGAGTGACTTCTGATGCCTTCCCTGCCGTGTCCTCTTCTGAATTGGTTCAAAAATTAACTGGTTAATTACTAGTGTGGTAACCGTTTGGGTATTTTTTACGATGTTGTGATGAGCAATTAACATTACAAAAAACACCTATTCACAACACTTTCAATTTTATAACAAATCAGCGTTTACTCCAAGCTCACAATAATTTCTACATTACACAAATGGTACCTCAAATGGTACCTCAAATACACCCATCGAAATTCTATCCCTCGCAGATTTACTAGTTATATTAATATCTTCTACACAAGTAACACGACTTGAAAAGCAGGCCCCCTTAGCTGAATCACATGTTTTTGTCAATCCGGTAAAAATTGTTGGGCTTAACTTGAGCTAGGGATATGAAATAATGGCGAGCTATTTAAAGACACTGAATCCCAGGAGACTTCTTACAAAATGTTAGAGAATGAAGGAAATTAATGAGACAACACAACATGTATACTTCAAGTAATCAATCAAACACGAGAGTCAGTGTTTCATCGGGATATTCAAACACCAAGAATAGAGTTGAGAATATGGCGCGCAGCGGAGTAGTTTTGGCCAAAATGGTCAAAATCTTTTCTATTAAAGAGCGCGTTTCCAAACCCCCTTCACGGTTGTGCTTTTTGTTTTAACTTGATAAATTAGTAATGAATTTGAGAAGAACTTTTTCAGAATAGTAACAATAACTCAGTAGTGTTTCGTCCACAGGACTGACTAACTAAAGTACGCAATGAAAAGATTAGCGATGAAACTTTCAGTAGTTCTGTACATATCTCAAGCTCGAGTAACATCATGTCCATCCGGTTAAGTATTCATCACCGCTGACAAGCTCGGCGTATCCAGTAGACTTGTCATGTGGCTTTTTCAATATGATCAGTGCTGCCCGGGCCAAGCATTTCACATCACAAGCAGAGCCAACAGGAAGACAAGAACATAGAATTAAAAACACGAATAACAAGAAGTAAGATAACAACTTATGATAATTCACAAAATCTACTTTGTAAACTGTATAATGTACTGGAACTGAGCCACAATCTCATGCATGTCGCGAAAGAAAAGTATCTAATGCCCAATAACAAGACATGAACACGCAAAAGTCACGCATTTAAATATAGAAAATATAGAATATAGTTAAGGACGTTTTTAAATATTCTTTTTTCTTAAGATCTATAGAGAAATAAATTCCTTGCCTCCAGAAATTGTAAATTCTAGTTCTTTACAAAGTTTTAAAACCAATTTAGCAAATTATTTTAAATAAGTTAATACATAAAGCTAGAAAATAGGACTTAATGTAATTCTTGTTAATTTTTTTACATATTTTAGTGTTCTAAAGTAAGAAAATAGGACTTAATGTAATTCTTTTTAAATTTTACAAACTATTTTATAATCTATTTTTAAGGAAAGTTGGTGCAATGTCCAAAAGACTTTACAGACTTCATTAAATGTAGATGTAGATGTTAATTACTTAGTGAAAAAAGTTCTAATCATCATTTTTCAATTTTGAACTCGAACATACCGCGTCTATAAATCACTTTTCTCCATGTCCTTCTCGCGCTTTCCCTCTCGTTTCCTTCGTGCCAGGTGGGGAAGGTCTTCAGCTAAAGAGTACACATTAGCCAGGTGATCACCCACTTCACGTCTTCGTCGATTACCTCGCGAGCCTGGATGGGTTGCGTTGCCTTCAGCTAGATTATAGTGGACGAATGCAAATAGATTGTCGGCAAATGAAAAACAAGCCCTCGACAAATTTAGTACTCTCTCCGATAATACGGTGATCAAAAAAAGCCTTTTGGACAAACATACGATCATGTTTTCGGGTATATCGTTCCTTAAATGATTAAGCTTTATTGAGAAGCTTGGACGTAAACGTCATTTATTTCCAAGGAGCGACCTGTTATAGGTCTTTCAGCTCTTCATTAAAACATCCATACTTGTCAGTTGTCAGTATTACTCAAACCAACACAAGAACTTTTCTACCACGAACTAATAAATCACTGATCAGATGCACGTTACGTAACTAAAAATCAGATGAAATATTTGAAGGTGTAAAACTAAGTTGGAAAAGATGTAAAGTTGTAATTTGATTGTAATCATACCTAAACAACCATAGAGTTCCATCCTCATTGAAATATGACCATACCAGACCGTTGGTCTGAGTCTGATGAAGCGAGCTTGGATTGACGGGTTCAACCTGTGGTAAACAATGTTGTCTGTGTCTTTATTTCCGTCAAACACCTAAAGATCACATGAACAAATATCTAGTAAACCTTCCAAATGAATGAATAAATCATACTTTAACTAGTTACCAGTAAAACGATTTAGATTCTTTAAGGACTGCAAATTAAAATATAAATTGTCAGCCGGGTATGGTTTTACCTTCGGCGAAGTCTCGCATAGTGCTTTGTAATAGTGAAAGTTTATTCCATCGTCACCGTATTGAAGCTGGTATTTGGCTACCCACTGGTTGGCTCCATTTCTTCCTTGTGTAGCTATACTTGTCAAGTTGGTGTAACTACCAAGGGCCACCTGAATCCATTGATTGCCGTCATTAGAGCGAGCTGACCATGCCCCATGCTTGCCTCCACCTGCCTTAAAGTTCAACCTTGCCTGGATTGCAGCGTTACTTGAACTGTCCTCTGAAGAGGCAGTGATTTGAGCATCTTTGATGAGACGGCTTTCCATGCCTAGAGATGCTGTGCATGGCGCCGCTGTGCACAAAACGAACCATAAAAATTATGAATGAAAAAGAAGAGAAGCCCACACAAAAAAAAATCCTTAAATGTCATGCAGACACTAAACTATTACCAATATTATAAACGACTACAAGGCGAATATAGGGAGCTCTTGGATTTATTAATTATTCAAAATAAGATAAAGCCTCTCCAGATTACAAGAAAGTTATAGAAAAAAATATTTTCGCCTTCGATTGTATTAACCTATTCTCTACTACTTGTGATTGTTAGTCTTGGCATCTTCCTCGAATTTTGCCATTCACTTTAGCTGCCTGTAATTAAAGAGATTTTTTACAAAGTCAGTTCCAAGCCTAAACTCAAACTCTAGCTCTTTGAAGCATTAAAGTCCCTATGATAATGACCGCAACTCCACCTCACTCTTTTATTAATAATAGCTATGCTGAATTATGTGGAGATCAAAAAAGCCTTTTGGACAAACGCAAGATCAGCTTCCAGTAATAGAAGGTACAAAATATTGAATTCACCCCTCGTCGCTAATAGCTGCTAATAATCAGACGTAATATTTAGGTGTTTAACTAAGCTGAAAAAATTTTAAGTAATCAGATTACAATCATACCTAAGCAACCATACAGTTCCATCCTCAGTGAAATATGACCGGAAAACGCTGTTGGTCTGAGTCTGATGTAGCGAGCTTGGATTGGCGGGTTTAACTTGTGGTAAACAATGCTGTCTCTGTCCTTATTTCCATTGAACACCTAAACATTAGCATCAACAAATGTGCAGTCAACGTTCTTAATTAATTATTAACATTAAAACTGTTTAGATGATTTGGAGACTGCAGAGATGCATGAATACGTGCAAGGACTGGAAATTATCAGTCGGATATAGTTTTTATTAAACTCGTGGAAACGCGAAGCATTTAAACGGGTTTCTTGCGGGGATTCCGATATGCAAATGTATCATTCACTCGCTCACTCACTCTCTCAGGTGTAGACACTTCGTAATTAGTCGGGCCGAACGAGACCGCCCGAGCCTGACGTTGGAATAGCAACCGCGCTGTCCGAGCCCGACGCCGTATTGAAATAGAAACCGCATATCAGTACAACTGACGAGATCACACAAAAACAAAGAAGTTTTGTGGCTATTCACTACAGAGAATACCTGGGTACTGATTCAAGCTTAAATACTAGCCAAAAACGGTCAAGAAGTAAGTCAAAGTTTACTTGTAAATATACCTGCTGCGACAGAGAACCATCGAGATTGCGATGTAGGAAAATCATTAAAATGTTCGAGTAGAAATTAAGCAGTATATTATGTAAAATACACCACACTGGTGTGGAATGAAAAACTTCCTATCATTGATTTTTTAATTTACCTTGCCATTAGATTGTGTAGAAGGAGACCCGTTGTAAAAACTTTTTGTTCAGCTAATTACAGTTGAATGACTCATGATATTTATATTGTAAAGACAAAAAGAAATAAGCATAAACAAACAGATGTACTGCTTTATGTCAATGTTTGTTGTGGCTTGAATGACTGTTATTCAATAAAGTGTAATAGACAACAAGAAGAGTATTTGTGTTTCAAGGGCAAAGACTTAGCTTTAGGTGGCGTCGACAAAATCTGGATCGGACCGGATCAGACCGGAATGGATCACGGATCGGATCACGGATCGGATCACGGATCGGATCACGGATCGGATCACGGATCGGATCACAGAAAAAAAAGTTTTAAAGAAAAAAAAATCAAATCGTTTATGAGTTAGCAACAAATAAAAAATAAAAGTGAAAAAGTAAAATATGTTAAATGAAAGTAAGAAATGTTACGTTACAAGCCAAATCCGGCTATCAAGTTTTGAAAACTTGTTTTGAAAGCTTCTTTTTGAAAACAAAAGAAAACAACCTTGAGAATGTCAGAGAGCTGAACAAATATGCACAGATTAGAAAGAGATTTTAGAGTTCACACTTACACACAACTGAGTATGAGCTATTATAGCCAGCTAGGAAAAAATGAAATTTTACTGTAGCGGATGGAACACATAAAATAAATATGGCAAATGTGATTCAGTCTTTTCATGATAGCTTTGCATGCATTAAGTGAGGCCCTCACGGAATACATATGTACTTGCTGTGATCAGTTGGGGTACTGATCTTCAGTTACGAAGTGTGATGATAATAAATACTGTACACTAAGTGCACAAAAATCTAATTGATGTATGTATAACTGGTAAAGCTAGTGTAGACAATACGGAATGGGGTAGCTCAACCTGCCATTCAAACCTAACTGATGGGAAGTTACCAGTCTGCTTTAAGGCTACCGAAATGAATTTTCCTGTGAAACCAAAATGCCTAAACTGTACCCCTTTAGAAGAAAGATTAAAAATCCCCATGTATCCCATAAATGCAAATAATATTATGTGAACTCCCTAGAGATGGACAATTATCTATTCATGGCAATGTTGTCAATGTGCCAGCTGATGTGAATTCAGTTGTAAACACTCTGCCAAAACCTCTAAATGAAACACAAACCATTCCAATAAAATTGAAAAGCAAATTAAGCTACAAGTACCATTATCAGTTTCACAATGTTAGACCAAGAAAAGGGTTGGAAACAGCAAAACATCTTGTAAAAACAAGTAAACTTTTTCTGTGAACTGTTTATTAATCCACGAGTTTGACCATAGGTCTCCTTTGATTACCTTTGGCAAAGTCTCGCATAGTGCTTTGTAATAGTGAAAGTTCACTCCATCGTCACCGTATTGAAGCTGGTATTTGGTTACCCACTCGCTGCGTCCATTTCTTCCTTGTGTAGCTATACCTGTTATGTTGGTGAACCCACCAAGGGCCACCTGAATCCATTGATTGCCGTCATTAGAGCGACCTGACCATGCCCCATACTTGCCTCCTCCTGCCTTAAAGTTCAACCTTGCTTGGATTGCAGCGTGAATTGAACTAAACTCTGAAGAGGCAGTGATTTGGGCATCTTTGATGACACGGTTTTCCATGCCAAGAGGTGTTGTACATTCTTAGCAGAAGAAAAGTTTGAAAAAATGCCTTACGTGCATGTAGTTATTAACGTAACGTACTTGATCATTATATTATGGAACACAATAGGAATTAAACAAGGTACCCTTTATTCTCGGTTCCTGCTTCGTCCTTTCTGATTCTCCTGTTTTTCCTTTAATATTGCTTTTAGTTCTCATCATGTTAGCAATGTAGGGGTTTTGCCTACTGTTTTCACTTTCGCGCCTTCCAAATCTATCGTCACGTACCCGAATGGCACATTGTTATCAGTTGGGCGTGCATTTACGTAGACGTTAAAGTTATTAGTAGTCAGAAACATTTAACACGTTGTTTAGTAGCTTTTAGTAAAATTGACCAAATAGAAGGCACCAGTAACAGCCAGGAAAAACTATTACAAGTTTCTGAATCTCATTTTGGAATTTTAAGCGGCCTTCACACGGCAAACTAAAGTTGGCAAACTCGTGTTGGCAATCTTCAAAAGGTTGCCAAACTCGTGCGTTCACACGTCAAACTCGCGTAAAATCTCAACACACGGTAATTTGCAACAAGGCCGAAGTAGTGCCCTGGCACTCACGTAGAGTTGCCGCTTGTGCCTTGGTCTTGTTTTATGTTCATCGCCGAAAAAAGAAACAGAAGGCGCCAGAAAAATAGAAAGGTTTGGACGAAACCGCGTATCAGTAGAAATCCCACCCTCGAACTTTATACGCTGCAGACGAAACGATCTGGACAATTTTGAACTTCCTCGATGAATTGACAAGTTGCCTCACGGTCAGCTCACGTCCGTCCGAGATTTTGTGAAGTGTCACGCAAATCACGGGAATAAAGCGCTTGTTTTGATTGATTGACATTTACCAACACACGCTTGCCAATCGTTCACACGTCAAACACGAGTTTACCAACACGAAAAAGTTGGTGAACAAGTTGGCGAGAAAAGAGGCAAGTTCTATTTTGTCGCCAACAGTTTTGCGGACTGTTTTTGTGTCGTTGGCACACACCAACTTGAGTTTGCCAACACGAGTTTGCCAACTTAAATTTGCTGTGTGAAGGCCGCTTTAGATGGTGGATTTGTTGAAAAATTTACTAGTAGTTACGAAATTTGACGCTCATTTTTTATCAAGCTCCGATATATAAATAACCAAAAATATTTGATTTTCCAAGCTCTTAGCGACGACAAAAAGCAATATTATTTAGTTTAGGCACCATGTTCCAATAAGGTAGCTTAAGATTTCAATGTATTCCATCCTTCATATGAAAGCAAACAATACTCTTGTTTTACTTACCTTGTGAATTGGTTTGCAACACCAATACTAAAAGTCCCACGAGGAACAGAGACTCCCAGTAGAAAAGCTCCATGCTAGAAAAAAAAATGAATTCCCTTCAGCAACTAACTTCTGATGACCGTAGACACTGAGCTAGCAAAATAAACAAGACCGAGATTCACGAGACCCGGACTCTTAAATTCCCAGCAGGTCATGGGTTCTAATTTCCGGTGATGTCATGGTGCTCGTGCTAATCAGACTACAGATCTGTCATAACTGGACGATTTGTGTGTGTTTGTAGTGTTTGGCAATCTTAAAGCGCATTATTAAAGGGAACCACCACTATTTTAACAAGTATCGCCTAAAATGTTTAAAATGTACTTATTAGAAGATCTGAAATAAAAACAATGCATATGTCTCTCCTAGCGAAATAATTTTTTATCGGCTTCCAAAGATCGGCCCTATAGCCCGTTTAAAATTCCCGCGGCCGCCATCTTG
>OMLO01004263.1_pt1 | contig 11920 bp, 1 predicted proteins | sample 1674811 | NCBI WGS metagenome assembly OMLO01 (sample SAMN06265003, study PRJEB25207) | coral metagenome | isolation source: Coral host | place: Mexico:La Bocana,Puerto Morelos, Mexico | collected 2008-11-13 | reverse complement strand
GGATGGGGCCGAGAAAATAAATTTAGCCTCGTTTCGGTTATGGCCGCCATGTTGCGCGACTCCGTCGTCGTCGTCGTGGTGCGTACGCGCCCACGAGCAATACCGCTAACCATGATAACCACAAGAAAATTAATTCATGGGTTTTCTTTGATTTCCCATGATGCCAATGGTGCTCCGCTTGGGAGCTCCGCTATTAAATAAGTTGCAAATTATACTAAGCATGCGAGAAAGAAACGCAAAAAAGATTCCCAAAGCAACACTAATGAATCAAAAAAACAAAAACAGAGCGTGCTAGATTCTACAGGTATCTTGTTGAGGAGTTCAACACACCTCTTGAGGAAAATAAATAACACCGAGCTTATTGAAGTGTCATTGTCAGAGAAAACCGGGCAGGACCAAAGATCGAGGTCGGTCGTTTATCTTCATCTTTTTCACAGTTTAAAGGCTAAATATCCGAAAAGATTAACAACCATGATATTTCCCGAGGTAGGCGTTCCTTTTTCTTCGAGATATCACAACATCGTGATCTTAGCCTCTCAAGCGGTCTAAAATAGCCGAAATTTCGGGCAACCTTAGGTGAGCCTAAAAGACACTTCCTGAAAATTCCAGAAGCTATTATTTTTATACAATAACATTTGTTCCCTTATTAGTTAACTGAAACGTATTAGAGGTCTTTCGCTTTAATTCGACGGTTTCCACGAGGTACCAAATATCGCCGCCGAAAAGTTAATGAGCGTGACCCAAATTTTTGCCATTTTCAGCAAGTTGTTTTTCAAAAGTGCGGCGGTTTATTTCCACAAAATAACATTTTTCTGATAGCCTTTTACGCTGTTATCAATGGCCAGTTTAGTTGAAATTGGTATCTACAGGAAAAACGGAGTAATTGGTCTCGCAATGTCCAAAAAAAATCATCAGTTATAAACAGTTCCCGCCAAATTATTAGTGAAGAATAACAATTTATTCTGAGCTTCTGTGATTGTTATCCCTGTTTCACTGAAAGGTCCGCTTGAAATAGTTAGTGGGACTGTAGGAAGATTCACAGAAATGAGTTAATTGAGGGCAAAAATGTTCAATGAACGTTTGTCAACGATTTCAAATCCGATATCGTCTTATACGCTTAGCTTGATTTTCCGGCGAAAATTGTGACCTTTATTTGTCTCGGTGCAGGCTAAAACGGCGCTCATCCTTAGTTCGCTCTATTTTATCTGATTGTTTGTTCTTTATTTCTTCTTGTTTTTTTCGGTTTTCCTTGTTTACAGTTATTAAGCTAAATCCTGATGTAAAGACAATTGCAATTGGCTCTACCGTAAATTAGTTCTCAGGCTTGCAAAGCCTGATTCAGTCACGTTTTTGTTTATGTCGATTTCGGCGAAGGTGTTACGCGTCACGATTTTAAAGCGTTACACGACAGGAATCTATGTTGTAGTTCTTTTTAGAAGGCTTTTTTTGTTCATTGTGGGAGCATGGAGTGTTCTTTCCAATCAGAAGGATCGCTATGTAGTGTCAGTGGAAAATGTTCAGGCATTCTCCCTTTGCTTGCGTGTAAAAGAGATATGACTTCTCACCTTGTGAGTCAGTTGCAAACGTGGACGAGGAAAGACAGTGATCATAGAATCACAGTTAATTCTGAATCGTGCAGGCCTGATTGGTACGATAAATGAGGAAGAAATTCAGGCCATGACAATCTTTCCCAAACACAGAAAGGACTTAACTACCGACTGGCCAGGACAGAAAGGACAACTTTGCTACTGTCCGTCCCATAAAGGACAGAAAAGGCATCTGAGCCTCCCAAGGCGTATGAATGCCTCTATGTCAGCTGAAATTTTTCTTCAGTTTAATGTTGCTGTTCATATCGGAGCAGGTTAGTTTTTCACTTTCCGTCTTTTATACGTTTATACAATCTTAGTTTTGCGTCAAAATGTTGGAAAATTAGCGCTGTGCGCAATTCACAGGCCAGCCTTTGTTGGCAATTTTTTCAAACGTAAAGAAACATAATTTTGCCACTGCGAAGATGGGTCATAGTTATCCTAAACAGAAATCGTATTCTCGTCCCGAATAATTAAAAGAGTAGACATAGTATGCTCGCCGCTATTATGACACTGAAATATTTCTCCCAAAATCCTTTCGATGTAACGAAAAACCCTAAATATTTTAGGGTTTGTGGAAAACGAGATTACATTTTGTGACCATATTACTAATTGAATTATAATCTGCACACAATCGACACCTAAGTTCAAGACGTTTTTTAGCTACAGAATTAAAATATCTCGATACACGAGTATCCAAATTTCAAATTTCATGTAACTGGGGCTGATTCCCATTATACCTCTTGTTATTGTTGCAGACAGTTGTTTGTACAAGTTGCCGATTGCAGCACACCAAAGCACATAAAGAGTGTGATTTTGATGATTGTAAATATCAACCCCTATTACTTACAACAGTAAGCAGCTCTCCTTGGCACGTCGAGACTAGAAGAATGAAGCAGTTCTTAATGTGTCGGTTAGAAAGCGAGAGGTAAGGAAGAGAGCAGGACTAAACTACATGAATTAAACAAATACCAATCTGTGTTTTTTTTTTTTTTTTTTTTTTTGGGGGGGGGGTTGTAAGACCCTAGTATGCAATTTGCATAAATGCAAGACGAGGAGCCAAAAGCAACTACATCTAAGGATGCAATGACCGAAGGTGTCCAGTTCCAGGGAGAAGATGCATGAAGGTGCAGGAGGATTTGATATCATCACACTCTCATCACTAGCCTCGGAGGGTACTGAACCTGAGGGAGAAGTGAGGCCTTTTGTTTTGGTGTGACGAAAAAAACTGCAAAGCGGGAGACGACAGATACTCAGTGATGGTATAGGAAACCTGAGTGGTGTACGATTTAGTCCTATACTTTCCACCTTAAATCCTTAATGGGAAGACATTTCCCCTACCCATCAAAAGTATTATGTGCGAAAGGCGCGGGAAGCCGTTACGACCTAGTGCTTTAGGGTCCTTTAGAAGCTTTGAATGCCACGTCTCGACCATCTCGTTTGCACCCCGATAATGGAAAGATAACTGACCCGAGAAAGACCGCACTGCTAGGCGATTCTTCAGTTGCGATAACTTTGTACATGCTTTCGAAACCAAGGACAAATATTTCGCAAAGATTCGCATTTTGCCATTTTCAGCCACTTTCATTTTGTGACGCGTCACGCCTTCGGAAAACGACAAAGCGATGTAAAACAAAGTGTTGCGGAGGTCTAAAAATTAACTTAGGCTTAACTCTCAATTATTTGCTTTACACGACAACAAAAAAAGATCATCGTACTGAGGGTACATTCCGTTTTTCCATGAAGCGTGACGTTTTAAAATAGAATTTTCGCGGGAAAATTCAGTCTTCCTGCTAGGTAAGGATGACCCAACTTTGAAATGTTTGCATTCGTTAATAACCATATCACAGCTCAAATATTCTCTCTTGTAGTCCAATGAACTATTTTAGGCGGATCCTTCAGTAATTTATAGATTACAATCGCAGAAAGTCAAAACAAAGTGATGTTCTTCGCTAAAAATCTGGCGCGAAATATTTCCCACTGGAGATTTTTTTGGGAGGTTGCGAAACCAATTAAACCAATTTAATTCTAGATACTAATTTAAACTAAACTGGATATCGATAACAGTGCAAAAGACTATCAGAAAAAGGTTTTACTCTGGAAATAAACTGCCGCACTTTTGTAAAACAACTCGCTGAAAATGGCTAAAATTTGGGTCACGCTCATTAACGATTCAGCGGGAATATTTGGCGCCTTATAAAAACCTTAATATTAAAGCTTTGGACGGCCAATATATCTCAGTCAACTAGTAAAGGGACGCATATCATTGTCAAAATACAAAAGTTTCTGGAATTTATCTTAAATATCTTTTATGCTCACCTAAAGATTCTCTAAACTTCGGCCATTTTAGATAGCTTGAGAGACCACAATCACGATGTGCCGATATCTCGAACTAAACCACTTTGTCTCCATCTGCCATTTGCAATGGTGAAGTCTTCCACGTACGTATTATAATGGACGTGCGTATTACGTATATAATGTTCTTGACGTTCCCTAAATCGCATATCATCTCAATGTTCCGACGGAATTTCGTGTGGGCCGAATACAGTACCATTGCGATTTCTGATTTACATTCTCTTCAGAAAATTTCTTCGTCCAGCGGAGCATTTTTATTTTTGAATTTACAGTATCTTAAGACTTTTTTAAATGCTGTCCGCTAAAATACCCCGGGCGTGTTTTATCGATAAAAACGATAATCGAAAAAACAAGAAATAAAATTGATAGAAATTTAATGAAGTGAATCGGAAATCAATACATATCGACAAAAGCATACGTTTGAGAAGTCGATAACTGTTGCATCGCGCAGGATACCTATTGTTCTCACGACATTTACTAGCCTATAGCTCACGAAATATCTTATGAAATATCACTTAAGCGTAGAATTGTGAGAAAATCTCAACTCGAACTTGAGGGCTTTAACTTTTAATCTTGCCGTCAATATTTCTCGCTACACACTATTTTCTCAATGAATATATGAAAGATCATATTTTTGAACTGAGGAGAAAGATATGAATTTATGATTGATTATCGCAGTTACACGACTTAAGAAGTTGTGAAATTAAAGCCTGAAAAAGAAAAAAAAAATCACGCTTTAATTTCACAACTGTTTAAGTTGTGCCGGTGTGTCATTGCGATCATCAATCATAAATGTATTTCTCATTACTGTGAGCATTCACGCGGTTCGCTTTGTGTTTTTGCTTGACCCGTTTATCTCCATTATTTTTCGCTTGACATAACTGGAAAACGGGACTCTTCAAGTCTAAGTGCAGTTGGCAAGGGAATATATCGAAACGAAATCCTTACCGCTTAAAGGAGTGGAGCAAAAAACTGACCAGTCTACTACTACAGAAAGTGCCAGCAAATGATTGCGGTTTTCATGTGACGTCGCCATACTCCAAAATTAAAAATTTCCTTTCTTGCTGAGGTTTTAGTCTCATACGATTATAGATCCTATACGAACTTGGCGTTTTACAACGTCTTAGCTCAACAGGGTTCTTCGTTTTGCATTAGGGCACGTAGAGTTTCCAAGCTTTTGCGTTGTGTGACTAAAATGGCTGCCCGAGAAGGCTGTCGCGTGAGTCGGCGGCCATATTTGTGCCCCTCCGAAGGGCACAAATATGAACACTCCTCCGAATAACTCGCTAATGAAAAACACAGAGACCTAATTCTTGGCGAAGTTGTTTATATATTTATCATCTATCATATCCCTTATTCGTGACATTATTTATTGAATGGTTACGATTTTTAGGATTGATCGCATGACAGGTGAAAGTCTATGAACATAGGAGAGAAACTTCAAGAATGAAAGTACACATATCTTTAAATATCTCTTGTTTGCTTTCTGCAAGGTTTTTCTGTGTGTTCACATTTCTATCGAAGCGTGTCTTGATTACAGCACATTTTGTCTGTGTTTCCATCATTCAAATCCCCAGCTGAATGGAGTTAGCAATTAACAAGAAACTCTATAGTAAAACCATGATCACAAACTAAAAAATGAGAAAAATTTGCAACTGGTAACAGTTCGCAAAGTGCGATTAGCTACACAAGTAAGGTTTCTTCAATGACGTGTAATTTTGACGCTGATCGTGCTGGGACAAGGGCTTATTCTGTCTTCAGTTAGCTGTCTTTTTTAATGTTACTCTATTTCCTTCTCCTTCTCCAACTCCTCCTTCGTCTCCTTATAGTCCTCCTCTTTCTCCTCCACCTCCTTCTCTCCCTTTACCTTCTCCTTCACCTCCTTCTGCTCTTTCTGTTCCCTTCCCTTTACCTTCGCCTCCTTCAATTCCTTCTCCTCCTTCTCCTCCCTCTCCTCGTTCTCCTTCTCTCTTTCCTTTCCCACCATCCCCTCTTTCTCCTTCCCCTTTTCCTCCTTTTCCCCTTTCTCCTTCCTTTTCTTCTAGTCCTTCTCCCTCTCCTTCTGCCTCTCTTTCCCGTCCTTCTCCCTCTTTTACTTCTTCTTCTATTTCTTCTAATCCTTCTCCCTCACCTTCTGCCTCTTTTTCTCCCCTTTCTCTTTCTTCTTTCCCTTCTTTTCCCTCTCCTTCTCTTTTATTTCCTTCTCCGTCCTCTCCTTCTCCTCCTTCTCCATCTTCCTCCTTTCTTTCTCCCTCTTCTCCCTCTCCTGCCCCTCCCTCTACTTCCCCTCCTTCTCCTTCTTCTCTTTCTCTTTTTTCTCCAAGCCTTCCTTCTCCCTTCTCTATCACTCTTTCTCCTTCTCCTTCCTTTCCTTTTCCTCCTTTTTCTATTTCTTCTTGTTTTCCTTCTCTTTCTTCTTCCTCTCCTGCCCCTCCTTTCCCTTCTTCTCCTCCTCCTTTTTCATCGCTTTCGCCTTCTCCTTCGCCTTCTTTCTCTCTTTCCCGTACTTCTATTTCACCGTCCCCTCCTTCTCCTCCTTCTCCTTCCCTTTCTGTCCCTTCTCCCTCTCTTTCCCCTTCTCCTCCTTTATCTTCTCTTCCAGTCTCAGGTTCTTTGATTTTAATTTCCTCACTTCCTTTGGGTTCTTCGGTCATCGGGTCTCTGGCTACACTTGGTGTTCTGGTTCTCCCTGCTTGTGTTGGATCTAATGGTCCAAAAGTTAAAATAACATTGGCTTAAGAGAATTGCATTTTCTAACAGAGACTTAGAAAACATTTGAAATTCTTTGACAAGAAATCTTTTGAAAAATAAAGACTCGTGGCGCTATCACAGTAAAGGGCCGACAATTAATCAATACATTCTTTTCTAAACTTGAGAAGACGTCAACTTGCCCCACAATGCAAAGACTTCTGCCCAAAAGCATCAACTTTAAAATATGGGACTCCGAGTCTGGTAGCAAATACAAGTGGACTTAGGGAAACCACAAGTCCATGGGCAACGGAAACTTCAGTACCCAAAAGGGTTAATAAGCAGAAAAATGTTTGCCAGTGCATTTCTTTATCGTCCTTGGCAAAAATAAATAAATTAATAAATGAATAAAAAAATAAAGTAAAAAAAAGAAAGCGAAATTATCAGATCGTTCTTTGTCTGGAGAGCGCGCACCACAACAGCCAATTAACGCTTTGTTCCAAATTCAGTTTTGACTCTGGAGTATCGCGAGATTCCTTGATAGAATTTATTTTTCTTTTTTGTCGACTTTCTTCTCTGTGTCGTCGTCGTGGTTTGCTAAACTCGCTATTCTTCACGTGAAGTGCAAACGTGAGGAAAAAGTGTACGAAGAGCAACGTTTGAGACGATAACTTAAGATGTTTATTAATAGCGCATTAACGGGCGCAGTAGAGTACTGCTAAGAACGTGCTTTTAACAGGTTCATTATTTTGTTTGTAAAAGACAGGAAATGGCAATGGACGCTTTAAAGAAGAAAATAAGTAAACTTGACAACAAAAAAGAAAAAAAAATCATTAATTTCGTAGCTTGCTACTGCGCTAAGACAATTTGATATGTGGATTACTTATGCCTATGAGGTAAATATTGTTATTTAGTATGTACCACACAAGTGAATAGTGCTTTTCGCGCATGCTGATTGGCCAGCTCGGAGGTGATTAGCCAAGTTCGTAGGTGATTAACCAATGGCTTCCTGTTTCAAATAACTCTTAAACAAGTAAAGTTGCTCTTTGGTCTGCTAGCTGTTCAGCTAGTGTGGTATATACTAAAACTAGTCTGAATTACATCCGTCTCTTCCCTTTAGCTCGAGGGGGGCGCCCCCTCGGGGTGAAGGGAAGAGACGGCTGAAATTCAGACTAATACCAAAACAATTATTCACCTCAGTGTCAGTGAAAGTGTTGCATAGTTAAAGGTAAATATCCACCACTATTCACATCCACTTCGGTGAATAATTGTCAAACAGCAGCTTTGTATAAACTTCGAAAGCCAGATATAGCCAAAGAAGGAAACTATACCTCTTTCTACCATTTTTATCGCTCAGATGGTCCGCCCCGCTACTCAGCAGGGTGACTGGATATATTCAGATACTACGCATTTTGGATGCACTTTCTAACTTACGTACCAGTGGTCGGCATACCATCGAGTAAAAATCAGTTAATCAGATTATCATAATTATTCCCAAATCCCAATCATAGTCATATTCTGCGTATTGTTTTCTTTCGAATCTTACTGCTCTTGGAGGGAAAAAAGTGCAACTACTCGGCAAATACAGTATCAAGATTACATTAAATAGTTTCTAAAAGGAGAGGCATATATTACCGCAGGCCTGTCTGTTTATCAAGACTGGAAGCGAATAGCTAAGAATGCGAAAATCCCTTAGTTATTAGTTTCAGGCAGTAATTTGCTCGATATCCCTTTTCATTTCAGGGTATTCAAGACGTAAAATTGATGTAGAGACTGAGCTAGGCAAACTTGTTATTGGTTATCGACTTGCGCTAGACCCATAAAGACTTCTGCAAGAATGGGTAACTGAAATTATACTCTTTGTGGCAATAAAATGATCATGTACATGATACTTTGTAAACATATCAATCGTGCGACCAAAAAAGTCCACTGTTTATCACTTATAATTACCTTCTGTGATAGACGTAGGAGCAGCCGAAAGTTGAGCCACCAGAACAAAAAGGCCAAGTAGGCTGAGCAAAGGTTTCGTAGTCATTTTTTATCGTTTCTTCGTGAAGATAATTGTCGAAATAGTTTCTTACACTCCAGGAGAGTTAATTATGGTGAGATGTGATACTGCAGTAATTTAAAATCAGGAAAACAAGATTCTGATATTGGTTTTAAAGGTATTAAATTCCGCCGTGATATTGGAGATATAGACTGCTCAGTTGGTAATATATCGAAACAATTTGTTACGAAAAGCGTAGCCCTTTCTCTCTCTGTATAAGGCTATGAGGAACTTCCTTTTTGTCAGATAAAAATAAATTGCAATTTGTTGGCCTCGTTCTTAGCTGGACCGAGGAAGAGAAAAAATAGATGATGCTTTGATAGGCTAATAACAAAAAAAAAATGTTCGAGTTTGAAATATTATACCATGCGCCTTCGTGAGCAATATGGATATTTCTTTTCGTCTCCCTCTCCTTTGAATTCAAAAGATCTGTTTCAGTCCCAAAGTGCCGATTCAGGTCTATGGTCAAATGGAGCTGATTTGACTCCTGAACTATTTTGTCGATTATGTCTGTAAATATCGACCCCCACAAAATCCGTTCTTCCACTAGGTGTGCATCGGTACCCTATCGGTAAGTCCATTTATATTCAAGTCAATTGTTTGAGCATTTTATGTTTAAGTTTAGTTCATTCCCATATGGAGCAGTTCCCGGATCCAGTTAATGGCGCTAATTTGACATTAAGGAAGAGATTCATTTTGGTACAACGCAAAAGAGCACCAATACGCACTAGTGCAATTCTGACTTCGTCTGTTAGAGGCTTCATTGAGGGGATGATCAGGTACGTAATAGATGCCATGCTTGACAACTACAATGAGACAAGCAGGGTTGATAGTCGCACAGCGTCGAGAAAGTTGTGTCCGAAAGGCTGGGACTAGTGGATTTTGTCTTATTCTATATGCATCTTATTCCGGCTAACAAAAACAACCCTATATTTTTATCCTTTTCACTGCTATTTTAATGCTGTGACATCTATTTTTATCCTTAACATTTATCCAATTTATTCATGGCATTCTATATTTGATTCCAATTTAGTTATGCAGATGAAGATAATAGAGCTTCTGTTTTATTTGTGTTATTCTATATTTCAAGTCATTTTTACTTTCTTAGTGTTTAGAAGTGTTGTTATGGGTAAATCTTTCCTTTAACTTTGCATCAAATCCTCTGACAGAGTATATCTCTTTATCATCTAAGCATTCGCAATCTCTAATGCGAACAATAAAATAATGAACGTTATTTTGAAATTTTCTATCCCTGCTACCCTTTATTTGTATTTTCGTAAATCTGTTTAAACGTTCGTCACCTTCGCCCAAGGTATGTACTGAACTAGAAAAGTTTTAGCGCTATTTTGTGCGTACTAGTTTAGTAGCCTTGTGAATGCGTGTAACCTTCGATCTGAAACGAAATGCCAATAATGTATGCCAGCTGTTAGTTGTTTGATTGTGTTGCCCTTTAAACAAATAAACCGGGTCTTGATGACAGATTGCTCAGGTCTTAAACTTTGTTCGTTGAAACGTAATTTTTGCTGCTAATACAGGATATTGAGATGTTGCATTGAAGCTGGCAGTAATGTATGTATTGTTTTTTCAATGGTGTCGTTTTGAAGCAAGTGAGTCTCTTGCTAAGAAGTCAGGTTGCGGTAGGCATTACGTTCACTCAATGTTTTTGGTATCCTTGAACGAGAATGGATTCTTTTGAGTGAATGAGCAAACACACAGTACTCTTTGTAACAGCTTCGTTTATAACTACTGTGTATGTTAAGCTGTCACATTGAAGTCGACAATAATGTATGTACCTTTGTTCTTGTTTCTTCAAGCAAGCACGCCTGGAAAGATAAAATTGAGTAAAAGATGCATAGCACTGTAACCACAATACAAAATACAATTGGATAGTAAGAAAGGGCTAATACAACAGAAAACAGAAAAAAAAATTGAAATTTTATTTTTTCTCTCAGTTTAAGGAAGAAATCGTTTGAATAATGTCACGTTTTTTTTAATACGTAAACTGTTTTTGGTTGAACGTGTAAATCATATAGCGCAGGGGAAATCACGTTTTTTTTTTTTATACGGAGTCTTTTTTGGTATAGGCTGTGATGCAATAAATGCGCCGTCCCCAAGAGTTCCTCCCTGACTGGAGTGAGGTGCCCATCAGAGTGATTGTCCCTGGTGGTGTGGGCCTAATATATAATATATACAATATTATTGTACTCGAAAATTAGAACGTAAAGATATATAGATAGATAATCTTTATTTATTGACGGACAATTCATCAGCTAATATAAAAGAAGTGATAAAAATGAAAACAAAAGGAATACAAGATTAAAACTACCACTAAATTAAACCTACCAATTAGAATTACCCCCAACCAATACACCCTATAAACTTCTCATAAAAGAGCTGCTCTCCAAGAATGCCGTGACCTAACAAATTACTCAAAATGCTTGTTTTAAGCCGTATAGAATACGTTTACGTAGTTAAGTTCGAACTAGTAAAGTCTTACAAATTTGGTTTCAGCTATTTGACCAATGACAAATCATTAAAAAATATAAATATTTTTTAGGTTGATTAAAATACCTTGTCTTTTCCTACCCTCAGAATATTTTGAAGCGACAAATTATTCTGCTAAAATAAACCATTTTGTTTCTATTATAATTATTAATTTAAGAATCTACAAATTTTTGCAACGTAGATTGTAATGTTCAGGCACGGAAACACTTAAACCAAACAGTCTACAACAATTAAATTATGTTTTCATATCCATCATGCTCGGAGATCAAAATGTGGACTTTTTGGAAATCTGGCTCCTGAGAAACTGGCATCGACGATTATCCGTACTAATACTCATATTTTCTGTAACAAAAACACACTTAAAGTAATTAGTTTACCTTTACTGAAAACTCAACCTAGATATCACACTTATGCCATATATACTATATAAGATCCATCTCTTCATCAAATATTATGAAAGTCGATAATTTTGCAATTTAACCGCAAACCGTCCCGCCCAGTATTAGAGAAATCTATTTGGGCGTATTTCATTCTAAGTTCTAAGTTCTAAATCCAGTTAGGTGCAAAGCTTTTTGTTGAAGAAACCAAGCGTTTTAGGTATTGATTAATCTCTTAACAGCAGGTGCAGTGCTTTAAAGTATTAGGAATATTCCAGCTAGGTGCGACGCGTTATGCTTAGGATTCATAATAACTGTTAGTCATTTAACTGTAGATTCATTGCTCAAAATAAACTATTTCT
>OMLO01004262.1_pt1 | contig 11921 bp, 6 predicted proteins | sample 1674811 | NCBI WGS metagenome assembly OMLO01 (sample SAMN06265003, study PRJEB25207) | coral metagenome | isolation source: Coral host | place: Mexico:La Bocana,Puerto Morelos, Mexico | collected 2008-11-13 | reverse complement strand
CTCTACTTTCATCCACAGTACTACACGGACAAAGCTCACGGGATAGTTGGAAAACACACACGGCGTCATCTTTTCCGTCTGATGACTAATTTTCTTACAAAGAGCCTGGGTCTAACTCATTCCTAGTCCCTTCGGTCGAAAGTTTAAAATCTCTTTATAGTACTCTCCTAATAATTCCTTCAATTTCCCCTTTCATTAGTAATTCCAGTGGGAAACCCAAGTTATATTTTTTGCCCGAGAACGGACTGTTTTCTATCCGAAAATCGTGCCGTAACGCAATGTCATAGGTGGTACATGGAGGCTATCTCAATTTTTATATGAATTTTCGATGAAACGTCTTACAAGTGCTTGTACACCAAGAATATAATAGAAGGAAGCACAACGCATTACCACATCCCTTATTTCTTTAGAGGAGAACCGTTTTGCGTGCTTGTAGCGTAGGGTTTTCTTTTCTTTGAGACATGAGTTGATCAGGCTATGTCTAGCTATAGTGCAAATTTCATTAGACCCCATCAAACAGTAGGCATTTTTATTTTTTCTACAAAATCACTGGATTAATTTTCATTAATAAAAACAAGTGATTTTAATCATATATGCATGTTTTTTATTGTTATCTCTTATTGTTTTATGAACAATATTTTTTCTTTTCATTGTTTGTGGTACCCAGTTTCTTAGCTCCTCTCCTCTCTTCAGTAAGTAGAGGAAATCTGGAGAGAGTTTAGCCTTAGCTTAATGCAGTTCGCATGATATGACGGAAACTTTTAAAGTTGAAGAACGAAGGATACTTGTTCAAGGGTGATCTAAATTTAATTTCTCCTAACAATATCAGTACTTTGTCAAGCAGAGACAGGTGATGAGAATATAAAAAAATTATCAACTGGGGATATTGTCTTGACGCCATGTAAATCGGCTTTACTTCGTAATTTTTTCGGAACTGTGAAGTTTTTCGCTTTCATGTTTCGTCTTGTGCGTTTTTCTTAAAAAACGCAAATTCCGGAAATCAACAATACGACCTCTGTTTTACCATATATTAAACGAAAAGCATTATTGTCGAAAACAAAAGTTTCTTGTGGAAGTTTCTCTAAAACGGACGAGAGCTTTTATGCCATTGACAAAAAACAAACCGGCTGTTTGTTGAAATCACTTCTCAGTGAACTGGGACGAGACCCATGCTAGTCCCCACTTCAAGTTAGTGAGCACGAATTTTAACGCCTTTGTCCACTGCTCCTCCGAGTTAAACTGGATCCTAACGGAAGAAAAAAAACACATTCGTTAGATCGAAAAGTCGCTACTTCAATTTAAAATTTACAAAGGATCTTTGCTTATCCATGCATGAAAGGTTAACTTACTTTATAGAAAATGCTCCCCCATTTCCACTTGAATCGTGGATTTTACCTTTTTCCATCCTACATAACAAAGAAAAAACAGAACTAAATGAACGAGAATGCTGTTTTGAACTTAACGAACTCTGAAATTACCCCTCTCGCCTTAGTATGAGTTTTTTGTCCGCGCGCTGAACTTCACGTGATTTTAATTAGCCAATCGTGGCTCAGAATATGCTCGCGCGTACATTTGAACTTCGTTGTCGTAAGTTAGCAGATTTTTTCATCTTGTTTTTTCTTGCCGTGTTTTAGTTTTGGGCCAGTCTTGCCGCCTTTTTTTTGGAGTTACGGGTCTAGCTTCTTCACTGTTTTTAGTCAACGTGATTCGTTGTTTACTTTATGTTCCGTATTACGTGACTGGATATTAAATAGCTCGTTTATTGGAGTTTGAGCCTACAACTCAAATGAATACATTTCTCAACAAATGCTATCTGTGGCTTAAAATACCAAATTCATTATCAATTGACATACTTTATAGGACTCGTCTATGGTAAAATCATACAGTAGATTGCACTGAATAGTTTTATACTTGATAACTCAACGCGCACAAGACCTATAGTGCTTTTGAAGTAATTAAACGCGCGCGAAGCGTCGTGCATCGATTCAACTGACACGAGATTTACATGAGTGATAAAATCAATGGCGATAAAATCAATGGGGATAAAATCAATGGCGGGTAAAAAAACACGCGAAACAAACCACAGCTTGCGCGCGCTAACAAAAACTTAAGCTTCACTCATCTTGGATTGATTGAATGATTGATCGATCGATCGTTCGATTCATTAGATGATTGCGCCTTAATTAATAATTGTTATTGTTGTCGTTGGGAATTAACCAATTTATTGCTGTCTTATCTTAAACCCTTGCTCCTTCCCCTTCAAAACTCGAATTTTCGTATTTGGATCTACTCGCTTTCGACTACCTTTAGCCCCCGAGTATATAAAACAGACCACATATCTTTTTATTTTCATTTGTTTTATTCAAACTTCTCCTGTGATACAATCCTTCTGAGTAAAAACAATCCTGTTAGCGTCGCTTACTAAAACTTATTCAGCGTGTAAAGTCCTTTGTTCTCTTTGAAGAGCGTTCCAGAGATCTAAAGTCACAATGTTGAATGTGTATAGGGAAAAGGAATTAATCACAGTCCTTTATATAGTCAGTAGTTCACTTGCGCGCGGATCGACGCCTCCTGCGGACTCTTCGTGCCCTCTTGGGCGCGGCTCTCCTTGCCTTGCGCGTTCCTTTGTAGTATCTCCTTCTCCTTCTCCTTCCTGCGCGCTTCTTGGCTGCAACTCTGCGGCTTCTGCGGCGTCTGGACCTGCGTCTCTTGGGGGCCTTTCTTCCTCTGCGGGATTTTGATCTGCGCTTCTTGGTGACTTTCTTCACCGATTTCCTGCCCCGGCGCCTTGATTTTGAGCGAGAACGAGATCGGGAGCGTCGTCTCTTGGAGCGTGACCTTGAGCGCGATCGTGAGCGGGATCGCGAGCGGGATCTTGAGCGGGATCGGGATCTCTTTAATTTAAGTTTAAACGCAGTGCCTTTTTTGACGAGGGCTTTCGCTTTCACTCCGCGCTTCAAGGCGAGCCTCAGTTGCAGGGGAGAAACGTTTTTCGTTCGAGCCTTCGATTTAAGGTAGGCCAAGATCGCTTTGGCGCTTGATCCCTTGCGTTCTTTCAGCGCTGCAATGGCTTTTACGATCATCGGTCTTGTAAGAGAGGGCTTTTTTCCTCCCTTCCTGCGCGTTGCTCTCCTCTTCCTGGCGACTGATTTTCTGGCACCTCGGCGAGTTTTGGCCATTTTAGAACTGTCGGGGTGAATTATTTGACGGAGCTAAAAAGTATACGTCTGCTCAGTTCGGTGACAAGCGGCAAATGACTTAATTCGTCGGGTACACGTCATAGACATAATTGCCAATTAATTAATTAGCGCGAGGTTGTAAACAAGTCATTAGGAAAATTTAATCAGTAATTTGTGACGTAATGGCAACGTCACGAATGCACATTACCAATTAGGTGAGTTTGTAAACAAGTAGTGAAAAATTGAAACAAATATTTAGTGACGTCGATTTGACGTCACGAATCATCATTACCAATTTGTCACGAAATCCAGGTAGTGTGTGACTGTAGAAAAACGTGTCACGCTCGAAACCGAGCCTACAATAGTTGAAATAAAACGCACACTACATTTTTGTTTAAGACACAATATTTCTGCATAGAGCACGAGCAACCTCATTAAAATCGGATACAACCTTACCCCCACATAAGAAGTAAAATATACGAGATAAAATTGGTTGGAAAATTGACCTACAGCCAAAAATTACTGGTGTTAACTTTTTGCGGAAGCGGCAAGATGCACCTTCAAATTAGTTTCGATTCACTTCGTATTTATTCCATTCTATTCTATTCTATTTCTTCCACATGCTCTTACCTGTATGGAAGGCAAAATCTTTTGTCCACTTTCTCTACTGCTTCTTTAAACTAAAGAAAAAAATGTTTAAATCAATAAAAAAGAAAGTAACAGCTATTCAACTCAAAGTTAGCATTCGCTCATGTTAAATACCTCTAGAGGTTGCTCGCGCTAAAAAAGGAACATTCCCAAGTCCAAAAACTTGCATTTGGGAAACGAATAAGGAAATACCGTGGGCTCTGTTCGAAGTAATGGACAAAAACTAGAAGCTGTTTTCGAAAGCGTTTACCCAGTTGAGCCACTAAAGCGACTGCAGTCTGCAAATATAAGCGCTATTGAATTCAGAAAAACCTTTAGAATTCTAGTAAACAGATAAACTGCGCGAGCTCCACACTTGTACTGTTGTTGTACTGTTTTCGTCATCTGGTCTGGTCTGGTCGCAACTGTTCTCATGGAGTGATTTTCCTACTTAAAGTGAATTTATATACCTGCTGTAAACAATCCAAAAATCCAACCATGGCTTGATCAAATCTAGATGAAATGGAAAAGAGACAATTAAAATAGAATTATTTACAACAGATTAGTTACCGACGGTTGGACGATGACTTATAATACACAAATCTCAATTTTGAGCCTTCCCGTGGAACATAAACAATTTCTTGAAACTTCTTTTCATCTCTTGCTACTGAAATTTTCTTTTGTCTGATGTTCAACTTTCCGCTATGTTCGACGGGGAAAAGGGAAAACCCTTGGAAGTGATTTTCACTGACTTTAAATGGGTTGATTTTGTTTCAACTGTATTTTCTTTGGATTAGGTTTATACAGCGGTGAAATTATAGACAACATCCCAGATTTTAGCTCCATTAAAAGGCTTCCTGAATATTAAATACTGGCCAATCACAGCGTGATGATCTACGTGCAATTTCTTTCTAAGCCAATCACAAAGTATCTTGTTGGCGCGCGCTCAAGCGAATGGCGGGAAAACTTTGAGCGAGCTCTTTGTGACGACGAAACTCGAAGTGACCCACGAGGTCAGTTGTTTTAAAGCTTCGCACTACATTTGATAGTTTTTGTCTCAACCCCCGCAAGCAAGACAAATAACTCTCCTAAATTTAATCAAGCATTCGGATAAAACGTTTAACGGGATACCTTTTAAAGCGAGCTCTCAGGCGAAAGACTGCACAGAAATTCGCTCTAAAATGAAGACAACATTTCAAGCAGACGAAACTTGGAATACCGAAGCAAACCGTTGCAATATGCGCAATGTAGGTAAGAATTCTAAGTCCATTTGATTTGCAAGACTTTTAGTTACAGTTTTTAAAGGCTGAGTTCAACACAACTGTTGAGGTTTACGAGCGAAGCTCTTCTTTTATAACTTCAGTTGTTCCTAAGACAAACTAGTGGTCGTGTTCGCGTTTTTGGGTGGAGACAATTACGGAAGATAAAATGGCCATACAAAGTAATACAGCGAAAAGTTGAGATATTTTTGCATGTTATAAAGCTGTTTTATTATTTTTTCAGCAAGCAATCTGTTAAGTGTTGTTGTTCCAATCATTAATTAAGCTTTATTAAACAGATTAAGTGGTCAACAGACAGGAACAACCTCAATGGGAGGGTAGGGACTGTGCGGTGATGAGTGGAAAGCATTGTCAAGAAATATATAAGAAACAACTCGCTTCCTTTACGTTTCACTTCACACCACCACCCTTCCTTGCCTCTCTTGAACTTATACTCACTTTGTGTCCCAAAAGAACCTAAACCCTCCAGATCCATATCTGAAAGAAAGAAGAGAAAAGAATCACTCAAGCAGCTCAAGTTGATTAAAATATTATTTAACAATTACTTTTGAAAGAAGACTTACAGTTTACTTTGTGAATGTCAGTGACAAATCGACAAATATGATGTAACCATCAGGACCCTTAGTAAATGGAATCTGTATTGTGTCCTTGGGGATGGCAGATACATGTACTCTCACAATGCGTTTCTCCACGCAGGTACAGAAATGGTTAAAAGAGCAACTAAACAAATGCTGGAGGGGGGTACCATACATTAAGTCACTTCAAGCTGCAAAGAGCATTGTTGAAAAATGCTAATCTTACAGTGTCTGTGCTACTCACAATGGAAGATCCTTTGACTTGTCTGTAAGCGATTCCAGATAAGAATGATTTCCATAAGGCACCAAACGAAATCTAAAACAAGACAGAAAAAGAGGACATGACTTTTGATATGATGATATGCACCATACAAGTAGATGCATACAGTTTTTGTGAAACATTTGGTTGAGTGTCTGGAGTTAGATAATCAAAAGGTTTTACATGTAGGTCTCACATAGCTGACACTGCTATCCATAGTCTTACTTGGGCACGAGACACCAAGTGTACATTGCTAAGAAATTAAACCTGACAGATGTCAGATCCTATAGAAGAAAGCAGTAGCTATGCTTCAATGTTAAAACTATCCTGGAAGGTGATACATGCCTTTCCCCATCCCAATTCCAAAACCATAACTAACAAACAAACCATGTTACAGTTTAATTTGGTTATATCAACTAAGTTGAAAATGTAAATTGGCCACCGTAATGAGCTATAAAGCTGAAGTTTCGAGCGTTAGCCCTTCGCCAGACATTCAATCAAACGTTTCACTCTGACGAAGGGCTAACACTAGAAACGTCAGCTTTATAACTCATTACGGTGGCCAATTTAGAAAACCACTGATGTCTACTAAATATTTTTCCTTTCAGTTTTAGATTTTTTTATTGTGTCCTTCCCTATAATTATTAGCCCTTACCTTTCAAATGTGAGGTTCATCTTTCGGGCTAGAGAATGAAGTAACAAAACAGTTTGACCCCATGCAGCATTAATTTCACTCCACTCAACCTGTGTTATAATCAACAGACCATAAGTTGTAATTACTGCGTACAAGTCATCGCAATAAAGCAACACTGACAGTTTTTTATCATTATCCTAGTAGCACAAAAAGTTTTCAAATTGCTCATACTTACAGCTACTATAGTGAAACTCACCGGTACACTAGGGAGACGGCCAAGTCTAAAGTTGTTTATTGTTCCAAAATGTCCTTTGTGCCTAAAACAGACATGTTAGTCTGTCAGTAAAAATATTATTGAGCTTAACAGACATGCAAGTCTGTCAGTAAAAATATTGTTGAGCTTATTGTTGATGCTAATAACAACTATTAATTTACTAGTGTTACTTCCTTGTACATCAATCAACTGTCCAAGATGACAGTAGGTTTTGTTGAAACATGTCATTGAAACTTAATAGATTTGTTGGTTTGTTTACATTAAGAAATAGAAAACATGTGCTTTTTTGTATATTGACTTCTAGAAACACAACAGGGAGGTTTGGGATAAAGGAGAAATGCTGTGGGAGCAAAAGCTGTTAGGCTAGTGTTTGTAAATGTTTTCCTTTATGTCTTTTGAATTTGATTATCATTTGTTTGAAAAATGCACTTGGAGCTTGGAGAAACAAGGAAACATTGCCATTTTGTCGGCCACACTGAGGCAGTGGTTCATCCATTCAGATTGCAACATTTACATTTATTTAGTACACTAGTAGAATTCTACTAATATGTAATAGTTTTTACTCACCAGATGTGAAAAGTGCTGTTGAAGACATTTGTTTTCTTTAGTTTGTCCAACTGGGCTTGAGCATACCTCATTTGATTATCAACACTGGTTGGGAAAAATTACAAAAAAAACACAAGAACTTGGAATGCTAAAATTGCAGTCAGCTATGGATATCAGCATTATTAAATAATAATATATAAAACTCTGTTTTACGCTACAACATACTACTATATTTTTGGGCGTTAAAAAATGCTGAAAATACTTTATGAATAAAATAACTAACCTATGTTGCTCATCTTCATATTCTAACAATTCCTTCTGGTATTTGCTGTACTCCATCCAATACTTCTTTTCCTCAATCTCCAGCAGTTTAGATCTTTCTTTTTCTGACTCCATTTTTTCAGCCACTTTGCCTCTTTCCATTTCAATTTCTTCCAATTTTTTTATCAATTCCTCTTCTTCCTTTCTAAGCTCTTCTAGTTCTCTGGACAACGCATCACCATCTAGGGAAGGCTTGTCATTAAGCTTGTTGAGGAATACTTTGTAGTCTTTGAGTTCATCATCTGTGATCTTAAGCTGCTGGTCTAACTGATCTAGCAGGGTGTCTGTACACTCTTCACATAATGGGTGGTCAATGCTTGACTGTCCAGACATCACATCAAACAGCTGAGTGGTGACCTTGATAATTAAAAATATAAACTCAGAAAATATCCATCATTACCATACACTACTAGTCATGATGACATGCTTACTGGTATTTTGCTTGAAGTCATAAAATGCCATATTATTTTTTGACAACTTCATTGCATAGTTAAACAAGGTGTAGAACTACAGATAATTTGAAAATGAACAGAAACCACAAACACTTTTGAGACTCTTGGATAATGAATGATAATCAATATGAATGCTACAAATTATACAAATAACAGTTCTTACTACAATCTGCATCACTCGAAGGGAACAATTCCCAAAATAGTTGCGACTCACTGGTTGCCAATTTATGTTCTTATGTCCCAGTCAGGACAGTAAAGTGAGTGAGTGACTGGTTGCCAGTGCGACCAAAAATTGAGTGTTAGCAACCGGAGATGAAGAACTGGTCGCCACTGGGTAACTCACCTACATGTATTTTTCAGTTACCGGTAACCTTTTAACCTCAAAGGAAACGGACCTTACTTGCAGATGAAAGATTTATAAAAAAAAAACAAACTTAAATTTATGCTAAAGATCGTGTACATCAGAAAAAATAACAGTTGGGATTAGCTGTCAGTTGGCTCCTTACTAAAGAGTTAATTTTGAGCCCTGCAATTATAATCTGTTTAAAAACATGTAATCACTGCAATTTTTCTTACTTTAAGCCTGTGACTGAGGTTTTCTGTATTTATGGGCTGTGAATCTCCAATAACTGTAAAACCACCCTCTAGAGATTGTAGTCTGAAATGAACCAGATCCTAATCAATTTTGAAACATTAATCTAGAATTATTAATACAAGTATATAACCAAGCTTTTTATTGTTATTGCAAAGCACTACTATTGTCCAAGGAGTATATAATGATCACAGAAATTTAAGAAATGATTACTGGAAACTTTTCAAGTTTAATTTAAGGTTGGTGCTTCCTAAATACAAAGGTTTTGCACCAGATTAGGACCATGCAGAAAAATAGATGTGACCGGTAGTAAGGGCTGTTGGAATCCACAAAAAGGGTGGGGGTGGCCATGCATTTTTCCAAGATAATTAGCCTTGAATCTCACAAAAATGCTGACATCAGAATTTTTAGGGAAAAAAGGAAGGGATATGTTTTTCCACAGATTTCCTTAGAATTAACATTTACATACTGAGAAGGAAACATATTTATGAAAGACTACATGGTAAATGTTAACATGACAACAAAAATCATTTTTTAGTATTGGCTCATTAGATTTAATTTGGTCACAGGAGGAAAATTTTGCTCTCACAAGGTAGTTCTTGGTAGCATAGTTGATTACGTCAATGCCAACCTAGCATGTGCATGGTGGTAAACCATGTTGTAAACCATGCCTTGCTTGATACCCAGAAATAGGCACCGTCCTTTGAAAATAATCCTTGAGTAGCATGATATTACTTAAAACTGCAATAAAATTGAGTTACATATTACGAAAATATTTTTGTTTTTGTTGACAAACTGCAAGGCTACAACTGACACTATATTTTGAAGCTTCTACACCTTACACACCCTTATTGTGCTCCTTATCAAATTAAACCAATTACTTGCAAACGTTGCAAGCGTTACCTTGCTGGAGCAATAATTCTTCTTATAATTGTGTCATCTTCCTCTGTGTTATTAGGAGTCTGAAAAAATGTGTTCCACAGCAAGATGAATTTCATAAAAAGGAAATATAGCTGTAGATAGCTGAGGATAATACTATAAAAAGACATGTTTTAATGAAATTAAAGTTACTAAGCAAAAACTAATTTAACCTGAACATTCTATAGAAAAATCCACTGCCTGACAGGAGAATTTCATGTTAAATTTCAAGCGAAAAACTGATATCACACAGATCGCGATGTGATGAGTGCGATATCAGTTTTTCAAGTGAAAGTTAATGTGGAATTCACTTGTCAGGCAGTGAATTGTTCTTGAATCTCATAGCTAAAGCCACCTAGGCGAAACTACACAGTAATCGTTTTGTGTTTTTGTGAGCCCCACCAGTGCGCAAACAATGGAAAACCTTTCAAACTTGGGTCGCATCAGCAATATCCCTTCATGCACAAGTGCAATTCCACGCTATATATCCTCACTTCGATAGCCAATCAGACCATGGGTTTACCTTCAGCTATGAGATTTTAAGTTTAATTCCTTAATTCCACAGATAGCAATGTTCTATGTTCAGTATAGTAAATCACTATACGAGACATTCTTGATGTCCTACCAAACTCTAACTGCAACTACCAGTAACATTAATCTTGAACATTAAAGACATGTGAAAATCAGTAACAGCTAGTCTAATATTACTCATTCTTGAGCTCAGGACTAAAAGGATATATACCTGATGTGAAGTAGAATCATGCCTTCCACTGGCATCTTCCCCTCTATCTGTCTGAGCCACAAATTCTGGGAAGGGAGCTGCATGACAAAAATATAAAAATAATAAATTATTATTTCTCACACCCACTGTACACCACTGGTAGCCATGCCAGGCTGAGTCCTTGAATACCACTGTCTTATTTTGTGTCACCATTTAGCTTTCTAACTCGTTACGGTGGCCAATTTACATTTTCAACTTAGTTGATATAACCAAATTACCTTGTTACCCCCGATGCAGCACCACAGTTTCTTTAGAAACCTTCACCCTTTATTTTTGAGTCCTTGAACATCTACTCTTACTTGACATGATAACCGAGATTGGAAGAAACCTTGGACTGCGCAATACAAAACAAGATTTATTCGACAGAAATGCAAAAGGTCAGTAATGGTGGACGCAACAGAAACATTTTGTCTCTGATTTGGTGAAATCAAACAGACAGAAAGGGATGTAACCAGACTAAAAATGGTGAATGAAGGAATTTCATGGTTAAATTCAGAAAAAAATATGGCTGAAGCCCATTCTAGGATCACAAAAAATGACTGAGACATGTGCCTTGGTTTACCTGTTTCTAGCTATGGCCCTGATAGAACTGTTGGAAAGTTTCCAAATAAGGTAAAACTAACCAGAACCTACATGTATCGAGTGCCAACAAGATACATGTATGGGTGTACCATTTAATGGCTCAGATCTTTTGCAATTGCAATATAGGACAGGGGAAAGTCCTAGCCTCTCACCATTTTTTCAAGAAAAGTCACAAATTTACTCTGCCTACCCACCCATTCCACCCCTTTTCTGCAAATGGACACAATCTGTTGTGGTGCATACATGTTGGCTCATGAAAATAATTTTATATATTTTATTAACATTATTAAATCACAACCCTAAACACAAAAAGCCATTTGTTTATGAAACTGCTTGAGTAATAGTATACAAATCAGATTATGGAATTTAGGTATTTTTATTTATTCCAACACTAATATTATCCTTAAATGCACTAACAAGCACAGTGGAAGTTTAGAACTATAGAACATATTATTCACGACTTCGGACTATATAAATGATCACATTGCTATGGCTATGAATTTGCATTCAATGCTGTTACATAGCGTAGGTGATCTAACCTGTTAGCTCTGCAATCGTTTCTGCGTCCAAAGACAAGAGGGAGGCATCCAACTTCAAGGGTTGGTAGCATCTTTGACACACGAAACTCACATGCGTTGTAGCTCGGACTTCTTTTGCGGAAGCCATATTAAGTGACGAAGTTTTTTTCTAATTTCTTTCTTATAAAGAAGAATGTATAGGTCACACAATTAGCAACAGCACATCGCGATTCTTGGACATCTGCACTCCGTTAACGAACTATTCACAGAAAAACCAGAAAATTGCAAGCTGCCAGTTTGTTTCTGTTCTCTCTTTTATAAACAACCAGGCCTGCTTGTGTGATCGAGGAAGATTGAACCGGCTCAGCTTGTCTATTCATGTA
>OMLO01004261.1_pt1 | contig 11921 bp, 7 predicted proteins | sample 1674811 | NCBI WGS metagenome assembly OMLO01 (sample SAMN06265003, study PRJEB25207) | coral metagenome | isolation source: Coral host | place: Mexico:La Bocana,Puerto Morelos, Mexico | collected 2008-11-13 | reverse complement strand
GGGTAATTAAGCCACTACAAATATTAAACAAATTAGCTAAGTGAGGGCCACAAGTATGTTTACTATTATGTGTTAGCACTCAATAAATAAAGGCTTTACTTACTTACTTAATGACCATTCACAGAAAGTTTGTTTTGTTTTAAACAGCAAACAGAGTCTAACATGAAGAGTTATTGTTGTTTCTAAACCGAAAATGCAGCAATATTGAAAATGCAGCAATATTGAAAATGCAGCAATATTGAAAATGCAGCAATATTTAGACTTCCTTAACGTGATGTTATCATCTATGTCTAGAAAAGAAAGTCATCTTAACACTCAGTAACTCCACTGATGGGAAAGGCACTATTGAAAGTAAACGTCGTACACTTGTGAAAGTGAGAACAGTTAAGGTGTTCATTTGATATATACCCCGGAAATATATTAAACGCATGTTACAAAGGGGGTTTCCCGAGGAACTGGTGCAGAAAGGGGAATATTCTATATTTCATAAGTTTTCTTCCCTTCGACCCTTTCAAAAAAAGAAAACGCCTGATCGCAGGTTATTTTAGAGGATTTTTCCCTTCTCCCTTTTCCCTTCTCCTTTTTAAAAGAAAAAAAAACAGATAAATGCGAATAAAAAACGCCTGATCGCAGGTTATTTCAAAGGCGACATTAAAGACAGTTCTTAGTGCTTGCTGAATAAAGAGCAAACCTTATTATATTTTCATTGTCAAAATTATAAGAGAAAATTTTTCCCTGCTTTTATACATAATTACAGACCATTCAAGTCTGCCAGCTTCACTCTTTGAGCTATTACCGAGTGTCTTTTTGCCTCAGGTAAATTTAACCAGATATAACTTTCAAGGATCAGTGAAATATCCTGTGCAGCAGCGCAATCGTCTCTTATACACAACTCAACAAAATAGCAGGATTGAATTTGAGCACTTCAAGAAAAGAAGGACTGACAGAGAGGATTAAGCTTTTCAAGTTCCCTTTGCATTCTTTGTGAATTTCACATGCTATTCCAATTTTCGATGCATTTTGCATGGCACAAGGGGATATTAAGTGGTGATTTAGTCACTTTCGTCTAATATGCTTTCAGCTTACCAAGGAGAAGTAACGTCCACAAAGCAAGGCGGAAAGCCATGATCATAACCTGGCCTGATTTGGACTCCACGATAAACAAGGCAGGCTGCCGCGTTTTGTTCAGAGAACAACTCAGTAAGTTTTCTGGAAGAAAAGAGCGAACGTGATTATTTATCAAACGTGACCAAAGTTCTGGCTAGATTAATTGATTTTAACCACTGATTCTTCCCGTTTTCCGGTGTCGGTCGTGTTGAGCCATGCACTAACGACGTCGCTGGTTCTCAGCTGCAGTCACATAACTGGTTAGAGTCCTATTATAAACTCTTCCTGTTAGTCCCCATCCCGAGCTCAAGACTGGGCTAAATTGACTACTAGACCGGCTTGTTAAGGATGCTGGTTCAGAAAATACGTCAAAAAAAAAAAGAGATGCGAATCTATAAATTTATGGCCGTTGTATAAATATCAGATAGACATATTCAGAATAGTAAATACTTTCGCTATAACTTTGAGCCGGTCAGCTTAGCAAACATGGACAAAACTACGCAAAACTAAGCGATAAAAGAACGTTATACTATGCCATATTGATATATATCTAACACATTCTCTTACCTCTGTAACTAGGATGTTAATCGTAGTTACTCTTTCTTCAGACTAGTTTTTGGGAATAGACGAAGCAGTTTTAAAAGCTTGAAAACCGAAACGACTACTGATTGGGTAGTTTTCAGTGCCGCGCCCAAAAATATTCGGTTAGCGGCGGTCAGTAGATATAAATAGTTTATTTGTTGTATGTGACGGTGATGTAAGGAGCTTCAGCTTAAAGTTGTAGTAAACTGTTCATTTTCAGTACTTTCGTATCTAGAGTTCCGAAAACTCCGGAAACAGCTATTTCCCGTATATGAAGTTCCTGTTTTGATTTAAGTCTAGAAGTTAATTGAGTCAGCACAGAAGAAGGTTCCGCTCAGTATCAAGGCAATACGTTACGCATCACTGGGAACTTGAAAGAATGAGTCAATATTCACAAATTAGCAATTTTAATTTACGAAACGAAAATAAATGATAAGTCATTAGATCATGACTATTTTAAAAAAGGATCAAGGCCGCCCTTATGGCATTATCATTGATCTTCTGTCGATTATCAGAAGGGTAAAAAGTGATAGTCATACATAGTATACAGTCTATAATTGCACTTAAGCTATAAATACCTCCTAGACAAAATTAAATCAGAAACTGATAACCACATAATGGGCAACGGTAATGGTACAATTTTAATACTAAGTGTTCTATTGTTGCATCTCAGTGGACATAAAGTTTCTACGTGATGAGCGGCGATTGATTTTACTGTTTGATTGGCTAATAAGTTGGCGTTAGAATGACGCCAGTTGATAACTAATGTGGAACCAATATTGAATACAAAATGTTGCATCGAAGAACATCTGGATTCTACAACTCATCTTTCGATATCTTTTTCTTTGTTTCTCCTGTATCTCTTTCTCCCTCTTGAATCAGTTTAGGGAACAATTCATTCCAGAAAGCAGCCGTACGTTGTTTGAATCCATATTCTACTCTCGGTTGCAAGTCAATGACAAGAATAGGTTGTTCATCCTTAGTGAATTCAGGCCATGTGATCTTTGAGAACGCGGAATGTTCTAGTGGACTGGGATTCCTAAGGATGGTGGAAAATAAAAGTAAAACGTAATCGATAAGTAGTAAGATCTTATCGGGAAAAACGTGTTAACTGGTTCGACGTTGGTCTGTTTGAGGCTCCTTTTTTTAGCTCTCTAGCATGGTTTTGGTAAATCAGAACTGTATCGTCGAGTAAAGACTGTTGCAAAAAATTATCTTTATATAAGAAACAAAGAAGTATGAAGTAAGAAAACAGTAATTATCCCATCAGAATTGAGGCATAACTAAAAAAATTTAATACGACGTATTATCACCCATTTTGTTCCGTAAAATCATCTGCTCGCTTTTAACTTATAAGGATTCGAAGCCGCTAACGGAACTAGTACAACTTTATACTTTCAAACTAATGCTATTCCCAGAGCCTTCGCGCATTCTTACGTATACAGCTGACCTACAGAAAGGGTCTGTGGACAAGGCGCAAGTGACTCGTTATGGGCTTGAGCACGTGCTAAAAGTTGTCCTCTCATTAGCACTCCTTTCTTACCATGAATTCCCAGGTAGTTAAATTATGATGTGGTTTAATAATACGGAAAAAATGCGCTGCTAGAATAATACGCTTCACGGCCCTTTATTTTAATTTACTTACCCATTTTTGGCAAAGTTCGTCCACATCTTCATAATATTCAGGCTTAAGTCTTTCTCTGTTTCTGAATATTTTGGCACTAGCATTGTTAATAACCATGACAACGTCTTGAAAGGCCCTCCAAAGAGAAAGCCCTGTTCCATTCCATGACTTACACCGATCCACCCTGGATACGGAGAATGGACTGGAGTGTGGTTAAACAGGTAGCTGTAAGTCTTAAGTCCTTCCTGAAAAGAAAAGAACAAAGCACGAGCGTGCAATGAATAATATATAGATAAATTATATTATTTAAAGAGGAAGCCACATCAGCCGTAGCTGGTTTTCATGCGGGTCCTCCATCCTGGTCGAATGGTCGAACTGGAATTTTGAAATGTTGGTTTTTGTGGAGGGAAGAAAACCGGAGAACTCGAAGAAAAACCCTTGAAGCAAGGCGAGTACCAAAATCAAACTCAAAACACATATGACACCGGGCCGCCCAGAATAAAACCCGGGTCACATTGGTGGGAGGCAAGCGCTCTCACTAATGGGCCAACCCTGGGAAAACACGGGGTGGAATGCACTTAAATTGTTATAGGAGCTTGCTACCTGGTGACATCTATGTATGGAAAGAACAACAGAATAATTTTAAGAGTTAACATCATATGTAAACTAAAGAAATAGTTACCGAGACTAGGTATCTGATGAACATGTGTCTGTAAAACCTGGACAACAATTAGATCAAATCAAACAAAATTAGTAACCTGAGAATAAGCTTTGGCATCCCGTAGCATAGGTGCAACAAATGCATAATCTCCAAGGCATTCAAACATCGATCTCCGCATGGTGAGTTTGTTTTCTGGGTCAGCGTGGTCTGTGTACTTAAAGAGAACAGCCTTTTCAGCGAAGACGTTTCTTCCTCGGATAAAAACAACACTATCCTTGATAAAAGACTCAAACAATTCTCTTTCCACTCCATTTTCGACCTGATCTGAAGGTAACATCGCATACAGCGCTCCTTCATTTGACGTAGTGCCTATCATAACATCAACCGTGAGGTGAAAATTGCCATTTCTCAACAGTTTTTCAGGTACATCTGGCAAGAATTCGCCATCAACAACAGGACCAGCGATATCTTGTGGACCTCGGTACTTGGGATAGATAATCTGACTTTGGACTTTCAAAATGTCTTCAATAGTCTTGCCCCTTACGCATGAAATTAGTTGTGGACCCAAGCTACAGTTCACCAAATTGGCAAACATTTCCAAATTCTCTGTATCTTTTACTTTTCCGCTGTAAAGTGGGTACGAGGCTGAGCCACTCTGGATGATAACTCTCTTGAATAAACCTTTAGACAAAGGTGACAGCAGATGAAGGGACACGGATACAGCCCCGGAACTTTGACCAAAGAGGGTCACTCTGTTGGGGTCACCGCCAAAATTGGCAATGTTGTTTTGGACCCATTGCAATGCAAGGACCTGAAATGATAAAAAAAATTACTGCTCACTTCATTTCCTGGGTTACACTACACCCACATATCTTACACCAAAAATATTTATCACCCAAATAATTCACGCATGTTTTTGGATTACCACAATAAGTAGCTAATTACAGTCATGTACCTGGTCCAGCATTCCATAATTTCCCTTTATTTCGGTGTCTGGGATGTTGAAAAAACCCAGTATTCCTAGTCGATAGTTAAAAGTTACTAAGATGATGTCATTGAATGATGACAGAATGCCACCGGGAAATTCTGTTGATGAACTGTAAGAGAATCCGCCTCCATGAATCCACACCATCACCGCCATCTTGTCATCAGGTTTGATAGTGGATGGCATAAAGACATTAAGAAAAAGGCAATCCTCACTTTCTGGTTCTGAATTAGGATTGAAACACCCACAAGCTATTAGTTACTACTTAAGAAGAATAAAAGAATTGTTCTACAACAAAGTCCAGCTACTGTATATATAATTTATACCTGACGGATCTTGTGCTAAGGTCTGCATATGTACATGTAGAGAAAGTTTAGTAAACGCTAAGAAATACACCAACATTCAGTTTTCTAGTTCACCACCCCAGTCCAGTGGTCCAAACTTAACCGGGGTGAATCCGAGGTGAACGTGAACTTTTTTGCTTTAGTAACGAGTGTTTACTTAAGGCGAGGGTAAAACCGAAAGGCCGAATTTGGGTATTATGGTTTTAACGCAAATATCTCGTTCACGTTCATATCAAATATCGACCTTTTTGGCTTTTTTGTAATTTTTTTGGTGGTTTTTGGGTATATCTGGGAATGAATAGTTTTTCTCAAAGGATAAGTGAAATTAATGGAAATAGGAAATTTTGAAGAACTGATGTTTTAAAATTAGAATTTGAGTACAATTAAACCTGGGGTGTCCTTTCGGGGGCGTTCAACTGTCTGGTGGTGTTCCAAAACTTTTTTTTCTTTTAAACCTTCCATAAAATTCGTAAAATTTCACTTAAATTCACATGTACCCCCGCCTTAAAAATTAAGAACTGGGCGCTGTGTTTTGTTCTTGTAAGTAATCAGTTTCTGATAACTCTGAGCAAGCTTTGATTCTCAGGCGGGCTCACATGTATCCCTGGGGGTTTAAAAGAGTCCAGCATTTGAAGCTAATAAATCTAGTGTGGAATGGAGTACAAGGGACTTGCATTGAACACACTTGGTAGTGACATGTACTAATACCTGAACTGTAGACCATGGTCAATGCACGATGGACGTACGCCTGAAGAGGGAGAGGTGCTGTCGAAAGTTTTTGTTGGGGGTGTTCAGCCCAAACCTTGGAACTTGCACCCGCCGTATTTTAGACCAGGGTCTTTGATTTTTAATACCTTATGACAAACTTGAGCAAAAATTCGATGACTGATTTCAGATCTCTAAATTTTGTATACGGCTGTAGCATATGACCGCCGCTAACCAGAAATGGTTTTCATTTGCATCAACATTTGGAAAGGGCCCGGTAATGTTGATGCGGAAAAATGTTGTTCCTTGTAAACAAAATAGCGAGTGTCAAGTCAAAGTCAAATAAGTCATCCTCTTACAGAGCAAAATGGTTAAAGGCTATGCCTTTTCTCGTGCAGACCAAAAACCACCCAAAACCCATACCCCTTGAGACAAACCCGGGGGGCGGACAATGGACATATAAATGATGACAGGCCAAACACGACCCCTAAGCTTTGACCTTAAAAGCTTTCGTCTAACGAATACGTTTTAAAAGAGTCCTCTCAGGCAAGGATCTTTATAGATCTCTTAAGGCAGAGGAGGCTGATTATTTTGTGGAGCCGACATCCTTTCGCTAAATTTAACTTCTGAGAGAATTAATTATCTACCAGGTTATTTTGGTAGCCTCTGTCGCGTTATGAACGTTTAAATTGTGTAATAATTTTTTTTCCTTGTATGGTTTTTGAAATGTTGAGTAATTGTTATTAATTGCGGGACGGAACCTCAGCTAAGCCTCGTCCATCGTCCAGGGTCCACTGTCCACCGTCCATCGTGCAGGGTCCACTGTCCACCGTCCATCGTCCAGGGTCCTAGTTTTAGTACATGCCCTCAGCGGTAAATTATTCATGGATTAAATTTTCTGTTTTTATTGTGAAAACTATTATTGTTTTTCACCGGACGAGAAATCTACAAATTGCTCTTCATTTTCAATTATCACATACTTACACAAATGCACAAGACTTCCATAAAAAAAATACTGATCAATGTACTTTCAAAAAGAAGCTCGTGAATAGCTCGGCTAATAGTGTGCATCACCCCTGCTATGCTGTTGACTGATTAGCATTACCAAACTGCACTTATGCTAATTCAAGCGGTCTCTGATGGTCACGCAAGCTTTTTCCTAGAGGAATGAAGAAGGGGCTGATAGTTGTTTTTCCTAATGCTGCATTTTGAGAAAAGTTTTAAACGTCTTATTTTCGATATAATGCAAAACATACGAAAACTAAGAGATACAGTTTAGCATTTAGCAGCAAATAGCCAGACAAAGAAAGCAACCTGAAAAAAACCTGACCTGGCTCAAAACCGCTAATCGGTACCGGCAGACTCGGTCGTGGGCAAGCTTTTCCATAACTCGTTGCATCTCTGATTCCAGTCCAAGGTTTTGCAGGCTTTGGATCAGCAAACCTCAAGTCTCCGACTGGAGGTACTGCATACGGGATACCAAGATACTCGTAGGCTGATTTTCCCAGCGGAAGAGACTCGATCTTACCAGTGACTGCTCCAGCCTCGGTCTCCACGGTGGGAGGACCTGGATTGTCGTCTTGGTCGGCTCGGATTACTTCTAACCCGAAAACGAAGTAGCAGGCTACAGCCCAGACAAGAAAGTGACGATGAAATGATCTCATCGCCAAGATATAGTTTTCTTCTATGATATATGTTCTTGTGCAAATGAAATGAATTGCAGTTGTGTTACACGTACTGGCGCCTATACTCTACCCAGATCCCTCTCTTTTTACGTCGTAATCCCAGCTGTTCTCTTCGTCATGCTAATTGAAAAATATGACAAGAGGATATTATTAAGCCCAGATCACTGCCGCTGCAATGCTGCAATGCCCTGCAATGCCATGTACTGTGCTGGATAGGCAAATGTCGGCTCTTACTTGGTGTAGAACAGTTGATGCAAAACAATAGAGAACAAAAGGGCAAAAGAACGAACAAAACAATAAAGAAACGAGAGGCTCGTGAGGCGGTGTTCTATTGTGACCTGTCCTGTGACTTCCACACCAAGAGGGAGCCCAGCATAATAACGGGAAATTTTTGTCAACACAGCCTGAACATTAAATACGTTGTTGTTGAGAGGTGTTTGCTACAAATTCACTCTTTTTTGGAGCGTAGTTATCGCTCAGTACCATATCTAAATTGCAATATTTTTTAAGGCACGTGGCGGTAACGTTTCGTTTAGCAATATGTGTGTAGCATGTTGGAACATGAAAGAAGCAAAGTCTTTGCTGCATTAGTTATATATATATATCTCTGAAGATGACTTCCGCTCAAGTTGTCGAAACGTGAGTCACCAACTACACCACATCCGGACGATCACACTATACGAACTACTGATATTCAGACTTCAGACCATTTACCATGACATTAGAACCTCACACTTCAGACCATTGATCCATGCGCGAACCTGTCTGCACTTCACATGAGAACACTATACCCGACCGTTGCAGTGCTCCCCCTCCCCCTCCCCCCCGCCGGCCCTTCTCCCCTTTGTTAGCTGAAAAACATTTCGATAACTTTCCTTCGAGAGCTGGCGCGGGATTTTTTTTTTCGTGTATTGCCTGGGTTCCTACAGACCTAAGTTGAAATTAAGCCTAAGAACTAGCCGAAACGTTGTTGATGAGCAGAGCACAGTGATTAGATGTCCAGGCGTTTGGATAACAATTGCCGAGTTTTTTGCATCACTGCCAGTTTAAACTGGCGACTGCCAATTGCCTATAGTGTCGAGTGGATGGGAGGAAAAACAAAGTGTATCTTTTCAAGATAGCCCTTTACATCAGTTTCAAAAATGTAACGTTATTACATCTCTTTCTTCCAGGACCGGGTTGTTCGAAAGGCGGTTAACGCTAATCCAGGATTAAAAGCTAACCGAAGTATCAATTTTTGTTCTATAATATTTTTTCAGTTCTTATGTTTGTGTAGCCTGAGATTTTTCAAGCTCAAAACTGAAGAACAAACACTATACGCAGAAAACCTCACAGAAAAGTTACAAAACTCAAATTAAAATTCTCGCTAATGCTGGGTTAGCTTGATCGCCTTTGAACAACCCTGCTCAGGTCACCAAATGCACCCGATGCTGGTCCTACGCCTGTCTCGTCGCCTAGGTTTACAGAACAAGAGAACGAATATTTTGTCCTTAATTAATATGAAAGAAAGTTGCATTTTGGAACAAAATCGACCTCAAAATTTTACAGTTTGCAAAGATGGAGAAAACCAAACTAAAGATAAGGCACAAAAGGATAGACTGTCAACACTCTGTGGCAATAATTTAACGGTCGCACGGGTCATAAATCGTTGTGATTGTCAGTATTGTTTTAGTGAGATAGGCGAATGGCATTGAACTCACATGAATAGACGGCAGATCACGGTTAACTCCGTTTTTAAAAGGACGCACACTTTGAATGGCCAATATACACTGAATGGCATGAGTCAGCTTAACATGAAGCTAAGGTTGTGTATTTTTATCACTGCGCTTGAAAACGTTTAGTGTCGAAAGTACCCATACATCAGCTGAGATCCCGAGTAGTCCGGCTCATTCGCTTAGTCCGCCGTGCGTGACGCGAACGAAAACCTCGAGAGGCGGCCATTTCTTCCTCGCGGTTTTTTAAGGTCTCGCTCGACGGACTAAGGCCGAGAGACACTACTCGGAGTCAAACATCAGCTTGTCCATTTGAGCATTTACTAGTTACCAATCTACCGACTGAAAAATAACAGTGAAACCAAATCAAATCAAAAGTTGTTTAGGCAGGGTGGCCCCATCAGCCATTGGCTGGATCACCAGGGGCTCTGCTTGTGTCAGTATGTATGAACGAACGAGTGAGCGACTAGCGGCTTCTGGTCCATTGGTTTCTGTTAAATCAGTGTAGCACTAATTATATCGGACACCGGCTGCTAATGAGGTATGGAAAATGCAATGTATAAAATAAATTACTACAGCTTAAAGAGTATTCTTGAACAGATAGACCGAAAAATCAGGGCCAAATGCGTGTTTGGTGTAGTAAAATCGAGACTATATGCAAGTCAAGTTAACAAAAGTTTCGAAATATTGTTGTTGTCAATTTCCACTTGATCAAGATTGATTTTTTTTACGGAATATCTCTGGGACAATGCTGAAACTAGGGTTTCAAGTTCCTACATTTGTGATAACATGTCCCCAGACCTCCAGTGCTTGCCGTGATCTTGCCTTTCACCTCCCCCATTACAAAAAAACCTAGCTGCGGCCTTAGGAAAATGATCGGCCACTCTCAAATCTTATGCATCCGCACAAGATCTACACGCGTTCCTAAATAAAAATGTAAATACCACGTCGATTAAAACTAAAAAACTAAAATTAGAAATCAGTCATTGCTAGTGATGTCACAAACTATTGCACCATCATCGGTAACTTAGGCGGACGTGCTTAGGAAATCAATGGTACAAATTATTTTATTTCCTGCCAATTTAAATAACAGCTTACTACGTAATTTATCTTCATATCCATATATGTAGACTACAAGTGTGTGGCCATGAGAGATTTTCTTTCGCGTCACGCAAGACGGGTTAAGCGAAAGTTGGACTACTCGCAGTCTATGCAAATTACAACATATTCAGTATAATACGAGGTGGATACAAGGTTTTTCTAGTATACTATCGATTGCCAGAGCCGGTTTTCCTCGGCCTCGTTTTCCATTGAGGGCCTTGCTCTTTATTTTACTATTACAGTCCAGTCCAATATTTCGGGAATATCGTTTTTCAAAATATAATGCCGCGTGACGTGGGAATCCCATGTGAGTTGCAATTTAAAGCATTGAGTCTCATAGTCTCGATCATAGTCGAGGTGGGAGTAGTCATACACGGAACAGTGCTGAACATTAGAAAAAACACTCTTTGATATGAAGCTAGATCAATTTCGAGTTTTTTGCGTAACCTTCATCTGTACTGTCCTTTTGGCATCTAATTTAACCCGAGCTGACCAAGCTAAACTCGACGAGCGCCATCGTTCCCCTGTCGTGCTGACCGACTCCGGTGCAGTGTTTGGCAAGAAAGAGAATCTTCCATACGGCAAATCAGTTGACGAGTACCTTGGTATCCCGTATGCCGAACCTCCGGTCGGAGAATTGAGGTTTGCAGCTCCCAAACCGGTCAAGCCTTGGTCTGGAATAAAAGGCGCCACAGAATTCAAAGCCTCTTGTTTACAGATTGAACATTTACCCTTTCATGGGATAGAGAAGACTCATTCAGGTATGTTTCTTTAAAGACGACTGGGCATGAGCTTGTCAAAACGTTACCGCAGTTAATATAGCTCGCCACAATCAAAGCCACAAAAGGCCGGATGTAGAGTACGACCAGGATTGAAATTTGTCGAAATCCTGGCGCCCGTATCGGAAAAACCGTGACCGAGGTCACTGATTTTACTGCACGGATCGGATCGACCCTAAGCCGGCAAATAACATATTAATTTTTTCCTGCGGTAACTTGGTTTACAAGTGGGTTAGTTTACGTAACTACGTGCGCCGGTCTGCCGAACCGTTCGTATTACGAGTTTTTTTACCCGTGTGAAATTCCGTGCAATACCTGCTATACTACCAAAACATTAACTTCTGTCAGTCGTTGTAAATCACTACCGTAAATTGAGTCACAGAATGCGAGAAAATTCGTTATGTGTATTCACAAAAATTCTCTGGAATACAACAACGATCAGCGAGGTAAACTCGACTGCAACTGAATCATTTTTTACTAAACATTTTACGGCGAGAGCATCACAAGATTGCGCGCCATTACACCGAAGAATCTCTCACTCTTCAAAATTTACTTACAGTGAGGCCTACTCTGGGACCTTAAGTCGCCGTAACTTTTGGCGACTTTGTGCGATTTAAGGCGACTTTAGGCGACTTT
>OMLO01004260.1_pt1 | contig 11923 bp, 4 predicted proteins | sample 1674811 | NCBI WGS metagenome assembly OMLO01 (sample SAMN06265003, study PRJEB25207) | coral metagenome | isolation source: Coral host | place: Mexico:La Bocana,Puerto Morelos, Mexico | collected 2008-11-13 | reverse complement strand
AAATTTTTGGTCAGGTCATAAATAGGGTAGGGAAAATCACAGATTTTGGTCATAATTAGGGTAAGGGTTTTGGGAAGTTTAGTGGGCCGCACACCCCTACCAAATTTTTCTGGGAGTACCCTCCCCGGGGACTGTTCACAGTTCCCCTAGATGTCGATCGCTGCGTTCGACTGGCTACTATCTTGGTTTCTTGATGCGGGCGAAACTGAGAAGAGTACAAAATGCCAGTGGGTAAGCCACCGTACCGGTGGTCAGGCCCGTGGTCAGGTTATTAGCGTAGAGGAAAAGGGGAGAAAAAATTCCCGCCTGCCGTGTCCTTCACCACCCCTACCCACTTGAGCCAATTGCATTGCTTCCTGGTCTATGTGATAATTTTTCTTAATTTTCACTAAACTTTTGCTGACATTTTCCTCGTCATTTCATGACGGCAAAATTAAAAAGTTTGTCGTCGTCTATATTCTCCAAGGAAAAATTAAAAAGCGTAATATTCAGAGAAAGCCAAAAATTGAGGCTACAGATTAAAAAATAAAAAGAAATTGAATATAAAAATTTAAATGAAATCTTTCTAGATTTTTTTGCTATAAATGGAAAATAATTAGGTTAGAAGACCTGATTTTCTTTTTTCCCAGGCAGAAAAAAGTCCCAGGCCTTTCCAGAATTTTCTCCATATATGATCAATCCATGACGTAATTTTCAGCCATTGGCCAATCAGAATCCAAAACCGTCTGATTGAGTCTGTTTGTTGTTCGCTGTAAAGAGGTATCCAAACTCGATCTTCTATCTGGAAAACTCCTTCGAAAGGATGGTTGCTGTATGATGCAGAGCTCCCAATGTCTCCTGAAGACGTCTTTGAAGTTACATAATGTAGTTGTTGGTTCTGCGGCGTGAAGTCCAGTTTTTGCGTTGGAGCGAGGTAACTGCAATCGTTGACTATGGGCAACATTCACTGCTGCGTTCTTCCCTCGCCTCGCGGAGGGGCTATGGCCAAAAGTGAACCTTATGACAGGACAGGGCTTGCGAATGAGTCGTTTGAACTACCTCACATTAGCGACAGAGAAGGTAAACGGCAAGCGAAATGTTTGTTCAAAGCTATCATGTTATGGTGGTACGTCTGATCTAAGCTTAACTCGACATTTGGATGGACGTTTTGTGATTTTATCCCACTGATTTCATTGTAGATCTTTCAAATCACAAGGGGACGTTGTTCTTGCATAGATCAATTTCTAATCAAGGTAAGACAAGTGACAGCTAATTTCACTATACGTTGAACAGCTTGACCTAGTCCGATCATCACCGACTCGCATGTAGGCAACTGAATCTCTTATGTTCCTTGCAGAAAGTTGTCTCTTTTACGACTTTTACTTAAGCTTACACTTAGCTTTCGTAGGCATTGACTTGTGCTGTAGTTCATGTTCTTTTCGCATGAAGAATTAAAAGATCTCATGCCCAATTTTTTTTCAGTGCGACATGAAAATTCTTGTTATTCTTTACAACTGCAAATTTATTTTTTCGTGTTTACTTCCATCTCTCGTCGATTTCCGTCACATCTATAAGCTTAAAGGTTAATTTGCGTTTGTAAGCTTTAAAGGCTTTATTTCGCGGAAGAAATTTCACTTTTATCCGCAATTAATTCATTTCCACTTCACGTTGGATCACGAAACTTGATCTCTAAAAATCCTATTTTTTGTTCTATAGGTCTGACCTAATAACGCATGTTATCCGTAAGAAGCTTAGAGAAGGCTTGGGGATATTATGAAATTCCATCGGGATATTTTTGAAATTTCAAGAAAGCCTTTGATATGAAGTTATGACTACATGTCAAATTTGAAATTATGGGTTCTGCTGATGTTTGTTCAAAAATTTGATTTTTTTTTCTAAAATTGTGATATTAAAGAAACCTCTCTTGATTAATAATTTTATTATGATTATTAGCTAGAAAACACAGAAATAACATTGCTTGTTTGAGAATCAAAAGAAATAATGAATTAAATTACAGATTACAATATGCAAAGCTCTTATCATGATATATTTATGAAATTTAAATCTGTTCAGACATTTAGAAAAGTTCTAAAAAAAAGCAAGGTAGAGCAGTTCCAAGAGCACAGAGATATTTACATAAACTCTGAACCATATCCACAAGTGTTCTGAATTATTTTACACCTTGCTGCTTCCTGTATGCTCCATATAAAAGAAAAACTACAGAAAAAACAAAATTATTTTGAAAGTGATTGTAGCTAATTTTCACCCTGATTGTACAGCATTGTACATCCGTGTGAGAGTTCATGATCGTTTGACATGCAACATTCTTTTCAAGGTAACAATGGAACATTTCCTGGGAGACGCACATTTTCAACAGGAAGTGACTCGAAAAAGAGGAATGGAGTTGGGGTAAGGACAAAAGGGTCGATCTGATGCACGAGCATGTCCACTAGACCCATCTTGCTAGTGAAGTAAACAAGTTCCTACATTAGAACAATGCATTTGGGGACCAGGGATGGCATAATGCTGAGAGTTCTTGCTTCCCACCAGTGTGGCCTGGGTTAAATTCCAACCCAGTGCTATGTGGGTTGAGTTTGTTGTTGGTTCTTGCCTTGCGGCAACAGTCTTTCTCCATTAACTACGAGTTTCCTCCTTCAAAAAACACCAACATCTCCAAATTCCAATTTGTCCATGATAAAGAACTTGTATGAAAACCAGCTAAGGCTGATGTGGCTTTGTCTCTAAAAATTGAAATTTCTTAGTAATATTAAATTAATGTACATTATTTGTTTTACCTCTACAGTAAATGTACCACTCTTGTTTCTACAGTCCCTTAATCATATACTGGTGTAAATTATATCATTTTCAAGTTAACATAGAGCTGTAATCAGGATAGGACAAATTTAAAAAGTGCAAAACATACTCTGGTTAAAAAGATTAAAAATATAGGCTTTCAACTATCAGTCTATAGCCTTTAACGAATGAAAATGTTGATGCATGAATGGGAAATAATGGTCAGTGCAGATAATAACTCAAAACCACTGACTAGGCAACACTATATATTTTTTTCTAATTAGATATCATTTACATTCTTATCTCTTAGCTTTTTTTCACAATTCTTTGTATTCTAGTTCTATAAATTTTTCGCACCCCATTTCTTTTATATTTTCATTTGTGCACCAACATTTTCATTAGTCAAAGACTATAGGTTAATAGCTGGAAGCTTATGTTTTTAATCTTTTTAATCAGAGACTGTTTTCACTTTTTAAATATATCATTTTCAGTGACAATAAATGCATCAAAATGATGTAAGTAATACTTTTCTGAAATCTGCAACAAAATTTCCCATTTAAAGTCCCATTTATTCATACAAATAAGGTACTATTTGCCTACATGTATACCTAACTAGATACAAAGTCCTCAAGGTAAAACAAGTTCACTTTTATTGAAAAAAAATCAAAGTTGGTTAGCTTGGTTGGTTGCATTCAGCCTTAATTAAATACAGATTTCCAAAGCCTTGTGCTTTCATTGTTGGTCTTAACATGTTCACATGACCTGTGAATTACAAGTAAATGTTGCTCTTTTTCAGGATTCTTTCCCAAGTTACAAATTTATTTTGTATTTAATGTTTTGGCAAGTTTGACTGGCCCTCTTCGGGAGCTGAGAAATTGAAAGTCAATATGGGAGACTGACTGGTCAACAGTCAGTCTGTCATAATTTGACTGTTATTTATATACTCAATTCGTGAAGAAGGGAATTCAGACTTGCTGAAATGTCAACATTAAAATCAATTTTAGCCCCAGAAAGAATCGCAATAAACAGATGGCAACTTTCAGAAATACAGACTGAATTACCTGTTGTTTTAAAATATTAATAGACTTTAACAATAACATCGCAATCTCTTTTACCAGGAGGTTCTGACAAGGAAGTTTAGCTCCTGTTCAACTATCTTCCTTGATGACAGTACAGTGAGTCAACCCAACCTAAAATCCACCATCAAATGGTAACTTTTTTCTGTCATCAATGTTTGATTCTTCATCTTTTGCAAAGTTAGCCTAGCCCAATTAATACCCGGGTTTGAAAAAAGTACCGTTCGGTCATCCAGGACAAGTAGATTTTCCTGCTAGACAAGGAGGTAACTTGGTTCTGGCTAGCCTGATGGGTGAGTGCCAGGCAAGTCGTCTGCCAACAAAACTCAGAAAAATGAGTGATCCATCTACTGTTACAATTGGCACCTTTACTGTAAAGCATTATCGTGGCTTGCATGGTGAACCTCACCTGAACTGTTATAAGTGTGCAAAAAAATTATTTTTTCAGTTATCTGCTTTCACGATTAAACAGCTTGGTGCACATTAAATTGCAGTTGTTTATTGAATACTAAAAATTACAGTTTTTGCTAATTTATTTTTGTTATCATCTGAAATTAACATTTTAATTGGTCCATGTTTTTCATATGGCTAATGGATCCTTGAAATATTTATTACTGCAAATGATGTTGATAATGATCATTGTAAATATTTTTTATATCACCCAGACTATCGTTTACGTAGTTAGTGCTTGAATTGCATAACCTTGTATCACCATTCTTGTTGCTTATTTCTTCCTGTCAAATAATTCTCATATTCGCTTTTTCTCAGTGTGGCATTGGCAATATATTATCATATAAAGAACAGGTGAGATGTTATTTTTTCTACTTTAAAGAAAAGAATAATTATTATTGTCTGAGATCTGAGAAAAACTAGAAATTAAACTATATCATGATAAGCCTTACTGAAGACCTAATGGACATCTCTCTCGGAATACAGTACCACATTTCCTTGCAATGATGTTGCATTGAAAAAAGTGTCATCCCTACAATAGGAAAATAAATTGTATCCACTCTGAAGTTATTTTCAAGATTTTCTTTAGTGTAATGTCTGTCATGAACTTCAATGTCACATTGATAATAATTATTTAGATTTGGGCTACCAAGATGTCAAAATTACCATACGAAAATATACAGAAAGGCTTCAAAAAGCTGTGATGCCTTAGAGTAGCTTCAATGTTTTGTAATTTGTAATATCATAGCATTAAAGTGCATTATTGTGTTTCTACAGAGACAGAGATGTGCGATCTCTTGATATCTTTGATGAAAAAGCTCACCCCCTTACGGTAAGGAAATGCACAAAGTTAGAAGTTTTCTAGATTTGTTACTTATTTATGTAGCCTAGTTCTTTATTATGACTATACCAAAATACCATACTTGTTGACAAAATTTCTTTGAAATAAGACAGGGACTTCATAGACCATTTTAGCAAGAAGGCAACTGGTTTCACTGGTGGTCAAATCTTTTCAAATTGAACTTCTTTGTAAGAAAAAATATTTTCTTCTACATGGCCAAACCAAGTAGGTAAAATAGCAGGTCAATTTGCCCAGTATCCAACCCTAATGGCAACTAAACAATCAGCACATAGGGTTCAGAGCCACCTTTGTGTTTTGAAAATCTAAGGTGGCTCTGAACTATATGTACAGAATTTTTCAAACTTTGCCAAAAGTTAGGTCTTATCAAAACTTGATAAAATAAAAAAGCTTTAACAAAGGGTGTTTTTAGCAGGTCATATTGTTGCTATGGTAACCTATTTTGTCACAAAAATGGTAACACATTCACCAAAGATTGGGCAGTTTTATTGACATCATGATGGTAGCATCAAGTGAAAGTGCTGGAAATGAATTTGAGCCACCTTAATTTATTAATTACCTGTATTGTAGATAACTCATTGTCAATGATCACCATCAGCCTCTGTTATTGTTAAAAAGATAGCAATCTTTTTGGAAGACTTGTGTACTGTCTTCTCGAAACTTCAAAACTGAGGTGGATAACCAAACACAGTCTTTCATTTCTGATATAGTACTAAAATGTATCTTAAATTGGAATTCCTATTTTGTGTTTTCAGCATGATCCTGTACCAGATTATTATGACAGAGTGGATCCAGAACACAGGCATATCTACAAGTTTATCAAAACACTGTTTCATGCAGCTCAGCTCACTGCAGAGTGTGCCATTATTACACTTGTAAGTCTTGTTTGTGTAATGTTTAAAAATGTTGATTTTATATACTTATAATATCTGGAGATCGATTTCTTTTTTGGAAAAAAAAATCAATGTGCATCCAATATTTTCTCCAATACTGGTCATATGTTAGTTATAAAACATATATGTTCTCCATGGTCAAGAGAAGTGCACTTAAAGTTATGAACTTTCCAAAGAATACATGTACAATGCAAAACCCCTGACAACATAAAGACCCTGACTGTAGCCAGACATTCATTCAGACTGTAGCCCTATAATGAATGGCCTATACTGGGAGGCTCCACCCCAAAGGGTAGGGATTTCACAAGTTTAGGTATATGAAAGGGTAGGAAAATCTTCATTCTGGTGTTAAAAAGGGCCTTGAATTTAAACAGATCAAGCAGACGCAACTTATGACTGTTTCATTTTAATTTATTACGCGCTACGTGAAAAAAATAACAAGAAGACTTCCTGTTTTAACAATTTATTCATGTCTTCTTAAGAGGGTATATGAAAGGGGTGCCTTTTTCCAATAAGAGGTATTCAAAAGGGCTACCTTTTCTGAAAAAATGGTATATAAAAGGGTAAGAGGTTGGACCTCAGGGTGGAGCTTCCCCATATAAAACTTTTTTTGGTACCCCCCCCCCCCCCGGGACTGTAGCCAGACAGTCAGATCCTTGCACACTTGCACACTCCCCCCCCCTATTGGAGAGGAATGTGGTGTGGCTTTTTCAGTCATTCATTGTCATATGTTTGATTGTGTTACGCGCATCAGGTCTACCTCGAAAGGCTTTTGACTTATGCTGAGATCGACGTGCATCCTGGAAACTGGAAAAGGATTTTATTAGGTGCTATTTTACTGTCATCTAAAGTGTGGGATGACCAAGCTGGTAGGTTTTGTTATGCTAACTATGCTACATGTGTTAACACTGGTTTTAGACTGTTCACTGTCCTCTACATTCTCATATTTTTATTCAATCATTGAATGCGGGGATTAAATTGCGATCAAACTAGACTCCAGTGAAAGACTTGAGAGGGAGAGGGACAGGACTGAGAAAATTCCTTATTAATTTGGCTTGCTTCACTCATCTCCCTGTCAACACTCATGCAAATATCTGTCTAATTATTGAGCTGTCTGCCTTCAAAGGTTTCTTCCTTAGAGAGGTGTCCTTTGTGAGGCCCTGTTAGAGGTTTTCAGGATGCAGGATATTTAGGAGAAACTAAAGGGATAAAGGATATTTGGGGAAAAGGAAGCCTTGGATCCTACTGGATCATAGCTGCCAGAGCTTATCCCTAGTTTGTGTAGCATGAAGTGGCTAGGAGTATTTCTACTCCCCCTGGATGGGATGCTAGTCCATCGCAGGTCATTCCCCTGCAATTTGTTAGGTTTCCCCAACAATTTGCCAGTACCCATTTATACTCCTGGGTGGAGAGAGGCACTGTGAGGGTTAAGTGTCTTGCCCAAGAACACAACACAGTGTCCCCAGCCAGGGCTCGAAACCAGACCGCTCGCTCCGGGGACAAGCGCACTAACCATGTGGCCACCACGCCTTCCACCTTAGCATTAGGTGTAATTTGATATGGGATACTTAGATATCTCAGATATCTCTAGAGATCTAGTAGGAAAATTGTGAATTTTTGAAATTGGAACAATATACAGTATATTTAGACCAAGATTTAATATGGAATTCTCAAATCTCCCCCTCCCTCTCTCAATGGGGCCTCCTATATGAAAGAGCAGTTCATCTTAAAGAAGAAGCTTGTCTTGAACAGTGTCTGTAGAAGTTGATATATCGTTAAGTGTCATACAGTTGGACCCCACTAATTCAAACTCTGTTTTTTCAAACTCCTGCTATTTGAAACTAATACGTTCATTTTCCCTGAGAGTTTGAAATAGTCTGGGTTCTTCTGTACTTTATTAAATATTAAAGCTGAGCTCAAATTTTTGCACAAGTGTAATTATACCCATGTGCTGGGAACCATTGAATCACAGTTTTCCACATACCTTTACTAAGACTGAGATTTTTACTCTTGACAGTCTGGAATGTGGACTACTGCCAAATTTTGAAAGACATAACAGTGGAAGACATGTAAGTTGATAAAAGCTACAGTTCTACCCTGCTACATCAAACTCACTTATTCTACATTAATTTGGAACTCAAAAGTATTTCTCTTGAATTCTCGCTTTAGTCATTTACTTAGAAGCTATTTCAAACATGTGCTATTTCGAACTATTTTTCATTTCCCACGAGGATATAGCAAAGTTTGGCTTTATGTTAATTATAATATTGGAGCTGAACATTAATTTTGACACAGTTTCATCGATTTCTCTTCTGCAGGAATGAACTCGAGAGAGCATTTTTAGAACTTTTACAGTTTAATATTAATGTGCCATCAAGTGTCTACGCTAAATATTACTTTGACTTACGCTCACTTGCCGATGCCAACGATTTGGTTTTTCCTCTTGAGCCACTAAGCAAGCAAAGGGCAAGAAAATTAGAGGTGAGATTTTGTTAAATCACATAATTTTAAGTGGTATGTGTTAGGGTTAAATAAAGCACGAGCCATGACCAAATTGGTCTCCTTTCATGGGATTAATTCATAATTTCTGACAAACATCCCAACCTTTTTAGAAGGGAGTTCCCCTCCCAGGGAATCATCCTGAAAGAACATCCCTTATTCTTCATATCCAGAATCGTGTAAATAATAGAGATGTTTTGGTAATAATTTTATTTCTTTTCTTCTTGCAGGCTCTCTCAAGTGCATGTGAGGACAATATGCTAGATTATAATCCAACTACCTTGTATCGCTCTAAGAGCGCAGATGCGCTTACCCCGCGCCGGAGAAGCATGGCTATCCTGTCGTGACGGATAATCCCAAAACAACAGCTGTAGAATTTATTGATGATAGGGATAGTGGTACCAAACATGTCTAAGGATGAGGAAATTTGTGCAAAAGCAATGGGGCAAAAAGCGCTAGGGAATGTATCTATTAATTGTGAAGAGCAAGGTCAGGATGACTGTTTGGTGTATCAAGTTTCATTTAGGCACATGACAAGAACAATAAGTGAAGAATATGGGAATTTGCATCGCTTGTGTGACAAACCATGGACAGAGGTTTTAGTCACACAATCCTGGAGGAGTTTTCCATCACGTCAACAAACCACATTTTGCGTCACAGGATCTTAGTGGGAAAGACTTTTCGCAGAGGGTGCTTCCCTCTTACAATCATATTCCCCGTTTGCAGAATGGAGGAATCTTTTAGTTCATATTTCCACATTTATCACTTGATGATCACATAGCATTTCCAGCAAGCTTCGACCAAAATCATTGTGGAAGAGCAACTGAATGTAATGAGCAGGCCACATTCATGAGAAATTCATGAGGGAGATACTAAGGGTGGACCTCTTCTTGGACGTCACTGATTTCAGTTTGACTGTTTTCAGCTTGTGAAATTTTTCAACTCTGTTTCTCAGTTAGTGTTTTACAACTGTCACTTGCATCTCCTCAACAACAAGGGAGGCGGATGAGAGAGAACCTGGCAATGAAGTTGAGAGAATCAAATTACCATTTTAAACTGGTGACGTTGCTTTACAGAGATCCTTTTAGTGTGTTTGGTGATTTCTTTCTTGCAAAAATTCAGGCCTCCTCTACACTACACTAGAGAAATTTGAAAATACAGCCACATGAACCATTATGGAATCAAAGCTTCAAACCAGAGGAATTTGAAAGTGCTAGCTTTGCATTTTCGTATTGACAGAAAACATTTTGAAAATTGAGCTTTTCGACAAAGATTTCCTTCCCTACAATGATCAGTAATTCCTGCGTTTTCGATATTCTCTGCCATAGTGTACATGGAAAACATTTGATGCATTTCCAGAGTGAAAACTTCAACCCAAGCATCTACCAATCATAGGCGCACTAAGGATCTCTGTTAAGTTACGTCATCATTGAACCTCAGACTAATTACATGCAAGGAAGATATTGACTGAGTAAGGGGCACATCTGTGGCTTGTCCTCAGTTGTCTTCATTCAACTTAAAAAAAGCGCACAGCATGGAGCAAGGTAGGAGTGCAGGGTGAGACGGACACATGCGGCACAGTGCAAGGCACTCCCACCTTGCTCTATGTAGTACACTCTAGTATGGAGACAACTAGGGACAAGTCAGTCTGTACACCTAGGCCAACAAAACTGGTTCATTTTAATTTCGTCAGTCTTTTCAGCGTTCTTATCTATGCTGAATGTTTTTACATCATTTCCGTCATAGATTTTGAACATTTTACTCAAGAACTATGGGAGGGTTTGATTAGTGGAACAGTTTTGCACAGTTGTCAGCAGGAGGAAAACATAAATTGGGAGAATATCGAAAGGGGCAACCAGAAGTTTAAGGGGCGCATTTTAGCCTGCAATTTTACCACCCAGATTTCTTCAATGGCATCATGGTAGACAGGATTGCTGACATGGATTGTTTACCATTTACCCAAAAATTCCAGAAATTTTGATCAGAATGTAAACGGTGAGATAATTGTGGCTGAACCGACCAGAAAATTTTGGAAATAAGTGGAAAGTCTTGATAGCTAGTCCAACTGAAATTATATCAGTGGACATGTGCTTACCATTTGTAATTCTTTACCGCCATCTTGGAATTATGATCAGGTAGAACATGTCTTAATCTCATTGGGTAATTTGGGTTTTTGGTGGCTCTTACCTGGTGTAGAAGACACAGGTGACATAAAACAATAGAGAAGTAAAAAACAAAATAGCATGGAAAATAAGTTTGGAGGGCAGGTTTCTTTTTTGATGTGTTCCGTGTCTTCTAAACCAACAAGGAACCATATTTTGAGTAAATGGTAGATGGCCAGTCCAACTGGAACTTACCATCAGGCGTTTTTGCTTACCCTTTGCAAAAACTGCTAACAAACCAGTTTCCAGTGTAAATGGTAAACACCAATCTTATCCTAGAAATGTGAAAGCGGTACTTGAAAACAAATTTTAAATATAGACAAATTCAGATTTCATCAAAAGACATTATTGTTAACGAATCTAATTTTTTCCTAGACGACCCTTGATTCTCAGATAGATGTAAATTATTTCAAGACAGAACAGTAATAATATATTTAAAAGTTTGTACCGTAATATCAGAAACTGCGCTTTTCAGACCTTTAAGGCCTGTTAGAATTTAGTGCTCTCTAGTGAATTAACTCATTTTATTTATTTTTATTAGCAGTTGGTTAAGTTTTAATGTTCACAGACTAGTTCATTAATATGAGAATCAGATACTCAAAAATACCAGCTTTACACAACAGGAAATGATAGGAGGTTGTGGCTGCTTAGGGATGGACCATTATTTCTTTGAGGGGATTTGTGCAATTCCTGCATAACAAAAACTGCTGGAAAAAAAACTTGCAAGGGGATGCATGGAAAAAAAAACATGCAAGTGCCTTCTACTGTCCAGATTCTTTATTTGAGTTAAAAATTCACAAGCAACGGCCCAAAATCATGTGCAACCTTAGAGTGAAAAAAAAACTATTGTCCTAGAAAATTACCCAACCCCTCCCCCCTAAAAAAAAAACGGTCCGTCCCTTAGCCCTGCTTTTCTTTTTCAGTCCATGCATTGTAAATATGAACTGTCCTTTTTAAAAGAAAATACTGAAACTCTGTGATCGACTCTTGCAATTGGTATAGGTAGTTATTCATACGTTATTTAGACTTGTCATGCAGGCTTTCTTGCCATAATTACGCTACATAATTCACAGAGAGACCTCCGTTATCCCTGTGGAGGGTCCTGAAGGGGTAAAATGGGAACTGGGATTTGGGGAAATTTTCACTGGGAAAGTGGGATTTGGGTCACTGGGACTGGGATTTGGTCACTGGGAATGGGAATCACAGACAGAA
>OMLO01004259.1_pt1 | contig 11930 bp, 5 predicted proteins | sample 1674811 | NCBI WGS metagenome assembly OMLO01 (sample SAMN06265003, study PRJEB25207) | coral metagenome | isolation source: Coral host | place: Mexico:La Bocana,Puerto Morelos, Mexico | collected 2008-11-13 | reverse complement strand
GGTAGAGTTAATCATACTATGAACTTTCAATATTCAGAACTGATTTATTTGTAGCTCCATCAGAAACCGAATTGCTTGTGCTAATTAAGCAAATATTGTAAACAAGGATTCCCCCTATAGAAGTTGTCACTCGACAGCATCTCCATTTTGATCACTTCATTCTGGAATTTTTTAAAGTAAAATTTTCGTGCTTTTGTTTTGATTAGTCCATTTGTTGTATAATAAGTATAGTAGGGCCGCTCATGTTTGTTGCAAAAATCTTTGCTACTGCTGTTTATCTGATCAGTATAAACGAGATGCCCGCTCCTATAAGACTGGTGTTTTCTTACTTGTTGGAAGTATTTTGTTTTTGTGTCACGGCATAGCGGTTAGACAGTGATAAGATTTGGTTTTATTTTGTATTTGGGTGTTTTAATTATCATTTTGAAGTTTTCTCCAATTTGAGAGTCATTTTGTGGGTTGGGAAAATATGACCCGAAATACCTCATCGCATAGTCTTTTGACTAAAATGGACCAGTTAAAGAAACGTGCTTCGTCCCATAACCTCCCCCAACTTAATAGAAAAGCTATATAAACTTATTAGAAACTTAATAACTTAACTGGGAGAGCTGGACATATAAATAACAACTAATGATGACAAACCTGAAAAATGCTTTATTTGCAGACTCGTTGTTAACAGACTATGATAATCAGTCGCATTTCCGTGCTTCAAATTTATTGCCAAATGACTAAACAACATCTACTAAGACAAGACAAGGCGAAAAGCTATTACAACCATTTACTTACTACCTTAAATGCAACTCTCGAGTTTGTTATTCGTAACTAATATTTACTGAAAATGCAATATGTTAAACCGTTTCACAAATCCTATTAAAGATAACTCTAGACTACTACTATAAACTTTAAATAGGACCTTCTTTGCAAACGTCAGCTTCCCTGGACATGATTTACCATCTCTAATCAATTAAATCAGGAGGAAAAGGTTCGTACGAGTGTTCGCCACAGACAAAAGGGCTTCTCCATATTCGGCGACGAAACGGTGATATTTAACATCAGGAGTGAAAAGAAGGTGCTGTGCTTAATCTCTCATTTGATACGAATTTTTCTTTTAGAGATTCTTGTGTGCTGCAAACATCGCAGTTAGCGCTTAGTATTTCTTTTAAGCGAAAATTTTCTACCTGCGAGGCATAAATTTCCCTACGTAGACGAACGTTTTCACCTTCAATATAAACCAGTTTCCTCTGCATTTGCAATTCTCGAAACTTCCTGGCATCACGGGATTTCCTCGCCGACTGATTATTCCTCCTTCTTCGTTCCCAGTACTCTGGGCCTTTCTTGGCTGGGTCGAGAGCCATGGTGACGCTTTTCAGGTCTTCCCGTTGTCCTTGTGGACGCTGCTCAGGTTTAGGCTCAGGCAGATTTGATAACGGCTCGTTGTCGGTGCTAAGCCTTTCCCTTACCAGCTGAGTGTTGGCTGATAACCCAATGGTAGTTCTTGTTCCTTCTCCAGATAAACCTTTTGGTTTACCGAGAAAAATGTCTGGCTGTTCTAGTCTGGTGGCCTTCGGATCTGCACAAGGGGAGGAAGAGCTCTTAAAATATGGAGGGGCTCCAAATTGCCAACCGCACAGCCTTGCGTTTTCAGAAACGAGGGACTGCAATTCGTCCTGCAATTCTCTCTTGATGTTTCCGTTTGGCATGCTCGTTGTCACTGACTCTAACTGATGTTCAAGTTCATATCTTCCGAAGTTTGACTTACAAGAAGGACACGATTTGGGTCTCTGCAGGGAACCCTCTCCAAAACTGGAAGGCGCCGAATAGAAACCATACATTTGAGCGCCTCTTGTAAAAGTGCGATGTACGGTTGAACAAGACTGCTGAACAATGGGCGCTCTGTAGTTTTCCATGTTGTCAGTGTTATGTTGAACTAGTTTGATTCCACTCTCTGTCATTTATACTTTTTTGTTTCTATTTCAACAGCCTTTTCGGAAGAGAAGTTTACGACGACAAACATAAACAGGTGAATTACGGCTGGATGTTTGCTCCTCGTTGCGAAACCTTTGAATTGCGATTTCTTGTGCGTCTTGCTTTGACTATGAATTTCCATCTTCGTATTCTGCAAATTGTCTGTAAACGCCGGGATTGTATTTGACAGACGTCTGATCTCCGATTCAAAGATCTGTGCATGAAATGCCACCGGCATCGTGTGTTCATCATTGTGTTTTTAGCATATTTTTAGCCAGAGTGTGTTTTTAAATTTTACAAAAAAGATCTTTTCTTTGTCTCTTTCGAGTTCTAGAAAATCTCGTGAAAGCTGTGAAAAACATTGGCCTAGGGCTCGCTTTCCTTCAGTGTTTCTTATTCTCCCAAACGAGCCTCTCACAATCAGGGCTTTTTTTAAATAAGAATGTTTCGCCTTCTATCCAATGCATGCATAATTATAATAATAATACATTAATTATTAATAATTATTAATGCATAATACCTGATTCCGCTTTCTTACTAGCCGCATGAACAGATAGTTTTTCGATCTTCAATTGAACTTCAACCAAAAGACGCAGTATAACGTTCCGACTTTCTATGGAGTTATCTGTAGGCGAGACTGCCAGATGTATGAAAGTAGGGAAAAAAGGTGAGGAAGGCGAAGTCTTACGCTAGAGCTTCCGACAATCCTAACACGCTTGACCTATAACAAAGATATCACTGACGTCATCTATTGTTAAAAATATCCAGAGACCTATTGGCTGGTGAAAGAAAGAACATTAAAAAAAACAAAACCAGTGTTTAGAAAACAAACGTCTTCCCTATACAAGTCAGGTTTTTGAACTAAAAAATTCTCAAGTGATTGACAAGGGTTGTTTCCATATTCGCAAGACGGTAGAATTGTTGTCAACCGCTTCGATAAATAATAAAGATATCGATAACAATTCGAGGCTGCTCTCCAATCAGTTTAAAAAGAACAATTATTTTATCTACGTAAATATTTTTCTCATTGTAAAACTTTTTCTTATAGTCCCATTTAGTTTTTACATATTAATTTCCTAGTTGCCCTGTGTTCCATATTTATCCATCAAAGTCTCTGGTCTGGCAGGCGAAAGCTCGAAGGTTTTAGCCTTGTATAGAGCGTTTTCACTCTTGTAGCCGCTCACTACAACTATATTGGAACAAAAAAAGTGTGTCTGCATAAGATAAGAGTTCAACTAGTTTGGGACACCATTATGGCCGCCGAACGCGTCTTACCGTGCCGTGACGTCACGTGAAGACGCTCCATGGCCATGTTTACATCACTTGCTAGTGGGATGCGAATTAGGTAATTCGTGTGTTGTTTGCAAACTTACCCTTACAATCGAGGAATAATAATTTTAAATTAGTCTTTATTTACATTATTTGCTTCAGTAGCATAAACGCTTCAGTTTCTTATCAACTGTTAAAACATTAACTTTGAACAATGAAACGATACGAAACTTGTTACCGTCCAAGAATTTTGAGCAAGTTGTATAAGATGAATTTTGTTTTTGGTGGTGATTATCAGATTAATAATAATAATTAATAATAATATCAACTCAAATTAATATCAACTCTAATGTGGCACCAAAAGAGCGGCAATTTGTTATAATTTTAAGCCTACTTGACGCTAAAAGCTATGTAAATGTCTTTACAAAGGCAATAAAAGTGTGAAGAAAAAAATGAACACTCGTGAATATCAAATCGGACTCCAGTCCGATTTTGTTAATCACTCGTATGATTACAGACCGAATTGGACTCCACTCAGTCCTATTACCATTATAATAATAATGATGATGATGATGATGATGATGATAATAATGATAATAACAATAATAATAATAATAATATTGCTTATAAACAATGCTAATTATTCTAGTATTATTCTAATATGTGTACTAGCAACGTGAATGAAAACGCCCTATACGAGTGGCCATTAAGAAGGCGAAAACTGGGAAGGACTTCAACTCCCACAGAACTGAATTGTTTTCATTTTCTCCAATGCATGCAAAGAGGTCCTGCTTTAGCTTTCTTAACGGCGGCCCCACCCTCCTTCCCTAGTCTCGGTTGACGGTGTTACCCTTGTTTATCGCTGCATACCGTAGCTGCCACAGTAGTGGTGGACTCCGTCCATAACTTATCTTACAGCGATGAAGTAACGGGTTTACAGTGAATATAAGTTACTGGCTTGCAGACAAGTCTAGTTAGGGGCTGTGAAATACCATTAATTAAAGAGTGCACTGCATAACTAGAGAAATCGGTGGGTGTGGCTAATTTGGAAAACATACAATCACGTTCCTCAGTTGCTGCGATGAAGTTTGTACGCTGAGTAGAAGATTTACGTTTTAGACAGTTGGAGATGACATTTTGTTGGTAATGATTTGATCGTAGAGCATCGATGACATGCCCAGTTCAGTGTTCTGTTCAAATCCGGCTCACGCTTCGCGGTCGTCCGATTTTGTTAATCGTTCGTATGATAACAAACCAAACTGGACATTTGTGGTCTACAAGATTCCCTGCAGTGACTGCAGTTGGAGCTACCTTTGAAAAACCGGTAGATCTCTACAGACGCGAAAAAAAGAACACATCAGAAACGTTAAATATTGTAACAAAGGATCGAACGTCGCAAACCATGCAAAGATGAACGACCATCAAATTGATTTCAAAAATGCAAGAGTTATCGACAAAGGAGACTATCGCGTGCAAAAAACTCTCGAGTCATGGCACATTGCCATGGCAACTGAAGCGGATAACAATGCTAGGCCATTACCCCGACAATATTCTATTCTTTTAAAATAACTTTCTTTATTCATCAAATTCTTTTTCTTGTCACCTTATTACGCATTTTTATTCTGTAATTTTTCACACATTTTTATTAATTCGCGCCATTTTCATCATCAGGCTGTAGTTTGGCAGCCGAAAGCTTATTTTTAACAAAAATCTTTAACCAGAGAACGCTTCAATTTTTTTCTTATAATAATAATAATGATGACAATAATAATAATAATAATGCTTATGAACAATGCTAATTATTCTAGTATTGTTTTTCTAATCATTTTAGTATTGTAAATAACCATATGAGGAAGTAGCAGATCCCATTAAAATAGTGCTCAATACAGTATTGTAAATGTATTGTAAATATCTATTTCAAGCAAATATTCTGAATATATAAATATTTTGACACTTAAAGGAGCTACATGGTATGAATGTCTTGAAAGGTTTAGCCTAAATGTAATCCGTGTTAATCTTCCTTAACCATCTTTGTTCCTTTATGGTTTAAATTAATATCGTTGATGTTCCTCTATTATGTTTTTTTAAATAGCAAATTGTTTTTTCAGGTTTCTTTCAATTTGAAGGTAATTGCCATTCTTAAGGTGGGAAGAAGAAACCCAGATACCTATCGGTATAGGTTGGTTTTTGGGATACATCAACAATGGGAGAATTATCCTTGCGAGCATCCAAGGTGTCCAGGAAAGCTATCTGGTTATTTTCTTTTTCAATTGATGTTTTATTGGTTTTCCTCAAATAGTTTTTACATAGTTACACAGGCCCCTCTTAAATCAATGGAATATCTCAGTGCCTCTAACTAGTCTTCATAAAAAGAAACTGACATGATATCAGAGTTATCAGCTAACCAGTCAAGACACTATAAAAAGATTTTCCTTCCTTCAAACTGTGATCTCTGGTTGAACTTCCAACAAATTTGGTTTAGAAAATCATGTGACTCACGTGCCGACTGCCCAAGGAGTTATGTAGGCGAGACTAGCAGATGTTTTGAAACTAAAAAAGGAAGAACACGTGAGGAATGTGAGCTCTTACGTAAGAGGTTACTACAAGAAACAAACTGACATGATATCAGAGTTATCAGCTAACAGCTAACCAGTCAAGACACTATAAAAGGATTTTCCTTCCTTCAAACTGTGATCTCTGGTTGAACTTCCAACAAATTTGGTTTAGAAAATCATGTGACTCACGTGCCGACTGCCCAAGGAGTTATGTAGGCGAGACTAGCACATGTTTTGAAACTAAAAAAGGAAGAACACGTGAAGAATGTGAGCCCTTACGTAAGAGGTTACAACAAGCTTGATTTACAACTCCCTTTATTGACTTTAAAAATTGTCAGTTGATGAACAAGGGCTCTTTTCGTTTTCGAACGACACTAGAACCATTGCACAGCACTTCAATAAATCATGTAGATACCAATTCAACACCGCTCTCCGATCAGTTCTATTACTTAAAAAAAGAACTATTAGTTTATTGACTTTTGTATTGTTTCTATTTCGATATATTCTTTTTATAATCACATCAATTTTTGTAAAATTATATTTGCAGTTTTAACTTAATGTGTCTATTTTGGTTTTCCATTTTTCTCAGTCGAAATCTGTAAGCACAGCCGAAAGCTCGAAAGTTTTAACTTTATATAGCCAGTGAACGTTTTTATTAATTTTAAATTTGTTTTGTCCTGGCTACGGTTTATCAATTTTTAAAGATATCTTTGTGTTAATTTACAAACAGCGCACGATTGATGTACTATCACACTAATGGCTGATAGTGTGCAATGGCTCAGCCAATCAGATTACAGCATTTGCATTAATATACTAGTAGAATTCTACCAATACTGAACAGACGCGCGGCAACGTGAAATCTATTTGTTCTCTATAATAAAGAAACAAACTACTACAGAAAAAGCTATTTTATTTCAAAATCTTTCAACATCATTCGAAAGCGGGCCTTTGCCTTGATTGACGAGCACGACGTAATCTGTTGTGGGTACAAATGAAGCAATCGCATTGGTTGCTATGCGTAGCAAAGAATTGTGCTTGGTACAGGGAAATCGCGCCACTGTACTTGACTCGAGCACCGCTTCTCGTGTAAGCCGAAAAGCTTGGAAAATGTTCGGTTTTAGTTAACACTGGAGGCCATTGGATCCGGGTTTTGAATAAAAGGAGCGTTAGCGACGGTGGAAATTTGTGTTCTCTATGGTTAGTGATTCTCAAATAAGTTTGATATAGTGTCGGAGACACTAGCTGCGATACAGTTGGCCGTGAGCTGTAATGAGCTATACTTTGCTCGCTGTTGTGTCTAGAAACGGGCTGGAACATTCGCTTTGGAAAGTAAGGTTGCGTGTTTATTCTAATAGACCATTTTACAGTTGTCTGCTCAGTGACCTGGCCTCTGAATGGCAGCGAGGCTGGAGGTGACCTTGTTTTGATAGAGACCTCCAGACTCGCTGGCATTCAAAGGCCAGGTCTCCTAGCACACAATTGTAAAATGGCCTATTGATTTTAAGAAGTGATGATTTGATGTTTTATTGCTGCCTTGAATAAATTTACCTCATAATCATTCTGACTATCGGGCTTGTTAATTTAAAACAAAGCAATGGTTTCTTACCTTAAAGTAATTTCAAGACCAATTTGTGTTTGGTTTACTCTCGCTCAAGTGACGACTGAGACGCCTCGAGTACTTTTTCTAGTTATTTTCTATAAAAGTAACGGTTATTTCTTTCTTCGCTGTTTCTCGTACCTGCTTAATGCCTCAACAAGACTTTGTTTATACACCTTATCGTTCGCCCAGTCACGTAAAATACTAGCTAAATTCTCAAAGCTTCTGCCATTTTACAACACAGAGGGTAAAACTTTGTGATGACGACGTCAGTCGTGCGAGTCTGTCCTCTAATAAATCATGGGCGAGAACCAATCAAACCAATCAAAATAATTTTCGCTATTATACAGTTGACAAATAAGGAAGCCTAAGCCGTTTATTACACTGAAAAATATGTGTGGCGCGTGATTTTCACATTTCCCTTGTGTTCTCAAATGCTCGTCATGCTTTATCAGTGTAATACGCGACATAGCCTTCTTCATTTGTTTTATGATATAGCGGTTATGTGGCGAATAACAATAAAACACGCTTTTTCTATGTTTCATTTAAGAAATAAGAAACATGCACCGTGTTTCTATCGAATTATAGAAACACGAGTGGAACTTTGGGAGAACGAGAAATGCTGTGAGAACACGAGTCGCAGGCGAGTGTTTTCACAGCTTTTTCAATAATTTCTCTGTTTTTATTCAGCTGTGTTTGCCTTTTTGCAATTTCTCTAATAGATTTGTCGGCACAGATAACTTAAAGTCAATGTTTATTTTATTAAATTGAACCTCAATGATAAACCAATTGTTATTTCTCACACAATTGGACACTGGACCTCTCGTGGGTGTTAGGTTACGGGAAACAATTTTGCTTCTAATAAATCTTAGGCGGTACGATGGATTTCATTTTAACCAAAGAGAGAAAAAATGCAACTGTTGCACACCTTTTCAAATTTGAGTTTTTTTATTTTAACATGTATCGCAAAAAATGGAGCGGTTTACCTTTGTATTCACCGTGTTGGCTGTTGTCAAACATTATCTAGTCTGAGGCGCACGGCGCCAGTTTTCTTATAGCAAACCTTTCACAGAATTATTATCAAAAGTTTCGAGAGGACGTTAGAAATTACGATTAAAGTATAACTGTCTGTCAAAGCAACGGATGTTTCAAAGTAAGAATTCGCTGGATTTCTGGTCATTTTCCACTAAACAGCATTTGAAACACATATCCCAGTGAGAAACAACTTAACGACTGCAACTCATTTGACTTCAATTGAAGAAAACGTCTTCGGTAAGATAGTCAGGATCGATCCTGACACATTGTTGGCCAATTTGTGATTCGTAATAAATTAAAATTAGCCCTTGTTGAATTAAAGATGAATAAACCAATCACACTTGCTGCACATTAGGTGGCTTTGGCGGCAAATCGGCGGGGTTTCCGCACCAAAAAAAACCGGATTTGTCGGCAATGCATACATCAGAATTGACAGCAGCTGTAAACTGTTGTACGATGCTTTTTTTTTTGGCGTATTATATTACGAGGTAAAATAAAGTGACTCTCTTCCTTATAGCATAATCGCGGCTCACACATCTCAGAATGGTGCTGGCCAAACAACTCGTAACACAGAACTGACCAAAAATAAAACGAAGGACAAACTGAACGAGAAAATGGTGAGTGTCAATTGTTCAATGGGCGATTCAGAACTTGCAGTGATTTCTTAACTTAAATGCGTAGCGTGAATAACTTTTCCTAAATCGCAAGTTCAGCTACTAAACAGTTTGAATCGTATTTGTATACACTGGTTTTTTATAAGCCTATTGGTTTTTCGGCCCAGACCGAATATTATTTTTCTGCTGATTTTCAGTTGAAAATATCCTTATCAATTTTCTTAGATTATAGCAACTTTGGAACCAGCCTGCAGGCAATCAATCCTGATATTGCGTACATAACTTCAGGCAGAAATGTTACTTACATCGAAGTGCTGTTTTTATGGCAAGTTTAGCCGTTTGAAGTCAGGACGAATTTTATAAGACTTAGTTCGAAAATATAATTTATTGTGCTGAAAATTTATTACTTTCAAAATCTCAGCCTTGGCGGTAATCTTAAATAAAATTCGCAAATTTTAGCCTCGATATTCTTATGAAATATATTCTGATATAAAATAGAGCGTATATTCTAATGTGTTCATCATTGCCTTCGCAGCGCTGTCACACAAGTATACTATTTCTCATAATGCTACATAGGATTAAAACTGTTTCTGGTAACAGTTTGCACAGCGGCAACTGTGTATCTTCCATCAAAGGCAGCGCTCTTGTGAAGCACTGTTACACATCCCTTCTGATGCACAACATGCTCGCATGTTACTATCGGTGTAAAGAAGACAAACTGTGTCAGAGTTTAAACTTTTACGAAAAGAAAAACCTTTGTGAATTGAACAATCGAACACGCGCTGTGGGATCTCTGAATTTTCTCTCGCATGCAGACTCTGTTTACTTGGATAATCCATTCAGAGGTAAGCAATTTGGATTCACCGGTTGTTTACACTTGGGCGGTGAGTGTATCTGTGTTTTTCTAGCGGGGCAATTCACAATTAATAGATGATCTTTTATATATTCACCTGAAGGTTCACAATTTCGTGTCCTTTCAGTTAGATGGAGGGGGTGAATAAATTCTTACTGGAGGTCAGTGAACGTCAGGAAAGATAGTAGATATGTGATCTGCTCATATAATGCTCCATAATATTAACATTCACCATCTTTCTTCACTTGTCTATGCTCCATATTTTATTTGGTTAGGTTCCTTTTAAGTTCTCCAGTTAAAGACTTTTGAGCACTCTTGGAGAATGACATCTTGCTTTCATATGATCACAACACACGCGTTGAACGTTAGCTATGAAAATTTGAAATAGAACACTCGAAGTCAAAACATGATTTCAAAGACCTGGACGATACGGCGAGCTCTCTGTGCCATATAGAGTATACGCCATGACTACGGTTTGCGCGCCTAAAGTTTCATGTTCTTAGCTTAGCCATTCTTGTTCCTTTGCGGTTTGTCATTATCCCTTTGGTGTTTTTCTATCTTAGTAAAGCAAACCGTAGGTCACGTCTCACAACCCTTCACTGTTTACACAACGCTGTGGGACGTAAAAGAACCCACACACTTGTCGCAAAGAGTAGGGCATATAGTTCCCGGTGTTCTGGTCAGGCCTCATTTCACTAATTACTGTGCTGGGTGAGATCGCTAATGGACTGATAGCGGTTGCCAACGGCGCCTGTATATGCTGATGTCTGATCTCACCCTTAGATTACTTACTTGCAAAGCGGATTTTAATATGTCAATAGAAAAATGCGCTATATAAATTCATTACCATTACCATCTTCAATTTAAAGGTAATTTTATGTATGACCAAAAAGCCATGACCGAGGTCCTTTGAGAGGTTATCGACATATTCCTTCCTTCCTTCCTCTCACAGCTTACTTTTTTTGTCTTTCTTGTTGTAAAAGCTACTCTGGGCTCCTTCCTCGAGCTGTCAGCTGCTTCATGCCAAGAAATCAAGAACAGTTCTGGAGGGCCGGCGCCCAGCGGTCGGTATTGGTTGAAGGGAGAGTCTGAGAACAAGCCTTTTATCGCTTACTGTGATATGGAAAGAGGAGGTAGAAGTACAGGTTTTTCGGATTCTAGAATAATCTATTCGTGTTATTCCTTTCTTAATTATTACGTTTTTTTTTCGCTGACAGTAATCGTGGAGTGTACAGGGAATCCATGCCAAAATGGCGGAACGTGTGACTATCAGGGGGAGGGTCAGTATGCCTGTCAGTGTTCACAAGGGTACCGTGGGCGCAACTGTGAGCTTGGTAAGATTGTATCAAAATAATTATTCAAAAACAAAGGTTCTACTATTCTTCAAAAAGAGAAAATGTCCCTTGTGTGACGGAGAGTGACGAGGATCAACTCTTTGGAAACTTTGTTCTCAATCTTATCAATATTCACGCTTCTTAATAGTTTTAGTTGCGATTAAGAAGATGTATCAAACACTTAAGACAAAAGTTTGACCACACCTCTGTGGAAGCGAAATGTACTCTGGGTGTTGCTGTTTGTACGTTTAGTGGAGTGCTTTTAATTCTAGAAGATTTAGGGTTGTTTGCTTTTAATTCTAGAAGATTTAGGGTTGTGTTTTAGTTTATACAGTATTGGATAAATTTGCATTCACGGGCAAATTCATAATAAGAACATATCCTCCAAATTTGCGCTCATCTGCATTTACGGTCATTTCAAATTGTGAGGTTTGGGCTTGTAATTTCGGAAGTTTTCAAACAGATTTGAGAACCATCGCTAAGTAACTCGCTAAATCTTCACATCACTTCGGTACGTTCTGAATTCGATGCTTGTACGCCATCACCGTTGTTCTCGTGCTTTGTTTTGTTTTTCGGCGACCTGGAGGAAATTTTACTGTGTCACCTCAAAGCTCGTCGAAAACACTCCGCGCTTTCGTATTTTCAGCTCTCTTCTCAGTGTTTTGAAATTGACCAAACACGGTCTTAACGTGTATGATACATTACTAA
>OMLO01004258.1_pt1 | contig 11931 bp, 9 predicted proteins | sample 1674811 | NCBI WGS metagenome assembly OMLO01 (sample SAMN06265003, study PRJEB25207) | coral metagenome | isolation source: Coral host | place: Mexico:La Bocana,Puerto Morelos, Mexico | collected 2008-11-13 | reverse complement strand
GGAGCTCGTTATATTGGTGAAACCAATAGGCATTTTCACACACGTGTTAATGAACATCTTTTTCGGGACAAAAATTCCCATGTTTTTAAACATCTTAATTGTTCTAGGCATTGTAGAGACAGTTGTGATGCCTCCAGTTTTAAAATTATTGAATTTGCTAAAAATCAAATCATATTGAACGGTTAAATCCAGAACTCAACAAACAAGTTGAGCATGTCAATTTATCGTTACACTTTTAAAAGTATCTATTTTAGCTTAGTGGTTTTTCACTATTGTTCTTTTCAAGATTTTTATTGGTTAGTTAAAATAAGTTTGCATTTTACGTTAATTTAAAATGTATAAAGGCTCACTGTATAGGCTCTTACATATATAACGACGATCATTCTGTAAACCTTATATATTCATTATCGCTGATGATGATGTTTGAAACATCGAAACATGTTCCGAAAACTGAAAAGCGTTGTTGTGTTTTTAAAAATATTTAAAATTCCCAAAAATTATATCAAAAACCATATTATTTTTGTTAGGTGCGAGGGAAAATGCTCAGTTTTGACTGCCCCTCGTACTGCGGGCGCAGTCGCCGTATGCAAGGTATTACGTACAGGTTAGAGGCACCTAAAGGGTATTGAACCAGAGCTAATAACGTGTCCGTATGTGCTTTAATGACGTACACCAACATCACGTCATTAACATTTCAAGTCATATACGAGGAAATGATTGTTTAGTAGACCTGGTATTAATAGAAGAATGGTATTAGAGTGAATTAACTACATGACGTACTTCAATTTCAAGTCCTTCCCCGAAGTTTGTCAGTAGGGCGGGGTTATTACCGCTCAATAGCAGAGCATGATTTTTTGAAGATTTCCCCATGAACTGATAACTGGAGATCAAACTGCAGGAAGTCAGCTCAAAAACTGGCCTCTCGCTATAGATAGCAGTGAGGTCCTCTTCATTACACGTCATTCCCAGTTCTCTGAAGATGTGCCATTTAGTGTTACACCATTGTTTAGCTGAAAGAAAAAGCGTGAATAACACTGTTTGATACCATTATCGGGGCATGATATGAATGTTTCATATCAGAAATCAATGAGCCAAACTTTATGAATCAAAGTCATTCGGTTTTATAGATTTCAGTGAGAATGTGAGGACACGCACTTTGAGGAATGATCATGATGATGAAGACGATGATGACGATGACGATGTTGATGATAATGATGATGACAATTTTGATAATGATGCTGATGATAATAATGTTGATGATGATGGCTCGTTTACTTTGTGCTCGTTTGGCTGTTCTTTCCTTTTGCCGTTCATTGGTTTTTGGAAAGTTTAAGCAATGTTCCTGCGTTATAATTGTTGTTGTATTCCTTCGCCCTTCTCTACAAACCAACACGCAGGTGCAATGATCACGCTCTGTGTATTCTGTTTGGGCAAGGAACATCAGTCTCGTCTTTCTTATTGATTAGTTTTGAAAACATAACGAGGGCCGAAGCTCCTTTGCTTCTTTACCTTAGAATTGAAAAGAAAGCATCCCAAAAGCGTTGGAGATTTGCTATATCAACAAAAGATTCCACGAAACCCTCCACACAACGCCTGAGTAAAACCAGTAGAACAAATTGGCTTTCTACGTCTAAAAGTAACCTCGTTTCACTGGTTGTTGTTATTTCAGACTCTTACAAAATTCCCTCTACCAGGATCTCAAAAGTGGCGGTCTCAATCAAGGTTTTTATTTAACCGCACCCTCGACATTAGTAGGTTGGAAATTTAAAGAGATTGATGACTTACCTAATCTGCAGCCAGTGATCTGTAATTTGTCTAAAATCAGGGATTTTCCAGCTTCCTCTGGAATGAACTGTACGTAGAGTGCAGGAATTGGTTTATCTAAGATGCTGTTAAATCGCCATTCATCTTTCACAAACTCCATCTTTAAACAAAATTAACTACATCCTGTTAGTACTGTATGTTCAGCATGACAAAGAAAGGAATCAGGTCCGTTAACATCGAAACTCTAACTCTTCAATTCAGGATTTATTTTCCATTGAAAGCTGTTCAGCTTTTCATGGCGGGGCAAATATTTACTTTCTTCACATGTTTGTCATTTTATAAATAACGAATACAAATTACCGCTATAATCCAACACATTCCATATTTTGAGTTTGAAAGAATAAAAAAATGTTCCACTGAAAAAATTATGGTCTTGGAAAAATATTGATTTGACGTGGTTTTGAGACTCACCGACCCTATTGTAATTAGGTAAACACTGCAAAAAATGACTGCCGTTTGAGTAATGGCGGAACATTTTAAGGCACGGGAGCTATGTGCCACTTAACTAATGTTTGGTTCAAATTAGGCATTCATGGGAAGATATCAGATTTCACACGTTCAAGATGTTCGAAAGAATCATCTTTGTCGCTATTAAAGAATGCTGGGTCATTTCATTTGTTGCTTTAGAATTGGAACCACGCCCGTTACGCCCACAAAACGAGATTTTGGTCTCAGTGAAAACGTTTTAACGAGCATCCCATACTTTTTATAGAGGTGTCTGAGCCCGGATTTACGTATCACATGCCTTAACTTCGATTTTCCCGTCATATTTCTTCAGTCGCTTAGAGTTTTTACCGCTGGTCAGCATCTTGTGGCGCATAGTTTCATTAGAAGCAAACTGGTAGCTGGTAATTAAACTGCAAGTTGACAACCTTTTTACACCTTCATCTTTGTTGGAAAGGGAATTCTCAGGATCATAGCACAAAATGTCGTCGGATTTGAATGTTTCAGGGTTGCATCTAGACTCGACTGAAAGAAAAATTACAACATAATGAGGGCATTTAACTTATTACGCTATTTACTGATGTTTAAAGCGGCCTTACTTTAGGGTCGAAAGGTAATTGATTTTGCATTACTATGTTGCACGATGGGCTTAAAAAACTCGCACCACTTTTGGTCAATGAATAGTTAATGCAAAACCAAATGCAACTCGCTTGCACGTGCTTGGCATCCGCTGCTGGTATTTACTATGAGCTTTGATTGGTTCATTGGATTATTACATTGCTTGTATCTTTTGGGATTTCTTGTTTATACATTTTATTTTTATTATTATTACTTTTTTTTTACCGTGATAAATTTGGTTCAACGAGTGTCGTAAAACAAAACCAGAGAAAAAACTTTGGTTTTATCTTTCGACTCCCAACAGAAAACCTAATGTCTCTGTATACGTCTGCAGCAAGAATAGACCTTTTCGACGATACGGCAGCAATTTAAAATACTGTTATTTCAAATAGCTGTAATGGGATGATCACGGGGGGGTAGGGGGGCAAATTAGTATGTATTTGTATTGCTATTTGAAAAACAGAATTCAACATGGCCGCTGTATCGCCGAAATCTGAGGTCCATATGTGCCTTACCTACAGTGCAGCCACTCACTACTAAATCACTCAAACACTTTGAATCTTTAACTTGCTCAGCTGTAAACCGCATGAAGCGAGCGACGACTTGTTCAGAAAAGAGGTAATGAGCTTGCCGGGCATCTTCAGACTTGCTTTCAATATTACTTGACTGAAGAACGAACCAGAACAAAATGTGAGCTTCCAGTGCACACAGAAATGCATTCGAAATGCACAAAAAAAAATAGGCGAGTCTGACCAACAACTTCAAAAAGGGAAGTAATTATTACATAAGGAATGACAAGGACGGAATTGAGAAAAGATACAGCGCGGAAAGCACAGGGCAGGAAAATTATCTTCTATGTGCTTTTTCCAAGTTTACTTCGAAATTAAGTGATGACTGATTCACGTAAGGTTCCAAGGCTGCTTTTCGAAAAGCACTGAACGGATTAAGATGGTCTTAGAAAGCCTTTTCAAAGCGTTCTTTTCATTTCTATCCACGGCGCATTCAAACTTGAGTTCATGTAAAGATACCTTCATTTTTACATCACCCATATATTCTTTCAGTGACGAGTTGTCGTTAGAACTAATGTAGACTTTGTGTGGCCTGAGCGAGTGAGTTGTGAAGCTATAACTCGTGATAACACTGCACGGAGGCAACTCTTCAACAGAATGATCCTGAAATTTTGAGCCACGATTTTCTTCGCTATAACATGGCACATCTATCCAGAAAAAACAAGCAAAGTTGTTTGTTTCCATAATACTTGCTTAACATGCTATTTACAAAGCTAAAAAGTAAAAAAATCCCATTGTTTTGACTGACTAACTTTTCAGTCTTGTAAATAGCATCTCGAAAGTTCTTCATCTGGAAGTAACTGCATAGTTCAATATTCTCTTACAATAGTTTTCTTTCAAGCTATTAGTAATATAGCGTTGCCTTCATTTTTCTAGGCCGAGCGCTGATCTCCCAACCGACGCAGTTATCTAAAACTAATAATTTTATAAATGGACCAGAAATAATAGTGAATTAAACAAAGAAATGATGTTTATAGCAAATAATAAATACACAATCAGGTAGCAGATAGATAAGAAAGAAGCCCAAGTAATTTAAAAAATAATAATTATTCTTAATATTCCGTTAGCTTTTTTTATATTTATTCTTACTGAGAATTTGATTCAATATATATTTTTTGTATTGCCTTTGTAAGTCGTCAGTTATTTGCACAGATTTGTGGATAATAAATGAGAATAAACCTACCAATCTTCCAGCTTGTAGAGTAACTTTCCTTCTGGTGTTCGCTAAACTTCAATTTTCGAACAGTACAGAGTCCTGAAATACAACGAATAAAATCGCCGGATTTACTATACAAAAAGGACGAGGACAAATTTTTCATGAACGCGCCTTGGAAGCTACACGTTATTTTTAAACTCTCCGCAGTACCAGTACCAGTCTCTATGGTCAGTACTTAAGGGATGTTATCCAAGCGAGTTTGCTATATTTTTGGTCAAAGCATTGTTAAATGCATGGATAATCGAGAATCTTCACTCATGCACAAAATGTTTCTACTACGATAAAGATTTCACGGGGCTCGACCACATAAAATTAAATGTTGAAAAAGGCTTCCTTACTTTTTCAATTTGACACACAACCATGTATATGTGTACTGAACTATTAAAACCTCAGTGCATTTATATATATATATTTTTTTAGTGAAGCTAGACCACTGTACTTGTAGGTACGTTTGAAAAATATATCTTTTGGTTTTTCTGACTTTTTGAGGTCATTACGATGGTAGTCCTTCTAACATCGCTTAACTTGCTTTCAAGAGTTATATTTTTACCTTTAACCCTTACACAAGGGAAACGTAATGCCGGCCAGCCATGATATTAACAGTTTGTTTCGCGTTTTTTTAAAAGATGTTTATCATATGAAGATATTATCGGGAGACATTTGAGAAAATAGTTAAAAATGGCCTCACATAAAATTTCGTTCCTATTCCCAGCGGTCTGACCTCTCACATGTAAAAGGGAAAGTAATTTATCATCATGCATAATGATGTCTTTCTTCCTCTCCGCTTTTTGTAGCACACGACACGATTACAGGACGTCACGGCAATTGAGCAGAGGATTCTAGGTACAAAAACCAACTGGTACTAAGATAGTAAAGTCAAAATGCGCCCACAAATTTTGTACCTTTCCTTCAACCCCCCCCCCCCCCCTCCTTTCCCCTTCCCCCTCTCCGTCTCTCCCCCCGTCCTTTCCCTCTCTCTCTCCCCGTATCTTCCTATCTCTCCAACTCGGAGTTTTACAATGAAGTTATTACTTGTGTCACCTGTATTCTCAGTGGGTTTTTCGACCTCATCCGTGTTGTTTTTAGCATCTATGGTAGGGAATTCTTCTTCTCCTTGGTTGACTTGTCGGTCTTTTGAACAAATAAATGCAAGGAACGATAAAAAACAAGCGAGAAACCGGCGATATATTGCAAGAGGGACGAATCAAGTCAAGAGTAAACAGGGAAGACTGAAAACCCAAGCTCCAAGAAACTGCTATCAACGATATCTCTGCTTCAAAATTCAACTGTTAACTAAACAAAAACATTTTAGACAAAATCTTCACCTTGCTCTTGTTGTACATGAAATGTTAACGTCGCCTTACAGCCTTTTTTCTTCGTTTCAACAACGTAGATTCCAAAGTGCCTCCAGTCTACCGCACTAATCACGAGGGTTTCTAATATTCTGTCTTCTGTTAGAGTCCGTTGAAATGCCATATCTGGGTCATCAGGAATTTCAGGAATTTCCAGTGCATCGTAAATCCAGGTAGTTCTCAAGCCTTTTTCAGTCTCCACTGACAGGAAAATTTCATCGCCTGACAGAGTGAAGACTTGTATAGGCGATTTGGCGATAAGATGCGGTTGTTCTATAGTGAAGGGTTTAATTATCAGGTCAAAAAAGACTAAGGCTTAACCACAATTAAGAGGGTTTGGATGGGACTTACTGACAACTGAAAAAATCGCAAACAACTGACCTAACTGTCCTAAATAAACCAACATGAGAATTTTTTATCCTACAATACCCGTTATAAATAAATGTACGTTTTAATACGAATCTCAGCAGCGGGACGCTAGAGTTTCATATTTCGTTAATGATTCACCGTATGACCCATGTACATCAGGGTCATATTACCAGCTGCGATCTCGAATTTAAGCTGAACACGCGCTAGCTTATGCAATGGCTGCCAATTGACTCCGACTCGCCTTTCGAACGATTTAGAAGCCGTGTACCGATAAATGATGTAAATACGGTTTTTGCGCTCAAAAAGCACCATGTGGCATTCCACGGCCTCAAAGAATTAGCTAGAAAATTCGGCCTTGGTGACTTTGGCATCAAGGTTTTCCGAGTGGCACCGAAAGCGGGTACGAAAGGCGACAATTTTGCCTCCACCACGGACGACCAGTGGAAGTTGGAACTACCATGGCCAAGCTTGCTGGATGGCACAGGAAGCGAAATGAACAGTATGTATTCTAAGTGCATCTGGTATTGATATAAATATGAATAAGCCATTTCCGAGTTCGCTCGAGCCTCTATTTCAAAGCGAGTCTAAGTGCGAAGTCTTTGAAATTAAAATGAGTTTTCACTCATATGGAAAGCAAAACTCATTACCATCACAAAACTTTCGCACTTGGAAATGGAACTCGGAAATGGCCTAAATGCCAGGTAGTCCACAAATCCTACTGGGTACGGTTACGGGTTTTGAATATTTTCGTTCCTATTTTTCATGCAATATACGATGTGACCGCGATGTGATTGATACTTATTTGTCTCTGCGATATATATGTTATATAACATGTGGCCCTGTGTATATAAAACTAAATTTTGAAGCGTTGCGGGTCACGCCTTGCGGAGAACCACCGGGCGTGTCTGCCTCAGGTTCCAATCTGGTTATACTTGGCACATTTGAGTCGTATCAGTTGATCATTACGTAATTCAAGGGTTAAAGCTATGCCGAAAAATCACGGGCAAGCAGGAGTTTGTGTGAAGAAGAGTAACAATAGAACCAATTGCAATGAATCTGAGAAAAATAACTCCTTTAAGTAGCAATCTTGAATTAACGATATACTGTACATTATATGTGCCAATTTACCTAGCTTTTGGGACAGAAACAAATGATTTAGTTACACGGTTAATTATTAACAGTAAATAAACTGAAAACTGAAAAATGGCTTAAAATTTAACTGACAACTTTAAACTTTTAACTGACACGCGTACCCCCCCCCCCCCCCCCATCCAAACCCTCAATTAACCACACAAAAATCCGAAAGCGAGCAAAAATTTGATCAAATGTGACTGAAAAAAAGGAAACATATCTTCTTTTTACTCCTGTTCCGTTTAGCTTGGAGTGCAGTCTATCGTATTCCTGGAATTGGACGGAACAGCATGCTACTTGTGTTTAATTATTTGTTTAGTACAGGGTATAACCAAAATTAAATTAGAGAAAAAAGAAACATTGAGGCACTTGCCTTTCATTTTGAATTGGCCCGTTGCATAGACAGTCCCTGAATAAGAAGAACCTTCTACTTTGATCCAGGTGTCTTTTTTAATCTCCTTTATGGTTATTTTCTTTAAATCAGCGGACAGTTGAAACTCTGTGTCCTCAAGAGATATTTCTCTTTTAATTCTATTTTCTGAAGCCCCGTATTTCCACGTTATACTTTCTTCCAAGACTTCAAAACCTCCAGAAACTTGAACTCTGAAACTGCCTCTTTCCCCTCGGCAAAGTTGTAAAACACTCGGAATCAATGACAACTTCATTGGATCCCGCACATCAAGTTTGAAATTCCCCTTGTAAGTGCTTTGCTGAATTCTCGGATCTCCTTCTTGGAAGGTATACCGTAAATGGTATCTTCCACTGTAATCTTTTTTCACGTCTTTTATCTCTATTGTGCTGAATTTGCTTGGTGGAACTCTTGCTGTTAAGGTGAACGTTTGAGCAAATTTAAGCAATCGTGATTCTTCGGTACTGATGCTAAGGCCACTAGCCTTGTGGATGCCAAATGCACCAAACTTAATTACTTCGCTATTTCGCCCGTTTACCAAGATTATCTCCACATATTCCGCGTTCGACTCTTTGAGGTATGGTCTCCCAAACGAATTAAAAAACAAGAACCAAACCTGTCTTACAGTGCATTGAGGAATCCTACACTCAACTAACTCCAGCCTGCTGTCGTCTTCGTCTTCTATATCAGTCTCATCAGCCTTATCACTAGCAACTAAACAATGTGGTGTCTTTTTGTCATCTCTTGGGCGGCATAGATTTGATTCCCATCCTTTGCCAGACATGCACAATCGTGGCAAACCTTTCTCGTCTACCTTGAGAGTCGTAATCCGTAGACCCTCATATTTTGGAAACATTTGCCTCCAGTCGATATTTTCATGATACTCATCGTACAAATCGAAGAATCCGTCCCCATTTCCATACATGCACTCTGAGCATTCTTGTACAGCACAATACTGTTTCTGTAAACTAGTTTTCGTTGAGGTGGTTATGCACCATAAGCTGTGATCTTTGTTTGGATTCCTGCAGTATCTATGTTCCTTATCATAGTCTACATCGTAATCACTGCTGTCAGAGTTTGGAAGATCTTGAAACCAATACTGACATTTACCGTTTTTTGTAAGGTAGGTATCCCCCTTATACTCTTTTCCTTTACCATAGTAGCAGTCTGTGTTATACCACCACTTGTAATCATCGCAGGTTTTATAAAGATACTTCTCTACGTTGAAAATACAGATTCTCGGATCGGTGGGATATCCCAGTGGTGAGTGCAGCCGAGTTACGACCCAGATAATCTGAAATTTGGGCCGTCTGCTCAGCATTGCCTCGCAAGAGACCACTAGCATTTCAGTTGCCATTGGAAAACCGCCTTTTCCGATTTTTATAGTGGTTTGGTGCTCCTTGATTTGATCATCTAAGACAAGGCTGGTAGATTCGGAATATGGTCCTGCACTGGCTTTATTGATGAGCTCCCATCGATACTGAGAGAATCCAGGGATGAAACAATCCAACGTGCCGTTGTCTGTGGTTCCAATGTATTCAACGTGCCTAACAGCTACCGGAACGTCTGACCACTTTGAATTGACCACTTCTACTTCTTTATCAGGCAAAAGAGAATTAACTGTGAAAGCTGAGAAGTGGATTATCAAGAGAATGAATCGAAGCTTCACTGTGGTTTGTCTTCCGTTGTCTGCCATAAGATTTACACTTCAAAAGCAATTACAATCGACCGTAAAGGTAGTGTAAGCATTCGAGATTCTTCAGACAACGCCGACCATTGACCGTAGGTTAGACCATAAGACGCCGACCATAAGACCATAGGTTACTGAAAATTCTGACTGTCGATTTACCGAGTCCGATCACTATCATCTGTCCACACGCGCCAAAATATCGACTATTACATCATTTTTTGCTACGTCGCTTGCATTCCATAGTGCGCGCACACAACCCGCACTACAAGATAGCGCACTGCACATATTTTGTGTATCCAAACCGTTCTTTGTGATTATACTCGCCCAAATGTTTTCATGCATCTGTCAGTAGAGCAGCCATCGCCTAGCATGGGGCAATTCTAATGTCGGAAAATTAAATTCTCACCGAAAACGTTCATCTGCCTATTGAGAGGAACTCTTTGCTGTCCTAGGAATTCGAAATGATTCAATGGCCGGTCAGCCGCAAAGTCGTTTCATAAAGTTTAGATAAAACTATTCCTCGCTGCTCATGGAGAAAATCTTTTTTCTATCGCTCAGTGTATGATACTAATCGCATGAAATGTTAGAAGGCCATCCCTCCAAAGAGTAAGAAGACTCGAGAGCTCGAGCAAGATGATATCCTCCTCGCCAAGTAAAGAGTACTGAAGATAGCTATAAGCAAAGCTAGCAAACGTTACACCTGAAGCTAAGGAGATATGCTGTTAATGAATTAATTTATCTCATTAGCACTTCAAGAACCCAACTATTTTAAATTGGGTGATTCAAGGTTCTCTTATTGGGTTAGAAGTAGGAACTTCGCAAGCACAGCTTAAGTATTTGTGGACTTTAAAATAATAAAAATATAATTATTTATAATACTTCATATATTTTCGCTCGCACGCGATTGGTCTAAACGCGTCACGTGACCGATCCCATTAATTAAAACTCGGAATAATACAAGTAACATCACCGAATTGAATTCTCAAAACAGAGCGTGTTGCGAAAAAGGTTTAAAAGATAATCAACATAACAGCCTCCATTTGGCGCGAAAATATGCTTGGATATTTGTCCTTGTACATTATCTGTCCTACGAAGCTCAAAGTTTTCCTCGAGTTATGCTTTCGGAAAACTGTCCGCTTCTCGGAACGGATAATGCCCCCGGACAAATATCCAAGCATATTTACGCGCCAAATGGTTGCTGTTGTTTATTTATCTGGTAGCAGTAATTATCATCTGAACTGAGTACAGTGGTTCAACATCTTGTTGGCGACTGACTGAGGATGAATTGTGAAACTGCAACGCTTCCATTTGTTATTGAGAAACATTTTTTCTCAATAGCTCTCACTGCTTAAAACAAAGTCAAGCAGATCTCTACTTCCAAAGACTAAGAAAACACTTCCTCGGGTAGTCGAGGAGTCTGCTTGTCATAGAACACTCCGTAGCTGGAAGAGCCGAAGTACTTGGGACGTTGGCGCAGTGTTGTAGACGTCCTTTGCTGTACAAGGAGCCTTAAGGAATATGCACGCTATAACGATTTCCCAGCTTTTATTGAGTGATTCTAAATTTTGTATTAGCACACTCTTTGCTCAAAACCAGTTTCTTGACGAAAAGGTCTCGAGCATCAGTTGCAATTCTGTCCAGTTCTGATCAGACCAAACAAGGCGTGTTTCTCATACTATTTCGCAGATGAACTTGTTTCATAATCGTAGACTAGTTTATTTGTAACAGCAATCTAACACTACCATAAGCAGAGAACTTAAGTCGGACGGGATGACGTCACATAAACACGGCCAGTCATTTATTTCTAGTCACAGTATTAAACTTCACACCTTAGAGAATGCGCGCGGACTACATTGTCAATATGACATTTTCAGTTGTGTGCGCGCTTATCGGTTTCTTTCAAAAAGTTTTTTTAATTCAAGAAACCGTGAACGTCTTTCTTTTAGTCTTTCCGGGAACCTAATTCTTCTAAGTGTTTCAAAATATTCTTTTTAAATTGCGGATAGACGAAAGCCAAGCCACTGCATACTAATTAAACAATAGAGTGTTTCTGTCGAGGAACAATCAGGCTGATAGTTGTCCCCCGGAAATTTGATTTTCTTAAAACAGGTATTTTTACGGATTAAGTGATTTTTATGACTTTTTTAGTTATTTTCACTATGATTTTTTGACAGAATCCCCTGGACAATACTGTTTAATACACTGATAGGTCATCCTGTAAAAATATCCGTAAAGCCCGGGACAAACGATTGCAACATGTCAACGCAACATATCGCAACATTGTTGGGCGCAACATGTTGCGCGCGTTT
>OMLO01004257.1_pt1 | contig 11932 bp, 10 predicted proteins | sample 1674811 | NCBI WGS metagenome assembly OMLO01 (sample SAMN06265003, study PRJEB25207) | coral metagenome | isolation source: Coral host | place: Mexico:La Bocana,Puerto Morelos, Mexico | collected 2008-11-13 | reverse complement strand
AGTCACTAGTAAGTTAAATATAGCCTGAGTATATACATTTCTCCTCGACCTGCACTTTTGGACGCAGGACGCGATTGTATATTTGCCGTCAGGACCAATGCAATAAAAACACCTTCCGGTTAATGTTCGTCGGATTGTCGAAGATTATATTTCTGGAATTTTAGAATTTTTAAGGATTCTGCACGCACGACAAGCCATGTTGTCAAGCGCGATTAGATCTAGCGTAAAAGAAGGGAAAGCAATCTTGTGGTAGTACGCGCACTTCCTTTGAGTTTACTTGAAGTAGAAAGAACTTGCTTCCTGCATGTACTTTCTATATTTCAGATGTGTTTCAGAAGAACTTGTGTAAGACAGTACGGTTCATTGCTCTGGCTTCGCAATTCGAAATTCGAACGAGAGAGAGATAAAAATGTCGCGTTTGGTCTCAAGATTAGGTAAACTAGGAATGTCGGAAAGGCTATAACAGCTTGATTGGCGCTGTTGTGAAGGGCATGATTAAGTCAATCCAGGGTTTCTATTTCAATTTGTGACCTTTAAAGGCTATTTCGGTTTACTAAATATTTTAAACACTTCTCTAAACAAGAGAATTTAAAGCCTCAACTACTTTTAGTCCAAGATTAGAGTTAATCATTCTGTAATCATATTTCAAACTACAATACCAGTCGAAGAATTTAAATGGATAGAACTGTATTAGTTTGCCTAAATAGCACCTTTGTGGCCCTGAAAGACATGGGAAGACAGTCCCAGCCATTGTAATCCAGACACATACTATCTTTATGCTCCAGACTGGGGAAAGTATTGTCATAAATAGCTGTCTGAATTGCAAAACATCTGCTGCATTGACGTCATGCCGATCACTGTTCTAACTGTATTCACTATTTGCCTTTGAAACGGCTGTTCAGCATCGCTGAGGTCATGTTCAAAATAAATTAGTCAACGTTCGAAAAATTACAAAAGCTGATCAAATTACGATCTGTAAAACTGAGATGGAGCCCCAGACACACTGAGTTCATGGAATATTTTCATTACCTCCGAATAATTATTAAAATAGGCTGTGGGATTATCTAACGGTAGCCGCATTGACATATTAACATTTTCAATTTGTCATTGTCTCACGGAGGCTTGCAGCAGTTTCCAGCACTTTTTCTAACCGTACTATGAGGGATGAATACTACTATTGTTTATCGAGTGATGCTACAATACTGGTATCATACAAATGCACAATCATTGGTGAAAAAGTTACGGTCATTAATATATAGCCGGTTACCATAGCAACAATATGAACTGCTAAAACATCCTTAAGTTTAGCTCTAAGCGCTGGTAACTCAACTCGAATTATGATAAACATGATAAGATGCAACGTTTGCATTGTTTTAAAAAATTATTCAAAAAAGTGGTTCAGCCACCTTAAATTTTCGAAAATTTTATAATTTGTGCAGGAATTACAAAATAAGCATTGCCTATCTCTCTCGAATCTTCCGAGGTCCAGTACGTAAGATTATCCTTTTGCGAAAGCCTGATAAAATATTTTGCTCACTTATCAGACTGTCGATCTGTGGTTTACAGAATTAACTCTGATCAGCAATCTTCACGCTCACGAAAGTACGTAATAGGCCGTGTTTACTTACCAAAGCTAAAGCCATCTAAATTTATTTGGACAAAAGAGAGTGTCTTAAAAGTCATGTACACCGTGTTCTTTAAAACTCATCGTGGTTTCCTTTTTACTGATCATCAGTCGGCCTGATTCAGTCTTAACTCGTAAAAATAAAGTACATTTATACAGCAAATCAAGTCATTTAGATAATTTTGAGTCGTCATCAGATTACTTTTTTCCCTCATCAGAAGCCCGATACGACTACCTTTAAATCCGACAGGTAAACACCTCCACATACATACATACATACATACACATAAAGAGTTTTTCTCATAGTCTGCCCTGTGCACTGAGCTCCCTTTGTTCAAAGGAATTTTGTTGTACCATGTTCGAGTGATGTTCTATCTGTTGATCCCTGCGCTTTTCCCAAACAAATAGGTAACAGGTAATTCACAATATAGTCATTCATATTTCATTATTCTCTCAAACAGAAAAATGTAATCCCAATGTTGATGTCGCCTTCCTGATCGACTCTTCAGGGAGCATCTCCGCCACAAACTACAGGAAAGTGAAAACGTTCGTAGCAAATCTGGCCGCAAACTTCAACATTTCTCCAGGGGGATCGCGTGCGGCCGTCGTCCTCTACAGCACAGATGCGTCTACGGACATCAAGTTCACGGACTTCACTAGTTCTGCGACATTTGCTAGAGCTGTACAGCGGTTGACACATCAGCGTGGGTCCACTAGAATAGACCGCGCCCTCCAAAGGGCTTATTATGACCTGTTTAGTCCACAAGCTGACTCTCGATATGATGTGCAAAAAATTGCCTTCCTGCTCACTGACGGAGAGCAGACGCCAAGCAATGGCGCAGTGTCTCTTGATAGGGCAGCTAGGCGCATCAAAAATGAGGGAGTACGACTTGTTGCGATAGGAGTTGGTAAGAACGTGAAAAAGGAAGAACTAAACTCTATTGCCAGCAGCGACGAGGACGTCATTTTAGCCGACACGTTTGATAGCTTGCTAGAGGAGGTGGAGCCATTAACTATAAGTGTCTGTCGCGGACTTGAGAGTAAGTTCCTTAAAAAAATGTAAAACCATTTTGTTTTTGTTTTTATGATACTTACAATAATATAGTAATTTAATCTTTTGTTCATTTTGTGACAGGCGACTGAGGACAAATCGATTCAATTTTAAAAACTCTCGCAGTCAACTAAAAATATTTAACAAACTTCAAGGCTGAAGGCGCACTCTTCCTAATGCGACTCGACAAGCGCACAAAGAAAACAAAAAAAAACACCGTGGCATTCCCCCGACAGTCTGTTCCAGCGCTAGCTGGGATATTTTCTTCATAGAAACGAATCTTTATTTTGGAGAATCGCCCGTTTAAATTTTCTCGTAATTTTGCAAGAAAATGCTTTGGAAACAAATAAGTGGATTATGGAAAAAAAAGTGACATTTAAGAAAATGAGTTACAGTGTACGTCTCCATACTGCTGTTATTCTTTTATTTAAATACACATGTTAAACTACTAGTAAAATAGCATTTATATAATATTTTTTGTTCCTAATGAATAGACTTGTTTACACTTGAACAAAACTCAAATCACCGAAGTCTACACTGTTGAACTGCATCTGGTTATTTTGGGGAAACAAAGTTCTTAAAGATTTTAGAAAAAATGTCAACCTTATGCTGGTCTTCACGAACACAAACTAAGAACAAAAATGTTGTACCATGAATTTATAAAGAATTACATTTAAAATTTCTTGTAAAACTCACTTCGGTGAGTAATTTAGTTATTCCAACTTATTTATAAAAGGTAGCTTAAATCAGTGTTTACTTAGGAGCAATTGTCGTTGTTTTCTACCAAACTGTGAAATAATTCAAACATGGTAACAGTTAATATTAACTTAAGATAGGGTGAGTTTTCTATGTTTGTGGTGGTAGCTGTGGTATAAGGGTGGTAGTGCCCGCGGCATTGACTGACCACAATATTTAACTAATCTTAAACTTTCTTTCATTCTTTTTAGTGTTAAGCGCCATAGCAGAGGAGCAAGGTAAGATTTCCGTTTCCGAACGTATACTGATCTTGAACATTTGTAAGACTTTGGATATAATTCTTAGCAAGAAATAAAGTGAAATGTTTTTTATGAACTTGTGCCGTTAAAATCTCGTTGTCATTACTTTTTCAACACAGTGGAATGTTCTTCCAAAGTTGATGTTGCCTTCCTGGTCGACTCCTCAGGGAGCATCTCCCGAACAAACTACAGGAAAGTGAAGCAGTTTGTGGCCGACTTAGGCACCAAATTCAATATTTCCCCAGGCGGATCACGCGCGGCAGTCGTTTTGTACAGCACGTCGGCATCAACGGATATCCAGTTCACAGACCACACTAGCTCTGAGTCATTTGCTAGGGCTGTGCAACGGTTAAGACATCAGCGTGGATTTACTCGAATAGATCTCGCCCTTCGACGAGCATACTTCGACTTGTTCAGTAGTCGTGGAACAGCTCGAGGGTTTCTGGTTCCAAAAATCGCCTTCGTGCTCACTGATGGGGAGCAGACCCAAACTACACGTGAAATTCGTCTGGATAGGGAAGCCGGGCTCCTTAAAAGAGTGGGAGTGCGGCTTATTGCAATAGGAGTTGGACAAAGGGTAAACAAAGAAGAGCTTAAGATGATTGCCAGCAGCGACGAGGATGTCATAATAACCAAAGATTTTGATAGCTTATTAGGGGAAGTAGAACCACTGACCAGAAGCGCATGTGAAGGCTATGAGGGTGCGTTTGTTGGAGAACGAAAAAATAATGAAACTTAGGGTGGCTCAAAACAGTTTCCTGAAGTAAGATTTTGCCGTACAAATGTTTTCGAAGTTTTAAAAAATATGTACATAGAGTTCAGAACGAACCCTATGTTCAGATTTTCTTTAAACTTTGCCAAAAGTTGTCTTTTCGTGCATATTAAAATTTGATAATATAGAAAATTTCACCCTCACGTTTTTAAAGCAGTTATAAGCCTCTAACGCAATTAAGTGTTTTTAGCACGTGTTAACCAATGATTGGGCAGTTTTTTGATACCATGAATGTAGCATCAAGTGATAAAGAATGGTTATGAATACCCATCCAAATGTAAGTGCTACAAACTGTTTTGAGTCACCTAATAAAGTAACAATTTGACAAGGCTCATCTTCAGGATCCTATCTTCGAGAAAATAGTAATGCATACTGACTAACGCCGTTTTAAATTTTGTTTTATCAGAGCTTCCCACTTGTGATGCGTCGGTAGATATCGCTTTTCTGATGGACTCATCGGGAAGTATTTCAAGAACCAACTACTTAAGAGAAAAAGGCTTCATCAACGCAGTTGTTGAAAGCTTTGGGATTTCCAAGAGTCAGTCTCGGGCCGCTCTTGTATTATTTAGTAATTCGGCTACTGTGAAGATTCGATTTAGGGACCACGACAGCACAAATTCTTTCAAGACAGCTGTCGATGGTCTTATTCACGAGCGAGGCCGTACACGCATCGACCGGGCATTGCAGGTTGCTAGCAGAGAAGTCTTTCCATTCGCTCGGAAGGGTGTGCATCAGATAGCCTTTGTGATAACAGATGGCGAGCAAACTGAAGAAAGTGATACGGTAGATCTCAAAGTGGCATCGGAACCTTTGCGAAAGGCCGGTGTCCAAGTGTTGGCCTTAGGTGTCGGTTCAGGGGTCAATCCTGCTGAGTTGAGAAGGATTGTTGAGAGAGATGAGGACGTTCTAATCGCGAAGAGCTTTCAGGACTTGCTTGAAAGGGTTGGTAGCTTGATTAAAACCATTTGTTACTTAGCAGGTAAGCGGTATAATTGTTTCGTTCGCTACCTTCCATACAGTCGCACGACCTATTACTGGAATAAAAGTTAGTTCCTCTATCTCAATCCCCCTACTCCCCACTCCCTCCCCCGCCGTCGATTCAAAAAGTAAGCAAGGGGAGTGGGGTAAAGGTAACTTGACCTGCTTCGTCCTCTGAATTTTTTTCAATGCCACGTGTGGTGCTTAGATGACTGCTTTCAACAGTAAATCTGTATAGAAATGTCTGGCAATCTATCATGAATCAGTGTGCTCGCCACCCTGAGATGATTCCGTTGAAATTAAAACCATTAGGAAAGCCATTTAGGTAAGATGCTTTGAGAACGTTGCCATACTTTCCGTTTCGACGTTTCGACTGAGTTTTTGACAGTGATGTGATAGTATCGTTACTTTAAAATCTGCAGTGTGTATGTATGTTTGCTACAGTAATTCACATTATTCATTCAATGTGAGAAACGGAAATATACTCCTTTCTTGATCATTTCAATATTTCGCGTGCTCACATATTCTCGGTCATTGTATTTGCGACATGCGTTTCTCTGGGTGAATGTCACCATAACAAATGGATCCTATTTGGTTAGAAGCGGCTTATTGCACAACAATAAGCGAGACATTTTTAACCAGAAAAAAACGTTATGCTACGTGGTAAGACTATGCACATGTGACCGGTGAATAGAGAAAATTACAAACGAAAAAAAAAGATGTTGCGAGTGAACTTCGCAAACAGTTGTGTGTCACGCAACGATAATTAATTTACACTTCTACAGTTTCTCTTTTATTTCTCGTTTATCAGAACATACAGGCTGAAATTTGCGACACTCTGAGTATATTTTAGGAATAAATTCAAGCTTAGGTTTTGAAAAAAATATATAAGATTTTTAGTGAAAATTTGAAAATACAATACAATTACATGTTTTTAACTAAACTGCATAAAATTCTTCCTTTCTCTAAATGGCGAAACCAGTCAAAAAGCAACAAAAATAAGCACTAGCTGTATGCTTGATGCTAATAACCTTGCAAGAAGCAATGAACTTGATATCAGGCTTTAACACTGCAAGCTGCCTCAGAAATCACCTCAACGCTATACAGAAATAATCTAATATAATCCATATAATCTAAGAACATTCACAAGGATATTTTCAGCCTAAAAAAAATCGGCGGGAGATAAAAATATTCAGCCGCGGCCGGAAAAAAAAATATTCTTAATAAAAAAATAATTATTTAATTCATAAGAGAATTTCTTGTAATAGTGCGTGTCTCACGAATAGGTTCAAACATCGATTGCTGACAATTTTGTTTCCTCCATTGTGTTTCATTGAATCCAATGGAACGGTTCTCTCAGTAACGTCGTTTCTCTCTTCCCGGTTAATTAAACAAAACGTTTTAGAGCGAAACGAACGGTTAAACGTCATACAAATTTTTAACAGTATTGAAATTTCCTTGAGCCATTTTCATTCCCATTTCAGAACCGGACCCCTGCGACATTTCAGCAGATTTAGCGTTCATTTTTCCCTCCGGAGATATTGGGGCAGACAACTTCCTAAGACAGAAGAGCGCCGTAAAATCGATTGCAAAGAGCTTCGGCATTTCACCAAGAAGGAGTCGTGCTTCTATAGTGACTGTCAGTGATTCCAGTGCTTCCTTGGATGCGTCTTTCGACGCCTTCTCATCCACGAACGAATTCGAAGAAACCTTGTCTTCCTTACGCTATGGAAGTTTACGGGGTGATCTAAGTGAGGCGCTTAAACTTGTGGAAGAAAAGGTATTCCCAAAGGCAAGAGAGAAAGTGGCAAAAATCGCTGTGGTTATCCTCGATGACAAGGAAGACAGAAATGGGCGTTGGCGAGATTATGTGCTCTCGTTGAGGAAGGCCGGTGTCCGGGTTTTACTCGTGGGGATTGGTTCTCACGTTGAGCGCGCATCCTTGCGTACGCTAGTTCACAGTGATGGAGATATCCTCATTATAGATTCATTTATTGACTTGCTGAAGAATTCCGTTGGACTTGCGAAGAGCACCTGCGAAGCCGCGAGTAAGTAAATATATGTATACTATTTTCTGTATGACTAAGGTTGCGCAAAAATTTTCTACCCGATAGCTTTTTTAAACTTCTGCTGCGGACAGATAATGATTTACTTGTTTCAGAAACGAAATAAAAATTGGAGTTACCAGCTTTGTTTCAGAGATAAGGCATGTGGAAAACTAGTCAGATTTTGATAAATTGTTGCGCCTAATTCAGAACGGTCTCCAGGGTTTTTAGGTTAAAATATCAAAGATAAGTCAACAGAGGCTAACTACCCTTATAATATTTTGTACAAGTGAATCTGTCGCGTTAATAATTTCAAACATTTCCGTCATTTTCACAAAGCTTAACTCTTAAAGAGGCATTTGAAACTACCGCGCAACTAAACGAAAAGGTCAAATGAACGGAATTCGATGGAGCATTTTGCAAAAAAATTCAAACTTCTACTCGATAGATTTTTTCATTTTTTCGCGTACGTAGAAAATCGGTAAAGTAAATGACCTAGCGAAAGAAAAATAGGGGTCATCGAACGTCCAAAATCGTTAAATTTACGCAAACTTATAGCAATGGCCATTTGCCCTATTATTGTGCACTTAACTACTTAGCGCGCGCGCTAGGTACATGACGTGGCATGTGAATTTAGGGCGCAGTAAGGATGCGCAGAAACAATTGGCGCGAACGTCCTTAAGGTGGCATCAGGAACATTCAGTTTTGTTATACCTTAGACACCGCCGCCCCTTTCGTAGGAATTGGGAAGAGACCTTTCCTTTACATATTTTTAAAGAGAGTTGATAGTTGAACTGGCAAAGCTCGAGAAAAACCCTTCGCTTTACAAGTGACCCGGTCCAAAATGTTTAGGATTTACTAGCGTTTCCACGGAATTGAGAAGAAGGGTCATCGCCTGCGGACCGGGTAAAATGGAGACGAAGCGTAAAATGTAGAGTTGTTAACTATGTCATGTTATAGTTTCCATCATTGAGAGAGAACCGTAAACACACTAAACGGTGCGCTATTCAGGCTAGCCGGAGTGCAGACTTTCAATCCCCGATTAGCCTGCATAACCCTTTCAAACTTAGCACCCAATAATGGAAATACCAGTAGTTATACTTAAAACGTATGTGCTCTACAGTCTGCATTTTAACCCTCAGTCTCCACATTACCCTCGGCCTGCAGTGAAAAATCTGTAGTCCGCAGTCCAAGGTTTACACTTACCGGTTTAGTTAGTTGCTAATGTGGATCTGGTTGCATTCAATACTTTTATGTATTAGCGAGTACAGGCCAGAGCGCAGGCCACTTTTTGTTTAGGCGAGGCACAATAACTGTGAGAGCAAGTTCAGCAAGCCAGAGATAAAATAAATCACGGAAAATGGAAATATGAACAATATGGACCTAAAAAAGTCTGCATTTTTACCCTCAGTCTCCACATTACCCTCGGCCCGCAGTGAAAAATCTGTAGTCCGCAGTCCAAGGTTTACCCTTACCGGTTTAGTTAGTTGCTAATGTAGATCTGGTTGCATTCAATACTTTTATGTATTAGCGAGTACAGGCCAGAGCGCAAGCCACTTTTTGTTTAGGCGTGGCACAATAACTGTGAGAGCAAGTTCAGCAAGCCAGAGATAAAATAAATCACGGAAACTGGAAATATGAACGATATGGACCTAAAAAAAGTCAGTGGTGGTTAAGGAGCGATAGTTCAGGGTTGATAGAAAAAGGGAGTCGTCAAATTTACCATTTGTTTGAAAACTTTTTCACAGCTGCAACAAAGCCATTACTGTTCCCTAAGGGCGTCTAAAGCAGGCATTTACTGTAACCCTATGATGCTTTAGGGATGTTACGGCACTAAAGAGGGCGTTTAGGGTTGCTTTACGGAACTTTATGGGATTTTACGACGCTAAATCTGGCGTTTACAATAGTTTTACGGTACGTAATGGTATTTTACGACCCTGACCCTGCATAGGCTTCTCTCAGTCACAAGTTAAAAAAATTGCCTGTTTTTGTATCATATTTGTGTTGATAAAAATTATGCATTTTCTTGCAGTCCCACCGCCGTGTCAATTTTCAACGGACGTTACCTTTCTGGTAGATTCATCCAAAAATATTCACAAGGATGAATTTTCCCGACAGATGACCTTCTTGAAAATCATAGCGAAAAGTTTAGGAAACAACAGCCGTTCCGCTGTTGTCACATACGGAGAGAAAGCTTCCATTATTGCCAGTTTTGATCAGAACATGTCCGACTTTCTAAAAGCCGTTGCCAACTTGACACAAGACAAGGACGGTAGTGGAATGGGGCGATTGGACAAAGCAGTGAATTTAGCTACCAGAGACGTATTTCCAAAATCGCGACCAGGAGTTTCCAAGCTCGCAGTCGTTCTAACTGATGGAAAGCAAACGACTGGACCAAACGCCTTGGAACTCGAGCAAGCCTTCGAAACTTCCAGAAAGGCGGGAATTCGTATGTTTCCTGTGGGCGTTAGCGAAAACATGAAGGTTGAGGAATGGAGTAAATTGGTTCAACGTAAACAAGACCTGCTTCAAGTGAATAATTTTGAAGATCTAACCTTGAAGGTCCATGAGGTCGCTGCTGGCATTTGTCGTGCAGCAGGTAACAATATTCACGCATGGTTGTAATTCAGTTAATTGCATAGGTGGTTGCCAATAGTAATTGACTTTTCATCTCCTTTTTAGGGTAGACATTTTACAAAAATAACCGATAGGAATTGTTAAAAGTTTTCCGTTGCTTCAGTAGAAAAATACGTAATTAACTGGGAAATATTAACGTGGACGTAGCACTATAACCGACCCAAAACTTATTTACTTATCAGTTATATGTGGTTACTTTCCATGGATCCCAATTTTAGTAGCAATACTTGTCCGATTGTTTCTATAGGTATTTTGTATAGACTTTTTTGCCCGTCGTTTCTGCAGGTGTTTTGCGATAGTGCAACCAGAAATATATTTCCAGTAACTACTGTGCAATAATTTGTAATCAATTTTGTCATACAGATCCAATGGAAGAACCAACCTGTGGCTACGCGGCCGACCTCACCTTTATTCTGGATTCTTCAGATTCTATTAGCCCCGACGACTACCGGAAACAGAAGTCGCTCATAATATCCATCGCAAGGAGCTTTGGAATCTCCTACAATACTAGTAGAGCGGCTGTGATACTGTACAGTGACTCGGCATCAGTTCATTTCCAACTAGGCGATTCGTCAAGTACAAGAGAATTTGAGACAGCTATCCATAAAATGCCCCATAAAAAAGGGCCTGCCACCATAGAAAAGGCTTTTGACCTGGCTATTACAGACGTGCTACCATATGGCAGGGCGGGCATACCTCAAATAGCATTCGTCGTGTCAAATGGCAAACACGCTTCTGAGGAGGGCGTAAAAGCTCTGGATGTCTCTTCCACGCAGCTAAGGAGCACAGGAGTAAAGGTGATATCTCTTGGTGTTGGCAGAAACGTTGATCCTAACGAACTAAGGCTAATGGTGAATGACGAAGAACTCTTACTTCGGGCTAATTCCTATGACGACCTTATATTGGAAAGGAAAAACGTAAGCCGCAAGATTTGTCAAGAGGCGGGTAAGTTTAAGTCTCGCGGTACTCAAAATAAACATGTCGAAAGAAACGTACAAATTAGACCTAACTATAATAATTATCCCTTGGAAAAATAAAACATTCCCAACAATAGAAAGAGAAAACAAACTTTTCGCACCAAAAAAATATCACTACTTAACTTACACCTTAAAACAACTTCTAACACATATACCAAAATTAATAAACAAAGTTTCAACATCGTCCCATTCCATTGTCAAGTAAATGTGTAGGTTACTTTTTGCGCTACATAAACGTCTACAATTACGCTAATAAGATAGCAAATGAATATGCGTTAAGTTACAACGCAAAATATGTAATTAATTTACTAACATCGTCTCCTAATACCATAAATAAACCTACAATTATGCGCATCAGCATATATAGAACATTAAGTAAAAGGATAAACTATGTTAATAAAACAAACAACTCTGATTCTTTAATAAACATATTCTCCTAATAATAAATAAGAAGTAATTGCATAGGAATAAACTTTCTGAATCTTAAGAAAATAAACTGTACAGCACTTATTGCCTTGAATTTCTGTCCCATTAAAGTGCCTGAGAAGCTCTCATGCGATGCTTTAAGGCGGCAGCTGGTGTTTGTTTTTCCACTCGTCAATAAATTTGTCTGGCCTTCGGGCGGGTTAGGTAGGTTGTCTGGTTTCCAAAAAGGCGATCACGAAAACAAGGTCATGACCTCTTGATAGAGGCGCTGGCACAAGAATGAGTTTTGCCGAGTCTCAAGAAAGTACAACTGCATGACACTAATTGCCTTGAATTTCTGTCCCATTAGAACCACCGCCATGTAGCTCTCCTGTGGATGTGGCATTTATCATCGATTCTTCGGGCAGCATTGGGAGAACCAACTACC
>OMLO01004256.1_pt1 | contig 11933 bp, 6 predicted proteins | sample 1674811 | NCBI WGS metagenome assembly OMLO01 (sample SAMN06265003, study PRJEB25207) | coral metagenome | isolation source: Coral host | place: Mexico:La Bocana,Puerto Morelos, Mexico | collected 2008-11-13 | reverse complement strand
ATCCCGGATAAAAACTTCAATTATGATTGGGGATTGCACCTACGTTTAGCATATGGGTGTTTCCCTAAATGGTGGGAAACACCCCCCATTTCACACCCCCAAAAATGATCATTTTTCGTTGGAAAACCCGTGGGCCAGTTGGGGAAACCCACCATTTAAGGAAACACCCATATATATACATTGACCATCCATGTAGGTACGGTAAATTTATACCGTACCAAACGAGTGGGTGCCTGGGTCCCATTGGGTCACCATTCACCCATCGAATTTCTTGATTATGGGATTGGATCCCTTAGGGACTCATGGGGTGCATCTAAGTCAAGGCAAGTTTCCCAAGGCGTGAATCGCTTGATTCACCGCCACCAAGGATGCTTGAAACGCCATGCGATTCCGCCACCAGGGATGCTTACATAGCGTTTACCTTTGATGAAATACCTAACCTGTTTTGGGGGTATGTAAGGTACTTCAAAAATGATTGGAAATTCAAGAATGATTCTTGTAAATAAAGAAATGGTGGATTTGTGTTTTTCCATTTCTCATCAATTCCCGTGGGCTTTTTTTTGGGAAGGCCCAAAAATTGGAAGGTTTATCCATCCTTAGAAACAAATTCATCAATTGATTTTGGGTGAAAAACTGGATAGCTCCTAGGCTTTCACTGAGGTTTTATCAATGAATTATAAAACCCCCTGTGCCCAAGCAAAAAGCAAAAGGTGTCTAAAACATAGGTTCAAGGATCTGGGCAAATTAGAATATACAGTATACTTCAAAAATTCCAGTTCTGAATGTTTCGGCCTTTTTTGGTGGGATTCCCTGACTAAACCACCAACTCTTTTCCGACTCTTTTCCGAAGTGTCCAAGTTGCTCGGCGAAGCGGAGCACTTTGTGCCCAGAGAAAAGCCAGAATTACCTCAATGTTCGCAAGGCACGAACCGAAGTAAAGGTTCCTTGATGTTCAGTGAACCAATCATCCACTGCATCTCGAACCACGGTTGAAAACCTGAATGCCAGACACTGTGTCCAGAAACTCAGGACTGAAGTCGTCGGTCGAATATGCAAAACTCTGTACGGGATTTGCGCAACTCCCAGCAACCCTTGCAAGAAAGAAGCAAGCTTATTCGCCCGGCGAACAAAAGGGATGTAGATAGGGTTCACGTTTGGCCACGACCATCTCTTAGTATGTTGACTGTATGCCAGAGGAACCTCACCGAATTCTCTTTCAAAAGCCACTTGTAATTGAAACCACGACACTAGTTGGATCGGTGCAGAGTCGTCTTGAAGTCGTGTCAGCCAGCGTATCAAGCTCCCCAAGCGATCAATCTGATATCGCAATGGAACTTCAATGCCAGGGTCAATCAGAAACCGAACTTCTGCTGCATCTTCACGGCTTAGACGTGGTGCAAACGGCACAGTTTCCAAATCCTTTTGAGGTTCTCTAAAGAGCACTGACCTCTTCCCAACTTCTACAAAAACTCGATGCACCTGTTGTTGTAACATCTTAACAATTGCAACATCTTGCCGGGCCTGTTCCCACAACTTACCCAGCAACGGATGTGATTGCAAAATTGTTGTAGCAATGTTGTCTGCTGCACTGTTGCCACTAAAAGCCCACCATTCCAGTTCGTTCCTGGATCCGGAAAGATCTTGGTGACTGACCACCTTCACCACTCCACAAAAATTGTCACCCAGTCTTTTGATCAAGTCATTCAGTCTGCACCACAAATCGTGATCCTTCTGAGTCGGCTTGATCCAGCACTGTCTTTGATGGAACGTTTTGATCCTTTTGTAAACCAAGTCATTGTCTGTCCAGATTGTCAAGGGTCTTTGAATTCTCAAAGGCAAGTTCAAGAGCACTGCATGCTGCAAGTATCTCACCCCGCAAAGCTGTCTGAATGATTCCTGGAACGACCCCACCTGAGATTGCATGAAAATTATCATAGTCATTCAAAGCTATTACACAACCCCATGAAGCCAGTCTGCACAAAGTATTAGCTGGTGCTAAACATCCCCCATCAGTAAAGGCATGAATTTGATCGGGTATGTGCTGAGGCCAAAGAAATTCTGTTGAAGTATCAGGCAAGTTTTGACATGCACGATAAAAACTTTGAAGTGACGGGGGTTCTGGAAGCCATCCATGGTTGCTTAAACAAGGAAAGAGATTATGCATTTCTTGAATCTGATTATTCGACAGGTGGGACCTACACGGTTGCATGTAAGGACATTCCCAGTGTCTATGGAACTGGCTGTCTTCCTGCTGGCAAAACTTACACAACGACGATTGATTGCCCTGTTCAATGTGTTTAGTTTTGTCTGCTGTAAAGAAAGATCCATTAAGTGCTTTGCGTAAGATTGCTTGTTCATCTGGAAGCCAATTTTGAAATTTACTCATAGTAAGGTATGTGCTTGTGTGACGAAGACCCTGAAATGTTTTCCTATCTTCTGCTATATTCATTATACGAAGTTGCCACCCCTGGATTATTCTCCATCGCAATTCCTGGATGGGACATCGCAGAATGTTACACCAATCCCTGTTATGATCACGAAACCATGTTCCTTGACTCCATTGCCATGCAATACTTTGAAGTCTTGCCAGGACAACACTACATGGACCCGGAGGCGGCTTTAAGCGACCATCACTGCTTAATGATTGCCAAACAAAGGAGGATGTATCTTCATCAAAATGATTACGAAAATCCAACAAAGTCTGCCATAAAGCATGACACTGAGGGTCTGTCAATGGTTGCTCAATCAAGGAAAGATGTATGTTCGGGGATGCTCCCATGGCTGTTTGTGACAGTGCTTGCATTACACCTGTACGTAAAGCGCTGAAATGGCAATCACCGATATGAGCTGACGAAATTGCATGCAAACAGTGTGTCCATCCCTTGGTTCGGATTGCCCTTAATTTCTGACTATATGGCGCAAGTGACCGTGCAAGTCTGTTCCACAAAGGTGTCATATTCGCAATTCTTTTGGTTATGGTACTATTGGTGGTTTGTGCTGAATATTGTATATGGCCACCAAGATCTCGTGCAAAGTACTTCAAGTTAACATTGGATTCACGAATCACATTACGTGCCTCAGTAGTGATGCTCCATGCATATGTCTTTTCTTCATCAATGGTTAGGTCTAGAGCACCCGTAATTTGGTCAAGGCTACGCAAGCTGTCTAAAGTGTCGTTTATCGAAGCTGATGTGACTTCAATGTTATCCACATAAGACCACAATGTTACTTCTTGATGTTTTGCACGAATCCATTCATGGCAAATCAAGTTGATCGTCAGCATACCCACGACGGAAAGTCCATCTCCTTCTGCGAAGCCGGTCGTTGACTTGACCGGTGGACCCACGCAATTTCTTAGACGAAACCTGCGTTCCATCTGTGTGATGGACGAGGACCATGCCTTCACTATCGGGATTGGAGCTCCAAGATGGGTAATGACTTCAAGGACTGGTAGTCTCGGCAAAAGGTTAAACGCTTTCACCAAATCTATTACTGCACCTGACATGTGACCCATGTGGTGCTGTGCGAGCTCAATTGTCTTTTGAACCCCTGCCCAGACATGCGAGGCCGATTTTTGAGGTAAGTTACCCATACAAGTTTCAGGCGCTATTTGCCGCAGGTGTTGCAGCAACTGTTTTGACCTTATAGAGCTCCATACCCGATAAGTTAAAGAGAATATGGTGATTGGTCTAAATTGGGATACTTTTGATGCTCCCGGTACTTTTTCTAACGCTATGACAAAGCCTGTGATAGCCTGTGTAGGCCATGGGTGGCCATGTTCTATGTCATGTATGAGACAAAGCAGGCTTTCAACAAGATACCTTGGCATATGCAAAAGATCATCTTTGGTTATTCCATCTGGTCCCACTGCTGCATGAGTTTTCTTTTTACGAACCTCTTGAATCCATTGTTCATATGTGATAGGTGCATACAGCAAGGATTGGCTGGGCGGTCGAAGGCGATCTATTGCAAATTCAACAATGGGAGCCCAAAAGTCATTGGGAGTGTTCAAATGACGGTCCCATCTAGTTTTCCATTCATCTGAAAATTTTTGGAAGAGTGAAGGTAAGTCACCAATCAGTGTTTCTTGGCTAACGACACTATGGTTCTTGATGCCTTCAATGTTATCAAGCCAAATTTTGTCAGGTTCACTATGGATAATTCCTTTTGGGTTACCATCAACAATTACTGTCTTGCCTTTCCATTCATGTGAGGGAAAAACTTCAATGGAAAAATCATCTGGATCAATTTGTGTCACTCTGGATTGGGTGATATCTACGAGAGCCTGTAATGGTGCTGGTGATTCTGCACGAAGATCTTGAAAGATAACATTCGGATTTTCACATCTTCGTTGTTTGGCTTTCTGGACACGATTCTTGAGCAATTCTTTTTCATATTGTCGAAGGTTTGCTTCAACATGCCTAGAAATGATACTCGCTATTTGTGGATTAGGTGGAATCCACGGCAACTCTGGAAGTTCAGGATTGGTTTGCTGTGCCCACCATTGACGAAAATTAGGTGGGAACCCTTTCGCATCGACAATGCTCTGCCAAAGTTTATCACGGTGTGTGGCAATGCTGTCATTAATGTCACTACGATGGGAAATTCGAACATAGTTCACTAATCGACGTACTTGCCTAAGGAATTTGGCATGAACGTTATCCGCCCCATGAAATTCCGATTGTGGTTCACCTTGTCTGCCTACCTTTGGTGGAGCTGAAAACTCCTGCACCCAGGTCACTTCAGTGACGCTTGCTCGACCCTTTTGTTTCTTCAACAATACTTTTTGGTTATGTTTTTGAAGTGCTTTATCAACAACCCTTTCTAAATCTCGGCATATGTGAAAGTATCTGTCTGTGCTATCGGCATCTTCTACTTTGGATTCAGTTTGATTTTGATCAAGATCCAAGTTTTCATGCTGATCACCTAGAAAACGTTTCACATTTTTCCAATCGATGGGGATGGGTTGCTTCCACAACGGCAACATAGGAGGTTGGCCTATTGATTCAAACTCTGCCCAAAGGATTGAGTGATCTGCAAACCATGTTGGATCAACATGTACATCTTTAAGATAAATAGCCAATTCGGGGCTAACAAAAAGATGGTCTATTGTTGAAGCTCCTTTGCCAGTGTATTGGATTGGTTTGTTAAGTTTTTGCAATGCCCACTGCTGAACATCAACCCAACCCAAATCAAGCAATTGTGTCATGGAGGATATCCCCCCCATTGGTTGATTGAAGTCACCTCCTATGAATCTTAAACCTGTACTGTGAAGAGCAAGTCGTTGCACAAGGTGTTGCACTTGAGCATCTGTTTTCTGTTTGGTTGCCACTGTGTCTGGCTGACCTGCAAATCCGTAGATGACACCACCTTGGATCCATCGGTTGGCAGCCAAAAAGCACGACGAATGGATTCTATTTTCATCCCAATCTGATTTGGTCCAACTTTGTGTCATGTTGCGGCTGGGTGCGTTCGAAAGAAAGGCTACACCCCGTTGTCTACCACCAATGGCTGAAAGAGTATTGGAACGACTGGGGACAGGAGCCCCTGCATGCAACGAAAGTCCAGTTTTATGGAGAACTAATTCACTTTTCATTTTGGCTATACCTGGTTGAGTCAAATGAGATTCTGAAATGGCCCAAATGGTACAATCAGGCGAAAACGGTAAATCTTTCAAAAGTGCTCCTTTTCCCAATAATCCAGTTGGATTAATGCAACCAATTTGAGGAGAAACTTGTTTCAAAGGTCCTGGGTTGGTTGCTTCCCCTAAGGAGCACATCGCCCAAAACAGTATTGCAAGCCAAAGTGGCCTGAATACTTTTCCCCGGAAACCTGGGGTTTGTCATTCCATCCGAGCTCTTTTGGCAAAGAGCTGTTCAATACGCACCATTTGATCTTCGAGTTTACTGTCAATCATGCTCTGGATGGAGAGGCCATGTTGGTCAACCTTGGTGTCAATTGTTTTGATCTGACCTGCAACTGCATGGTTATGTGTCGACTGCTGTTGTTGAAAATTTTGGAAATCATGGGTCAACCTGTGCACCTGCTGTTCCAACATGTCAACACGAGAGTCAGAGCTGCTTGGCATGGGTGCGTCACCTATGGACTCACGAATGCGTTGTTCAACTGATGCTTCAATTCTTGTCTGCAATGCTGACAATTGGCCAACTGGGATTTCCTTAGTGGTCGCAGGCTGGGGTTGCCATGGATCACGATGCAGCCATGGATCATCGCGCTTTAGCTCATTGACAACCGGTGTTGACTTAAGGCTACGAAGGGTGTTCTCGGATGCAAGCACTGGCGCTGATGACATAGGTGGTCTTTCAACTGCTGACGAATCAGGAGTAATCATCACGTCTCCATGAGCTAATTGGAAAATCCAGTGACTTGGTGGACTTGATGCTTGAATCAGCCAATTGACCCCTGATCTATCCTTGGCTTGGCCCTGTGGACCAATAGGCCGAGCAGGCCATGCCCATGACTTAAAAATCTTTGCCAGAGATGCTTTTGTGGCTCCATATGGCATCGGTCCAATGGTGTGCTTTTTCAAATCACCACCTTTCAAGAAAACAAGGTCAGGGCGGTGAGCCTGATGCACCATTTCTGCATTGTCATGAGTCACACGGATGCCATATCTATCACCTGATCTGACGAGGGTGGAGTCACACTGCGTGGTTTGTTTGGCCAGAGCAGCTTCACCATAGGTTTTTCGCTGAAGCCAAATGACCTGATATTTTTCATCAGGAGATCTTCCTGTTGCATCCCTTGGCTCAACATACACTCCATCTTTGCCACCTTGATTGCTGATATCACTGACTGCACATGTTTGCACCCTAATGTTGACAGCAAAAAGGTTGGCATCTGCCGGACTACACTTGGTGAGGCGATTGGTGAGGAATTGTCTATCCCACACATCCAAAACACTGGTTTGATTGTCACGAAGTATGTTCTGGGTCATGAGTTGGCGAACTGGATTGGTTGTGAAAGTCACCCAATCATGTGGATATTGATCCTTGTACACTACTATACGCAAGACTTGGTTATCAACTTCTTGGACTGCAATGCATGACTCTGGAATGTTACGTTGCACTTGTTTGCATCCGATTTGAAGAAGGGCCGCAGTGAAGATGATCGGTTCATTTGTCTGAGCACAATGCGCTGGGACTTTCACTATCTTCTTTGCCTCTGGGATCCTCTGATCATCAAAGTCCAAGATCAAGAGGCCCACTCCTTCTTTGGAAACAGGTGCAGACAAACTGAAGTACGGCACTGCTTCTTGAATATTGACAACAACAATTCCTTGGCTACCATTGTTGATCTGACTAGGAAGAATCTGTTGCAGTTCCGTACCATCATCCTGACGAAAAACGGCTGGAGGCACCGCAATTTGATCTGCTCTCAAATGGAAATGGTCTTGTTCCTTTTTATTGTTCACCTTGGCTTTGTTTGATTTTCTCCCCAGCGAACCCCCTTGTTGGACTTTGGTTTTAATCATCTCTTGAAGCTCATCTGATGTGACAATTCGTACTGGGGGTGACAAGGCATTAGTACGAGCTTTGAGGTCAGCCCATGGTTTTGGTGACTTCGTGATATGCTGGATAGAGGATGATCCAATCTTTTGCATTAGCATGTCAGCACATTCTCTGCTACGATTTGCTTTGACACCGTGATCCTGCAACATTCTCTGCAAATCATCAAGTACTGCCATGCCACCTAACTTGATTGGGGAGGAGACAAAGGTTTCTGCAATGCCTTGTTCTTCCATGAAGCGGTGAAATCGTCCCCTCCATTCCCCAGCGACTTGTCCATCGATCGCATGTGTTTGATTATCAATCAATCTTGTCAGCCACCCTACGGTCTGAAATCCACAATCGGCTGGAAATGCACACACGATGTCATGAGTTATGATGGGGACACTCTTCTCTTGCCACGCAACAAAACACCAATATTCAAGTTCTTTAGCAAAACATGAAGTGGTGTGAATCTCAAATGAATCACCAGTGCTGACGACAGCAATTGGCGACCAATGTTGTTGATAGAGGACTGCTGATCCGACTGACTTGACCTGGGCATTGTGCATCTGATGAGCGAGATCAAGAACGAACTGTGCTACGAGTCCTGGGTCTGTCATTTCGATCGGGATATCTAAAGCTGCATGATATGAGTCTTTTGAATGCTCCCCAACCATTTGCAGATAAAAGTTCATTTCATCAATCGCTACCCAACCAAGCTGTTGCCATAAAAGGATGTCCCTCTTGTCATGACACAAATCTGGGGGCTTGGATGAGCCTGTTTTTGGACATTTCAACCCAAAGTGGGTTGGTGTTTTGCTACCATCATGAAGCACCAGGAATTGGTCAGGTTTTACTTGGTCAAGCTGTTTGACATATTCACCCATTGCTGTTGTGGCGGCAATCGGCTGGGTCATGGTGCCTAGCTTTTCTTCTGCCAATGTGATATTGCTAGCTGTGGTGCCAACTGGAACGACAACTGGCACAATGGCTGCACGCGGATATGCAACATGCACTACACAATGTGGTTGTTCACTGCTTTGTGGGGGAAACTTTTCGTTTAAATCTTCAGCTTCATTGTTTCCAAATCCATCATCATCGAGCTGAGTTGTTGAGATGGGATCATGTTTGATTTCTTGGGGATTCCCTCCAATCGGTTCCTTAACCACTGCAATCTTGTTTTGTAAAGGCACTGATTGATGAACATGCATGGGATCATCTACTTTCTGTTTCTTGGCTGGTGGCATTGCATGTTGCTGCTTGACTTCAAAACCTGCAACGGCTCCTTTATGAAATGCCTCCGTGGTTTGAAACTGCTCAGCGGTGCATGCCTGGAGAATCAGATTGTCAAGTCCATCCAATCCTGACTCCCCGTCTGGTGGCACCACTTCATTGGATGGAATCGCTGTTTCCGATTGTTCTTGTTTTGTCTCAATGGCAATCTGTTGGTGTTGCAATTTGGGCTCAGCAAAAGGATTCGGCAAAACAAAATTGTCAACCTCTCCCCAAACCATCCTGTTGAAGAAAACCGTGCTTGGGTGTTGGGGGTTCCCAAAAACCTGATCTCTTTCCAGCAAAAGTTGCTGCATCAAATACTTCAACGTTTCATTGGGGGTCGGTGGATTTGCTTGCCATAAATTGAACCTAGCCAATCCTACACGAATGTGTGCTGCTAGCCATGCTGATTGCAGTGGCGATGCCAACTGTCCTAAACCGCAAAGTGCCATCTTATATTGACTAGGTTTACCCCAATTGGCCCCAGGTTGCATACCATTTAACAATGATAGCTCACACGGATGCACATGGCGAATGCGAGATGCATCTGACAATTCGGAAGCTGAGCCAACTTGGACGAGAAGGCCATGCAATCCTGCTTCACTCAAACGGTGCTCTGTGAAGGGATGCTTTCTGCATCCGCATGGACAGCTGAAAAGCTGACTGCCACAACTATGCAAACTGGTGTTCATTTGGCTGGTTTTCTGAATCATGTTCCTTTCCAAACCTTTGATGGAAAATTTGCCAATCTCATACTTGTCTAATTCCAGAAATCGAAGTTCATCTTGGTTGCAATGAAGAAATGATTCCAGCACATGAATGACCATTGGTTTTGGTTGAACAATTGGAAATGCTTTCCATGGAATCGGTCCAATGCTAGGATGTACTAACAAACACCACCACCTTGATCGACGTGCTGGCCACACATCTTGCAAATGTAACAACCCCTGACTACAATGGTAGTGTGTTTGACGAACAAACTGTTGAATCATGTCTTGAACCCACTTACATGTATAGGCGGCATCAACACATTCCAGCAAAATGACTGCTTTGCGCGTGAGGAAACCAATGCGCAAACTACTTGGGAGAGTTTGTGCACGGCTGTCATGTTGCATCTGCTTGTCACCCAATTTCGAATATGGCTGACATGCAACCCCTGACGTGAGGATGCCCGCACTCGGTGCTGTTTCACAAATCTTGACCATTGTTGTGATGTCGCAAATGTCGCCTTCAATGGTAGGAACTCCATCCAATTGTTGTGAAAAAAGGTTCATCTTCGTATTGTGATCAACCCTCAAAACAATCTGAAAATCTGCTGCTCGCATGCCCCATCCCATACAACCAATTCCAGCACAAATCTCTGTGACTTGTCGAAGCCCCGATGTTGTAACAGGAGGTCGTGGAATCACTACGGTGTCATCTGTCTTAGCTAAAAGAATTGAATCTTCGACTGACACAATTTTGGAATTGACTATCAGAAATGTCGATTCATCCCCCGCCAAAGTACCAGAAAATTCCAGACTGCTTCCAGTAACCATTGATCGAAGTTTGTGAGGAAATTGGTTATCACTTCGTACCACCAAAACAGCCAGACATGTGAAAGAATGCCCAACCACTATGCTATCTTCCAAACGCAGTACATCCATGGCCAAACTACCCTTCGAGGATTTGCCTGGACCGCCCTACTTACCTGGTAAGTCTCGAGCCAGGGCTGACTAAACCACCATTTGGGGTGACCTTGACTGAGGTCGCTATAATTTCCCCAGAAGGATACCTTACTGAGGATGGCGAAAAAAAAAAACTCATTTCGGAAGGGTGATTGATAGGCTTCCCGGTATGGCTAGATATGTCTGATGTACCCTCTGGTAAACTAACATAGCTGGCTGGAATATATCCCATCTTCAATCCGGGTCCCATCTTCTAGCCAGCTATATTACGTACTACCGGAGGGTAAATTTTTCATTGGGCCCTGCCAAAACAGTGTGACAAAGAATTACAGTATCAGTGTATAGTCGAATTGTCATTTTTTTGCAAGGCTTTGGCAATTCCCAATATATACACGCAAATGGAATATTTAGAGAAGCTCCAAGCCATATAAATTCGACTTTAATGGAAGTTCTTTAAAACGATTTCCTTCAACTGACCTACTTAACTTCAATTTTTTAAATTCCAAACTCAGGGCGCGCCGCGCCAAACAATACATTGGGACCTTCTAACTCTTAAGTCAAGATCTTCGGAAAATCATGAATGGCCGAATATCAATGGGTAACTGTGGGGTTATTTCAACCTACTTATAGATACTTATAGGAGTTCTTTCACCCTATTTATCTGGGCAATGTATTATAAATCCTCATTCAATGAATATTTCAAGGCCATTTTCGGGGTCGGATTCCCGATTCCACTGTTCGGCCGACCTTTTTGGGGTGACTGTTCCCGGCAGGATAGCGAAAGGTCGCTATGAATTGCTTATATAGAATGCTGGCTCCGTCATGTTTAGAGGTTGCTTGTATGTGGTAACGAAAGGTGCGCCCAAGCACCCGAACGCCCTCGTTTTCAAGGGCGTTTTCAGTGGCGTTTTCAGCTGCAGGTGATGAAACATCTACCAACTGGTAGGTTGCCAAATTAAGCAAGAGAGGTGCAAGCGAGCTATGCAAACAAAATCTTATGACATGCCACTATACTGAGTGGCCAGTAGGGATCCTTATGTCATGATTCATGAAATAATCCCCACGTCACTGGGTAGTATAGCCTCCTATATGACCGAAACAAAAAAGGGTTCTTGTTCACTGTAAGTCAGTGAGTTCCAAGTTTTAAGAGTTTCATTTTTTTCCAACCCATAAATGACGTTTGATTCAATCTAAACATAAATGTAGCTTCAATTGCTACATGTCTTTTTATCGCCATCAGCTTCTTTACCAAATGTGTAGGTCTATTCTCATCCCGGTCAATTTGCCAGTGGATGTTTTTGGGTGATTTTTTGATCGTAAAATTTGGCAAAAATTCCTTAAGGGAGCCTATTAACATAACCATTCAGTGTCCTTCTTTCGAAGTTCTCAGGATTCAGAGTCTGCACCAGCATGAGATCGGAAGAGCGTCGTGTAGGGAAAGAGTGTAGATCTCGGTGGTCGCCGTATCATTAAAAAAAAA
>OMLO01004255.1_pt1 | contig 11934 bp, 5 predicted proteins | sample 1674811 | NCBI WGS metagenome assembly OMLO01 (sample SAMN06265003, study PRJEB25207) | coral metagenome | isolation source: Coral host | place: Mexico:La Bocana,Puerto Morelos, Mexico | collected 2008-11-13 | reverse complement strand
TTAAAAAGGAGATTTTCCGTGTTCCCTGCTCCTGCTTTGTCAGCAACACCTTCACTACAGTCTTTGGACGAAAAGAACATCAACATTGATAAAGTTGATATCGGCTTGAGTTGCCAAGAAGTCAGTGCAGAAAAGCAGACAGAAGGTGTTGATATTCAGCGTAGAAGAAGACGAACCAGTGCTCCTGTTAAAGGAACGTCAGAAACGACAACCATTAAGCTACCGAAAAAGAAAACGAGAAGGAAATTTTCCTTATTTGCTGCCCCAGCTTTGTCAGCAACACCTTCGCTGAAGTCGTTGGACGAAGGGAATGTCAGTATTGATAACGTTGATATTGGCTTGGGTTACAACGACAGGGTGATTCAAACAGACACCGTGACTAAGAAACAACCCAGAAGACGAAGGGTTAGCGCACCCGCTAGGACATACAGAGAAAGGGCAGAAACAACATCTTTTAAGCAGCTAAAAAAAGATCTTGTTAGGAAAATGTCTAAGCCAACTGTTTTCCCTGATGTAGCTTTGCCAACCGTGATGCCTTGGTTGGCCGACTGCGTTGAAGACCAAATGGAAGAGAACTTTGAACCTGTTGAATTTAACTTAAGCTTTCTCGACAATTTAATGAAATCCATCTAGAGGATTAAAAAAAATGCCGAATTCACCTTATTAGCAAAGAAGTTTGTACAGAAAAGCATTTCACCGACAGAGTTTTAATGTAAACGTCACAACACCACAAATTGGTTGTTTGAGGATAAACCAAGAAGGGCTAACATGTCCTAATACTGAACAAACAGCCAGTGTGGGGGAAGTGTGAAAGCTATCAACATCTTCTAATCCATGGTTTCGTTAAATGCATATGCACACCTATCGTTTTCAAAGTTCCTTACTTGCCTGCTCAGTGATATGCAGTGTCATCATGGGTAATATTCGATCGAGCGGTAGAGCCGTCGTGTGAGGCCTGTTTGTATTTCTAATATTAGAACTAATATCCTTGAGTTGAATATTAGGTCGCTCCTCTCAATATCAGTTTGTTCGAATAGGATTGATCTTAACCGTTTTCATCATAGCAGGCAGAGCGGAAAGTGCAAAAACGTTATGACGTTATGACGTCAGACAGTTAAAAAGACTTCAATTGTTCCTATGTGAAAAATTATTTGCTTGCCGTTACTGCACTGAGTGCTTTGCACTAAGGTAATTGTACTCATGTGAAACATTACAAAATTTTTGTAATCAAACTTTTTTAAAACAAGTCTGGCAATGTTTGTTTGTTATATTTGTTTGTTTGTGTGTTTGTTTTTTGTTTATCGGGCTCCTTTGTTTCAGGAATAAACTGCGTCGTAAGGTATTCGATATTTTGCTCTTGTCTTGCTTGATTAGATTTTAAACAGATGCTTCTATTTGGCGATAACAGTTCAACAAGCATAACTAAATAATGCGTGTACTTTCCGGCGTGGAATTTACGGAGAATATTTGGTCAAATCGCTTATTCTGGTGTCGCCTATAAGGAATTCTTTCAAGGCGACATTTAGATGGAAAAAGACCTCCCTTCACCAGCGTAGTAAGAAGAATCTTAGGCCCCAACCGACACGTAAGAGTGTTTCGTCTTTCGTGTTTTGTCATATACTGTTCACACTAGATACACAGCGTTTTCACCTCCGTTTTCATTAGCGGGGTCTTTTGTTTTGGCGTGTACGATAGACGAAAACTTATAAAAAAGTATGCGTTTTGAAACAAAAACGCATTAGTTTGGTCGGGGCCTTGTACTTTACATCTGATCTCTTGAACATTATTACCCGCTTAATATCATGGGTGACAAATTACTCCTTAATTTTGGATCGAAATTTCAGCCGTAATTTATAATTTCACATGTGAAATTATAAAATTGCTATGGCAACGCTTCCGCAACCCAGGATTGTGAGCGTAATTTGTCACCCATGATATTAAAAGGTAACCAAATGGTATGCTCGTGAAATTAGGAAATAATTTCACTTGCGTTTTGTCAAAATTCTAATAATTTCCCTCGCCTAAAGGCTCGGGAAATTATTAGAATTTTGACAAAACGCAAGTGAAATTATTTCCTAATTACACTCGTCACCATTTGATTATCCATACTAATTTCAGGTAAGCACGCAATATGATCGAGATTTCGATCTATTTAAACAAGAGAGTGTTTCGACTGAAATCGGCTGATAGCTTCCCCGCGGAAATTTTATGTTCTTATAACAAATATTCGCTCGAGAAGTGAAGTTTTAATGGCGGCAAATATAGTGCATGTAGCTCACCACTAAATTTATTTATTTTGGTCACGAAATGTGATAGCGATCATCGGAAGACAGACACTATCAGCCCAGTGCCCGTCTGAGGAAAATACCCGGATGGATAGCGCTCGTCTGTGAACATTTTTCTTTAAACAAGCGGGCTTGTGGGAAAAAAAATTGAATGGCTTTGCATCCCGAAAATTACATTTTCCCAACAGTGACTAAGATGAGGTGTAAAATTGGCCACAGAATTGACTCTAATGGTAAGAGTTTAGAGAGGCCAGCGGTGCATAACCAAACGTGTCGGCCGTTGTAGTCAGTCTTGAGAAATCGTCCCTTCATGGTAAGTGCTTTGAACCCAGGTGAAGCAGTAGTTGGAAGTCACCAACAATAGTTCAATTCAGAACTGCTCTCACCCACAAGATCCCACTATACGAATTCGTCCCTTTGTTACGCACCACCTGACGTATCAAACAACAGACACATCATTCAACGCGGGCTCAACGCGTTTCTATTATAGCACTGAATTAAATGGGGCCAATATTTGAACAAGAAAATATCTTTATCTCACAACAAATGGCTTTCGAAAAACCAGCTGAAACATTTAAAGACTTCTCTAAAAATAATATTTCTTTCAGGCCGGTTTTTTCCGTTCGTTGTCCTGCATGAAAGAGCTTGTTGTACAAGGAAATTATTATTTAAAGTTAACTTTGTGTAAAGTTAATTGAACTGATTTACTATACGCTCCAGTAAATTATAAAATATATCAGTTCTATAAAAGCAAGCAAAGAACAAAGATACTAATTTTCGTATGTTTTAGATGCGGTCAGTTGCTGCAATTTGGGAAAAAAAAAACAAAACGTGAAATAATTTTGAATATTTGCCCTGTCTTAACTAATGAGTGCTCTTGGCGCAATACTCGACACGTAATTGGCTGGTCTAGAAGCATCGGAACATCGTAAGCAACGTGCGGAGAGCCATTTACGCTTTATAAGGAAAGGAGAGCTCAAACGGGTTAAGTAGAAAGGCGTGAAGTTCAGTGTTTGAAGATCTTTGGTCTCAGATTGGCACCTTGTTCATCATGAAGAGTGGAAGAGACCAGCTCAGTCGACGGAAGAAACTGAAAGGTGATTATGAAGAGGCCATGAATCAGGCTTTTAGTGAAATCTTTCACAATCTCAAGGAGATTAAACAAGACATTGAGAAGCAAAGAAAGAAAGTTTATCTTGAACGACGAAGAGTCGGTTGTCCTGCTATCACGCTTAAAGAAACGAGGACTACTTTCCAGCAATCGGAAAATGAACTTAAAACAAAACTGTCGACGGTCAGTGCCCCGTCTTTGCCGACCATGCACTGGGTTTTGCCGTGTTATGATGAAGATGACATAGAACCAGTTGATTTCAACCTTGGTATTTTTGACAGTCTCAGAAATAATCAGTTTAAAAAAAGTTGAAATATATGTTGGTAAACTGAAGATTCTGTCAGGATGAACAGTATAAGGGATCAGAACTGTTCTGCAGTGCTAAAATGAAGGCGTTTTCACCGGCGAAAGAATTTTTTTGAAGCGACAACCACAAAGATTTGGTTCAAGATAAATGAACAGGCAGAGCAACGCTGAAACAGACAATTTTGAAGCTTACAAACATTATCTTTCTTGGCATGGTTAAAAATTAGGAGAGAATTTGCGCGAGACCTTTGCTGCTGTAATATTCTATGCTCGGCATGTTGAATAAATTCAGTATCTCATGACGGCGAGGGCAATATATGATTGAAATAAGGGTGCTGCATGCGGGGCGCACTGAGTTCCTGATAATTCATGATAATAAAACAATATATATGAGATGAAGTGAGTCAGGCCTAAGCTCAGTGTTTGCATAGAAATGTGAAGTTTGGAAAAGTGGGCAAAAAAGGTTCTATGTGAAACCTCTTGTTTGTTCATTCAGTTATAAAATGCGTGGTATTATACGACTGAGAAATTATCACGCCGGTTTATAAGCTCTCGAGAATTATAAGATACAAAGATATATAATATGCTTGAAGACAAGTGTCAAATTAAGTTGTGAAAGTATGTGTACTTACAGCTTCACATTTCTATAGATTACAGTTTGTTTGGTGGCAACGATTGTTCGCCGGTTTTTTTTTGAGATATGCACCAAGCCTCGTGCCTGTTGCTAGACATCAGAGAGGGAGGTTTGTCCCGCAGACATGCACAAAGACACGTCTATTTACCTTACTGCTGCGACACTATTCACTATTAGACCCAATGAAGCTTGTCAAAAAAGACAAAAGCTCAGTCGAAAGCGGAAATACACGTAGATTTTTGTCAATAGAATATCTTTGATCTCAGAGCCAGGCTTCCTGTCTTTCTGGTCCTCAAAGGCTGGCTAAGTTAACTATTAACGCTACCTCCAGGCTCATATAAGCGCTCATTTTACTGGATTGACAAACTACGTGACTTCAGCAAATTATATTCCAAAGTCAAGTGTAGGGTCGGAAGGAACTCCTATATAATTGTGATGGGTGTGATAATTGCACCCTCGGGAGAACCTTTGTATAATAGTTAGTTTTGGCTCCTTTTGGAACTTAAATGAGATTCTTGCCTAGCTACCACTTCAGGTATTTTTAAAAATTGAAAATGGCTATTCACAACCTCCTTTTAAGGGTTGCGATGATCACCGACGTGAAAAGTGCAAGTTGAGTTCACCTACCACCCCCCCCCTCCCCCCGCTACGTTTTGAGGGTTTTAAAATTGGGTGACTTATTTTCGGGGGGAGGGGAGAAAATGGCTCATTATAAAAATGTTACTTTGAATTAATATGAACCATAATCAGCCACATCCCCCTCCCTACCGTATTCCACGGATAAACGTCATGAAAGGCGTACACTACATTTCTCTTTTATGGGAGGAGAGGGTTAGCTCTCACACGTGTACTCGGTTAGAACACGTGTTGTATACGCACGTGTTCACAGTTCGTTGATCTGGAAGTCCGTTTTATAACATGGGAGACATAACATGGGTAAACGGTCTTGAGTTGACAAGCAATAATCTTCTTGTGCAGCGGACACTGAAAATTGAAAAAAAAAACACTAAAGAACTAGGTGGTTCTTGGACTGAAAGCTGTAGTCACTGTGAACTGAATGATTTACTAATCACAATGTTTACTTACAACACCGGATATAACAGGCCATAAAAAAAACATGGTGGTAAAAAGATTAACATAAGTTAATAAAGTAAACTAACCAAGTGTGTAACAAATTTTACTCAACAGTTTTGTTTCAATGGTGAAACTGTAGTGGGTAGTTCTTACTAAAAAGCCAAAATCGTGCGTTATTTTGATTATTTTTATTTCGCAATCGCTTCTTGACGTTGTTCCCACTTAAAATGATAATTATGGTGCAGTCGCCGGGGATTTGGCAAATGAGGCGTCCGATCCAATCATTTCTTATTTGCTAATAGTTTAAACCCTATTAAGAGATCACGTGACAACCGTTGATCACATTAATTAACTGTTCTTTAATTTTAGTTCTTAGTTCAAAATCCATACTAACTGGAGATTACTTCATGAACAATATTTTAAATTCTGGATATTTCCACTTTAATGAGACATTCTTGTTTAATTGTTTATTTATTTACAATCGACATCTTATTATTAACTACAATTACTTAATGCTGAAAAAATGACCTCTGGTAGTGAACCATGCTTAAATTCACGCGCAACGATAACAACGGGCGTTTTTCAAAATATTTTCTTTCCTCACTTTTCAGGCTGTTACTCTAGTGAGCTCTAGAAAGAACTGAATCGCTTTCAAGAAAACAATGTGCTTGGAGTATTTCCCACGTAAAAATACATACCAGGGTATAAAACTCTTGTGGTATCTTCTGCATATTTACATTTCTTTGGTACTGAACTTGAAAATAAAAAAAAATTCTACACAATGTTTCGCCTATATTACAACATACACGAATGAAATATTTCCAGGTTCTTCCATGGGTATGAAGAACTAGTTAACAAATTCTCGGGTTTCGTGATCCCTGAGGTTTCAGGTTGTTCCTTCTAAAATATTGTCAGGTTGAATCGTCACTTAGTCTTGTCCTCCGAATAGAGCTTGCATAGTTCTAAAATGAAAGCCTTTCCGATCAACCCACAAGCTTTTCAGTAATTGCTCAAGAAACCAAAACTTGATTCAATCGTCTTTCAAACAATGTCTCTTCCTCTTCTTCTTCTTCAAAGCATTGCAAAACCCAACGCATTGTCGACAAAGTTGATGATGCCGCAGGAATCGGTGTAGACATTTTTCTGTCGAGTTTTTTCGGTTGTTTAAAAGTCGCTGTTGTTTCTCTCAGCGCTGAGGCTGGAGCACTCCCTCGCCTTCGCTGAAGATCTATTTTCTGTCTTCGCTTTTTTGTGTCCTGTTGTATCTCTTTTAGATTCTGAAAGATCTCGTTTAAGGCCTGATTCATGGCTTCTTCATAATTCACCCCTTCCGCTTGATAACTGTTTCGCTTTCCTTGACTGTTATTCATCATTGCAAATTTAAAGGGAAGCTAAAAAAAAGTGAAGTTAGGTTTTAGAACATCAACAGTTGAACCCGTGGAGTGATAAGGACGTTCTTGTTATAAACGAGTTTAATGAATCCTCGAGTTCTTAAGAGCTAATTAACGCCTCGTTGCACCTTCACAAAAGGTCCAAAGTCACGTTCAGATTGTTTTAACGTGATTTTAACAACTAAGATCAAATAACACGTGAGCCCAACTAAAAAACCTGACTCTAGTGTGCGCCTCTAGTGTAATAAGACTTGATTGTTGCGCCGTTGTTCCACTGTGTTCATTTAGCTCAGTTGAAACAATTTTGGTTAAGAATCGTGTTCGTGTTATGACAAGGTGATGCCTGCCGTGATCTTGCGGATGGTGTAATCTTTTGCTACGGAATTTCTTAATCCGTCCTAATCTTAAAATCACAATGGTTATTTTTGGTTAATCAGAACTATACATGCATAGAACACGCTTGCAACTCTAATTCTCTGTTTTTCCGCCCTGGCTCCTCGAGCAAGAGAGAGGACCCTGGTTGCTAGCGTGTGGTCGCGCGTGTTTTCCAAATTTGATGACATAATGCTGACCACTAGAGCCTGCAATTTTCAACATGGCGGACGAGTCGAGTGGAGCGTGTAATGAACTGTACAACCAAAGAATTCCTCATGGTCGAGTAGATTATGTTCGTGAGGAATACAAGTATTATAAACGAAAGAAGCCTCCTCCTGACTTCAGTAACGTTATTGACTTCCAAGATCCGTCGACATTTGGTGAGCGCATTGAGAAAGTCAAGCTAAACGAAAGCAAATATCGTTCGAAGTTCGGACTTCGTTGCGTCTCAGAATGGCGGGTGTACGAACTAAAAACCTGCCCGGGGTTTATGTTTATAGTAAATCCTTTTTTACCTGGAGCACAGCAGTACTGGACTCGGCGTTGCATGGAAGATTTTCCACGTAAACCAAACGTATGTAACTTGGATGCCCACGTGAAGTTAGACCCGGAGAAGTCTGTGTGGGAACTTAGTCACGGGTAAAGCTTCTTACCATGCATGGTGATAATGGTCAAAATTAATTTCTCCAGTTTTAATCTCTACATAATCAAGCAATAGGTTAGGGGAATTGAGAGGCAATCGTCACCTGGTTGCCCAATTCTTTCCATTGGGGGTGGAAGCGTGGGAGGTGGCTATTAAAAATGGCTGTTTGAGGCATGACTGCTGTTTACTATAGCAAAGCTATAGACGTTTGTCAACATAAGCCTTTTCAGAACAGCAATAAACTAGGAGATCTCCTAAAGAGCAGGTGTCTAGAAAGCAGAGACAAAAGGCCTTAGACCCCTTGGAAATGAAGACCTCAAAAAAGAAGACCCCTAGAAAAACCTGCAAAATCATATATGTGAGAAAGATCGATGGCACATACTAATGGTTTCAAATTGATTGTATTCCTTCCAGTTGAAGTGCGAGATTCATGCTCATGTCAATTCCTTTGTCACTTGTCAGTCATCACCAACTGGGAAAGCTTGAACTTTCTTACAAACCAGAAGTCTTGCTGTTCTTTTTCGAAACACACCTGTGGCCTTTAGACCTTTTCCCTGTAATTTTGTGACAGCGTCATCATGTTGTGAAGGGACTAAAGAGCAAGTAAAAAGCTAGGCCACGCTTCCATCTTTGTTTACGGGTACTAGGAGATCTGTCTTAGTTTTTGAGTGGTCTTCCTCTTCTAGAGGGTCTTCATTTTCAAGGTCTTGGTCAACAAGGTCTTCATTTTCTAGGAAATCTTCATTGTCAAGGTCTTCATTTTGGCAGAGGCCTACATTTTCATGAGGTCTTTGATCTTTCGTCTTTACTTTCTAGAAACACCCAAAAGAGCTGCTAGAAGGGCACTGAGAGACATAAATATTTCTAGTGTCCTTATAATAAAAGACATGTTTCAAATCCAGGGACCTTGTCCCAATAAATTTATTTTCTTAGGAAGGACATTCCAGATATTCTTATCCTCAGAGCAATAATAATAGTAATAGGACGTAGGACTTATGTGGCATAATTTCGACATATATTTTCAAATGTATAAATAAATAAAATAAAGTTAATTAGCTAATTAATTAATTATTGAAGGCCAATCTTTTGCCCCTGCAAGGATTTGATTTCCAAAATTTGCCCTTTTGCAATATTTTTGTTTTTAAGAGCCATCTTCACAGATTTCCTTATTACAGTGAACATAATAGTCAAATCATTTCAGATTGTCTGAAATTACTAAAGTAATTATTTTTTTTTATTTCACAGCAATAATGAAAATAGTGACCTAATGGACAGGCTACGTTGGGTTCACCTCGGCTATCACTTTGACTACAATGTTGTTGATTACAAACCTGAAAAGTACTATGACTTCCCATCAGACTTAGCTGGTATGACACAACATATCGCTAATGCAATTGGTTACCCTGACTACTCCCCTGAGGCTGGCATTGTCAATTACTATCCTCTGGGGGGCTCTATGGGGGGTCATACTGATCATTATGAGTCAGACCTTTCGTGGCCATTGATTTCCTTGAGTTTTGGACAGACAGCAATCTTTCTTATTGGCGGAGCAACCAGAGATGTTAGACCAGTTGGTAAGTAAATAAAATAAATAAATTACCAATAAATTTAAAAGTGGAAGTGTTGTTTGTGCAGAAATGCAGATGCGAATCTTGTTTTTGATGAAAAGAAGGCATCAAGTGTTTTACATCCCAAGTACAAACTTTTTACTTTCCTTTTATATTGCATGAAAGAATAAGACATCAAATGTCTATCCCACTCACTTTAGACTGCATACCTTAGACTGGGTAATATTTGGAAGGAAGCTGGAGCTCTGGATGAGAGCATGAACACTTAGCCGGGTGTGTCACATCACTCCAGCTCACTCCCTGTTATTACTTGACTACATACTGTGCATTCTGATCACCTCTCCCCAACCATTTATAGCAATTAACACTCTTTCATACCTACAGTCAACTACAGTTAACTCTTGATATAGTAGACACCCTCAGGATCGTCTTTTGGTGCCCACGCAACTCGTCTTAGTGTAGAGGAGTGTTGTGAGGTTAGGGAGAACACCTAGAAGCTTTTTCCTCTTTCAAGCCATTAACTAGTGGCACATACCAGTGGAATTCCTATTTTTTTCGAACTCACAATTTTTTGAAAATCCCAAATAATTGGGATGTTAAAAAAGTTGTTCAAAAAAGTAGTTATTATTTGAAGCCGTTTCTTTGTTTTAAGTATCTGAGAATTTTACCCTCGATTTTTGAACAATTCCCGTTTTCATAGGTGGTTCGAAAAATTGGAATTTCACTGCTGTAACATTTTTGGTCGCCAAAAAGAATTCAGTTTTGATCTGGGACAAAACCATCCCAACGAGAAAACTTACCCACAAGTTGTTTTAATTTTTGCAGCTTTGTACATTCGCAGTGGTGATATTGTCGTCATGTCAGGAAAATCAAGAACTGCCTTTCACGCAGTCCCTAGAATAGTGAAAGTAGGAAACGAAAATGAGCCTCCGCCTTGTCTTAAATGGGAAGACGGCCTCTGCACGAATGACGTCACTCTGTCTTCAAAGGAAGACTCGTATGAATCAAGTATCCCGAATCAGAACGTGAAATTCCCGGATGTCACGGAGAAGAAGACTGTTGTCAGCCAAAGAATGCGCGATTCTAGCGCCGAACGAGATGAGAAACTGTTGTTGCAGGAATCCTACGATAATAAAAATACTAATAAATTTGGGGACATCAGTAGTTTGGAAAGTGAGTGCTTTGAAACCAGAGAAGGCTTTCAATGTAACAAGAACAACGTTTGTGGTAAATCCATGAAAACTGTCAACTCGGACGAATGGAGACAGTTTGAACTCTACCTTTCAAAAACGCGAATTAACGTCAACGTTCGTCAGGTGCATGAGAAAGGGAAGACTATGAAATCCTTTTGTTTGTAATGTGATAGTATGAAAAGGAACACTTATTATTACCGTGAAGTTCCAGTTTCTCAGCTCTCGTGAAATACTCTTTCCAAGAACAAGTTTTCACTGGTAACCATCGGACGTATTTGCCCGATGCATTTGATGTGACATGCCGATACATGTGCCTGTTATTTGTTGAATGAGATAAACACGAGAGTTTCACGCGAACTGCACGAGTTTTGTTTACACATGACCCGTTTGCAAACTTCAAAATAATTTGTTCCACTTACAGATTGCGTGTGCTAGGATTGACTTTTTACCAATAAATGATTTCAGAACCAAAATACAACGAGTAGAGAACAGTAACTTTAGTTAATTCACTCAAAAAAATAGAAGTTTTACATTTTTATTTTAAAATAGAAAACAAAAAGCATTAGGGTCAGCTAGTTTGGATGGCTTTTGTTTAAACATTAATTAAATAATCAATAAACGGCATGGAATGGATACCCAAATAAAGATCAATAAACTGCCTGTGCTGGAAAGGTGATGTTCGATGTAATTTCATTGTTTTTCTTAATTGTGTTTCGATCGTTCTTGATAGATATATTAACAACTCTCTCGGGTTATATCAGCATTCTAGTGCAGTGTAATTACAAAGGACAATAACACGACAATGGCTGCAAAAGTAATGTTATCGTCCGTCGATAAAATCTGGAACAAGGAACATTCCGGAACATCCCGGAACATCAAAAAGTTGTAATTATGGGGAAGATATGAAAGAAATAACCAAAAGATGATAAAAAGAATAATTAAAAAAATATACAAACACGTGTTCCCGGCCCATTTTAAATGAACCTTTATGTTCATGTTTGCAGGCAGTGAAGTACGATAAGTCGTCGTTCAGCGTTTCAGTAATGATAGTTTGAGTGGGAGAAAAACCTTTCCTTTTCTTTAAATCGCCCGTAGCACAGGATCTGAAGGTTTCATGGTAATTTCTTTCTTATTTTTAGGTTGTTTCTTTATTTAACATATCATTTTGTCATAATTATTACAATTTTTGATGTTCCGGAATGTTCCTTGTGTTCGTGTTAGTTCTTTTTAGGCAAGTTGCCCAGTTTTTAACGAGTGGAGACGCGAAGCGTTGAAATGAAGTTTTTATGTGGACTCCGATATGCAAATGTGTCACTCACTCACTCACTCACTCACTCACTCACTCACTCACTCA
>OMLO01004254.1_pt1 | contig 11936 bp, 2 predicted proteins | sample 1674811 | NCBI WGS metagenome assembly OMLO01 (sample SAMN06265003, study PRJEB25207) | coral metagenome | isolation source: Coral host | place: Mexico:La Bocana,Puerto Morelos, Mexico | collected 2008-11-13 | reverse complement strand
TGCCGTTCATTTTTAATTTAAACGTTCAAGGCATAAAAAAGGCCACAGATAACATTAACTGTCATTTGCGAGACATTAAAATAAAGAAAATGAAAACTGCGACCAGCCCATCACAGCGTCAAATTTATTGACCACGCGAAGAGAGCTACGTCTTGGACAACATTTCGGTGACACATCAAAAGTTCTTTGGAAACTTCACTGAGGACACATCATCTCAACATACAGACGACAAAGGTATCTAAATTTTCCTTGTTAACAGGGTTTTGACTTAAATAAATGCAAAATGATAAATATGCCAATTATATGAAGGCGCAAAATTCTCAAGTAACGATAATAACACGTGTAATACTTGTCAGACAACTGGCAGAAACATGAAAATGAAAAACTAGAAGACAAATGAAAAGCGGAGCTCCTGCACTCCGAAGATGTGAAGTTTTAAATTCTAGGATGACTAAATTAAAATGAAAGTAATTGTCATTTTGCAGATACCAAGTTGTCAACAATTCCTGTAGCATCTCAGTCAAGGAGTAAAGGAAAAGCCGTTAACTTCGTGTCTTAAGTTAGGAGACTTAAATGATTGTGCTGTCAATAGGTCCTGTAGCAAAATACAATAAATGGCTTCTGTGGGATGCTTTTTCGTGTGTCCGGCTGTTTGTGAACAACTTATGTGAAATTTGGTCAACATATTTCAATGCTATCATAGAGGCCGCTCTATGAATTTTTCTCGGGCTTAATTTTTAATTGCTTACTTGCTATACAGGTTAACGTAAGATTATCAATCGTTGTGATACGTCTTTTCCGAACTAAGTTCCTCCGACTAAGTCATCGATATTGCCCACACGTATTAGAAGGCGCGGCTGTCATCCAGCAGGGTCTTTTGATCTTGAACTTTTAGGTCGGCAGCGCAACAGGGACAGATAAATGCTCAAGATTATCAAAAACATTATATTCCAGCACTCTGTTAGGAAGAGTCATTACTTAACCCGTAAATAAATATGAGCGTAAAATTAATTTCTTCTGGTGTGTCGAACAGTTCTCAGTTGTATTTTGTTTGGTAGCATAAAATAATACAATCATATTGCTTATCGTAAGACATTACATTATTTTTAACCGCGCGAATTATCGACAATTCTCTTAATTTCTGCTGAATATGTGAATAACATTAAACGAAGCCTCCTTATGGCGTTGAAATAAACAGTAAAGAACAAGAAATGAATAAACGACAACAATATCAGGTTTCAAAGTAAGGCTGGCTGTACCATATTGGATTAAGACAGTATGAAATATCGGCGAAATGGATATCTTATTGTTAGTCAGATGTAAAGATAGATATTATATCTACAGACTTAGTTGAAATAAGACGTAATGAAAATGAACGAAATATTTCGTGTTAATCAAAGTTTCAAGTTAAAAGAACGTTTTTAAAAACAAGTTGTGTTTTTCTGGCTTGTCTCCACGGGTTATATACTAGGTTGAAAATGTTGGTTCATGCCACAAGTCATTGTTTAGCTTGCAAGGAGGCCCAAAGTGGTAAGTTATTTAATCCAATAATCCGAAATAATCACTTAATATTACTTATCTGTGTTGGAGTTAAATTATAAAAAAGTAAGTATAGTATTAAACTTCCTCAAGAACCTTTGAGATCCATATTACACAAAACCGTAGCAGAAAATGAAAAAAAATGAAAATGAAATGAAATGAAAGAAAAGAAAATGAAAACTGCGACCAGCCCATCACAGCGTCAAATTTTTTACCTCGCGAAGAGAGATATGTCTTGCACAACATTTCGGTGATACATCAAAAGTTCTTCGGACACTTCACTAAGGACACATCATTTCAACATACAGACTACAGAGGTATCTAAATTTTTCTTGTTAACAGGGTATTGAAGGCACGGGAAGTGGACGTTGCCTCAGTTTCTGACACTTTATGAGTTTTGACTGAAGAAAAACGCAAAATGTCAAATATGCCAATCATGCCAAAGCGCAAAATTCTCAAGTAACGATAACAACACATGTAATACTTTTGTCAGGCAACTTGCAGAAACATGAAAATGAAACGGAACCTAAATAGTAGCAAAAGGAGCAGCAAAATATGTCGTTCATTCAGGGCATAAAAAAGGCCATTGTTAACTACTCCGGTTCGCAAAAACGTTTTATTCTTTGCACACACGCACTCATAATAATCGATGTCCCGCGAAACTCACAATTTTTATACTTATGTAAATTTTAGAAAGTTCCAGAAGCGTCTCTGTATATATTTGGGCTTGCGGGACAATGCACACTAATTATCAAACATTCCACATTACGACTATACCTAAAAGGTGGCAATAAGCAAGCTGATTACGTAACAATAAAATCCCAAGGTGTGTACAAATATTTAAATTGCACGTCAGGGTGATCACAAAAATCACATTGGGAAACTGCTTCTTTCTTTTACACTCAGATTTCAGACTACCCCGGTGAAAAAGACATCTCAAAATGAAAGCGTAAGTTTTACTCTTTCACGTCAGTCTTTTGGCATTCTGCTTGGGTTCTGCTCACAGCAACATAAGAACATAATAAGGAAAACCTAAGGAAAGGGAACTATTGAAATAAACCAAACCCATATGTAGTATAAGGTTGGACATAATAAGTAGAAATAATAATGAAGCAACTCCTCTTGGGGTATTACTAGTGGATTTTACATCAAATGTGATGATGTACAAAGATAGTTTTTAAGGTTCCTTTTCATTCGAAATCTGCATTGCAGTAAACTATACACAAAAACCATTAACTAGGTGACAAGCCTAAGGAAATCATTGAAGACAGTTTATATGAAGTCAAATCTAACCTTTCTTCTCGTCAGAGTCCTTCACTTTCGGCAACTCCACATGGATGAATTTCAGTCTGGAGCCTGATAAACCAATGGCGACAAGAGGCTTACCCAGACAGGCTCCGACACAGTAAGGTCGCTCTTCAACGTCTAGCACACTAAGCAGATCACCAGACCGGATGTTAATCAATCGAAGGAAGTTGTCCCTACTGCAGCAAACCAGGGTCTCGCGATTGCCAACAAACTTACAATCAGTGATTTCTTTGTGGTCTTTCAGGTTTCTCCGGTTTTGGCATTAAGAATGTGTATGCCATAGCTTGAATCGAATGTGTTCCACGTCGCAACAAACTTTTCTGCAGGGGAGAAGATAAAGCCTGGCGTGATAAGAATTTCACTTTCAAACCGCTTGGTGCTTCTTTGCCATAAACATTTAAGTACGTTACTTCTCCTTAAACTAACTATTAACTCTTCCTCTCTGATACAGACTAACAGCTGGTTTTGACTATTGCATGAAATAAACACTACATCATTACTTCCAAGGCGAATGTTTGTCTTAACAGATGAAATGCATTCCCCAATGGTAGCATTTATGATGTCAACAGCAAGCATGCGATAACTTTTAAACATTGCCGAAATACACGTATCGTAATCCAGGAAAATCTCTGAACCTGAGCAATTGTTTAAAACTGACGAATCGTCTCCATTGGAAGAGTCATCAAAATCTTGAGAGTCATCTAGTTCCACTGAATCATTGACTGTTGGTTCAAAGAAATCATCCACCTCTGATAAATAAAGAAGCTCCACTAAATCGGATCTTATCTCATCGGGGGTTAATGTACGAAAAGACAAATGCTCACAGCAGTTCTACTGTATAACTTTGCTGAACCTAAATTTACAAGCAACATAACATCAGTAATCAGGATTTCAACTACAATTTGTCACCAATGCCCTGGTTAGATTGGATGCTAACAACAGGTGTTCCTGATAGTAAGGTTTCCGATAACTTCATCATAAAATGACATTATTCTTACCGTGGATACGAAACGTTGATATTCCTTGTTTGGCCTTGACGAATTGACAGCCATAGTATCCAATAGTCAAATTATGTAACACGCAAGCAATAACGAGCAAACCAAACTTTGTGAATTTACCTAAAGAGTAAGTAATACAAGTAACAATTTCCTTCAAATACTAGTGGTCCAAATGGATCAGTGTGTTGAGAAGCGTTGTGGTTAAATTTATGTTTCTAAATTCAAAATTAAATTTTGCCAAAATATCAACATGTTAGTTAGCAAACTTTTTGCTTTTTAAATAATCTCTGACGTTAAGTAATAAAAGGCTTGTGTTCGAAACAATACTGACGGATGTAAACTTCTCCATTGTCGACTAAACTGATGAATGCCCCACCACTGAGCAGCCCTTGCCAGCAAATGCGCCCCTCCCCCGCCCCAACGGTGGGGAGTAATAGCCCGTCAAATAGCTTCAAATACGAGTAAAATTTCATGGGAAGCAGTTGATTGCGCTTAAAACTGACGGAGCGAATAAAGAAAAACGAGTTTGGTTTGTAATCCACAGCCGATTCGAGAAATACTTAGAGAAATGTATCAGCAAAATTAAGAACTTGTTTGCCCTCTTTCCATTACAGCTGTATTTATGACACTTGATTAATAAAATCTTGATCGGGAACAGATTGTGAATTTGATAAGCTATCGATTATATAAAAAGTCACAAATTACATACGGAAGTTCCATTCCTTAAACGCTGTTTATCGCGCTAGGATTTGCCCTTTCCAAAAGCAACACGTACTGTTCACTACCTCCCACTGATATTAGTCCCTGTATTATTTTTACCACTTAGCGATCCCAGTGCTTTTAGTAAATTTTCTGAGGCTGAAGTGACTTCTCGCAGCCATACACACGACAACTTCGAATGGAAAGCAACATGCGCTTATGCATAAAACAAATGGACGCTTTAGAAACTTTTCCTTCCGTGTTGATGGAATGCTTATAAACAGTTTATAAACTTGCAGTTCCTTCAAACAACACCATGTTTCTCAATAGAGCTAGATTTAATTAATCAATAGCTGGGTTCGCTTCCTTTCGATCGATAGCCTGCGTGCAGCCGTTTCCCAAACTCATTGTTTGTAAACGTAAAATAACTGCGCTTTGTTGATTTGTCGTCAGGTGTCACAGAACGGCAGTACTCTCCTTCTGTGTCTTACGTTCTGTGACACCTGCTAACTGGGGAACCTTTTTCCCCCTGTTAAGCTCCCCAGGATTGTTTCAAGCTGACAAGATTGAAACGATTCTGGGGAGCTTAACAGGGGGAAAAAGGTTCCCCAGTTAGCAGGTGTCACAGAACCAGTACTCCCCTTGTGTGTTGGCGCATGAGATATTTTTCCTCTACTGTCTGTGACGTGCTATGCCAACAAATTTATGTCGTCGAAATACATATTATCATTTCTCACAAATTGTTACAAATCCACCGGAAAAAGCTCACCATAGCAGATGCAAAGAAATCGACTTAAGGTCGGAATGTTTCGAACGTGTGAATAAAACAGGTTGAAAGAGGAAGTGAGCTCAAAGTTATTCAACAAAATGTAACTGCCATTACACTAAACGACAGCGATGCTGATATTACCTTGGTACTCCTACCAATCTACTCTAGTGTGCCATGTTCTTTTTCCCGCGGTAGGTGTGTTCGTCACATAGTCGATGTGTCAGCAAATTCCGTACTTGTTGCATCCGACAGCTTTCGGCAAGAATGTGGCCGAGCAACTTTGAACTCAACTCACGACATATTTGCATTTTTGATCTCGAGCAGCGCCAAAAGATAAATTGACAGATAGATTCGCGCCAATGCACGTTTATCATTTTGACAAATCAACTTAATGGTAACAATAACATGCACGGCGTGACGCTTGTCTGTTCAGCTGTAAAGTAATTTGCAAACCATGGAAGGAATTTGTACTGAAACTCGGGAGGACTTCATGCTCTTGAACTTGCTCGGCTTGAGGGAGGGAAGAATTTTTTCACTATTTCTGGACATCGGGGTTTTGATGACTAAAATAACCTTAGCTTAAGGTTATACTTTAAAATGACTAATTCTCTCTCCTCAGTAGACGTAGTAGAGCGTGTAAATCGTCCTACAATTACATCAAATCGTTTTATTAACGTAAAAGGTCCGTGTGCTGAAAGGTTCGGTATCGTCTCTTATTTTTACAACAGCTAAAAATATACCCAAACTTCGACTGCAGTCGAAATACACAGGCACACAAGATCTTGTGACAGCAAGTTTAACTTTTTTTAGCTATAACTTAAAGTTCAAGAATGTTCTGAATAGTTATCGAAAACAAGTCTGTGATTGAATAGAAATCGATTCGACTTTGAACCACAAAAGAAAAAAACACAAAAGACAATTGAAGCCGTTTTGTATACATTGCACTTTGCTGCTTTAAAATTCAACAAACAGGGAGATGGTTACAATCTAACTGAAATCTTCACAAAAGAGCCTCTTTCAAGTTTATCACTTAGCTATCCATGGCTGTCTTTGAAGTGTCTCGGCTTTGTATTTAATTATACATGTTTTTGTCCCGTATTATAATGTCGGTCACCGGCTCCCTTTTCGAGGCAGGTAACACAAAATGACTATTTGAAGCGTTCCGGCTAAAAACTATCCTGCATGCGAGCATAGTTTTCTTCGATCTTCCTAGATTTCCCGACTAATCTAGGACGATCGAAGAAGACTCTGTTCGCAGGGTAGCTAAAAACTGACTATTACACTGAATAATGCAAGGAAGCTTCGAGTTTCGGAAATGCAATAATGCCATCTCCATTTCAATACCGAGTTTTGTTAAGCTTTGCATGGTCATGTAGCTAGAGGAATATAAACACCTGTAAAATTGAAAACTAAAGTTCACGGTCAATATCTAAAACGTATTCCTCTCACCTCTATATTTATATTAGTTTCATGATCTGAATACACGTAAAAAATCAATCAATCAGTCCGTCCGTCTGTCCGTCCGTCAGTCAGTCAGTCAGTCAGCCAGCCAGCCAGTCAGTCAGTCAGTCAGTCAGTCAGTCAGTCAGTCAGTCAATCAATCAATTTTGATTTATCGACGGCCAAACAAAAAAGTTATCAAACTGAGTTGTTGCCCTCGTATAAATAGCTAGCTATCATTTACAATTAAAAATTCTTTAATAAACTACATTTAAAAAATACTTTAGAAAGCGACGCTGGATTAAAATATACCGTTAAATCTTTCTTCTTAACTTACTCGATCGAAAATAGTTATCTTCGAAGGGACTTAAGTTCTGACACACAAAAAGTGTCCGTTATGATTGACTTGAAAGCCATCATAGTTATAATGCGAGTAGTTTCTTCTCGTACATAAGACGCCTGTAAACATCTTTTACCAAGGTTTGTTCGTTACATCCGAGTTGACTTTGTTAAAAGCTGCACTTGTTTGACTAAGCCTTTCTGATTAGATGAGAAAAGTGTTCTTTATACTTAGAAAGTTCCTTGAAAACGCTCCATCTTAATTGTATTCCAGCATTTTCTTCGTGCGGCGGAATATTTAGTATTTAACTGGTATCAGCACTGGCCGTCAGCTCTGGAAGCGCTATTCTGCTCTGAAATTCTCTGATTCTCTTGAAAGATGAGCAGTTGAGAGGAAGAGAACGGTAACCGACAATCTGAGAGTTTGTCAGCAACCATCTCATTGAAGGCTGTGTCCATTTCACTTCTGTTTGACGATTGAACCTGCAAAAGATAAGCGACGTAGTGGCATGTAAACCTAAGAGCCCAGAAGGTGTACAAATAGGAATGCACGTCAGGGTGATCGCCAAAAAAAACACCACTGGAGATTTAGATTTAAATTTTAGACTTTCCCTAGTGAAAATGACCTCTTAAAAGAAAAGCGTAAATTTACTCTTTCAGGACTTTCATTCCACACCACTATAGACCTCTATCTATCTAACCACCCATTTGCTGTTCTTTTGTGTTCATGCTGATTTGTCCGCCAAGCCTCATCAGCATGGACAAAATGATCTCCAAAAGAGGTCTGGCGGGCAATTAACATAAACATAAAAGAATAAACAGCGTGAAAAAGGTCTATTGCTCATGTCAATTTTGTCCTCAGGCCTCAGCAGTTATCCTGGCAAAAATTCTTTTACTGCACTGCTTAAAAGAGAACATCAACAACGTAATAAGCAGAACCTCTGACCCGAATACGTGTTTTTGAACATGAACAATCAAACAATTATCACACGTCAGCCATAACCCTGGGTTCTACTCACAGCAACACGTCAGTCAAAGACTCAGTTAACCTATCTATTAAAAGGTTTCGGTGACATATCGTTTTTATTCCAGAAAAATATGTCCATAAGTGTAACTACCGGGAGAGCTACCGTGAAAAAGGAAACTATTAAAATGAACCTTGGACATAAATATAATAAGGCTGGACATTAAATAGTAAAAAATGATAGTAGAGTCAACTCCTCTTGGAGTATTGCTAGTGGATTTAAGATATTATATGCCTTATAAACATATTGCACGAAGACAGTTTTTAAGGATCCTTTTCATTTGGAATCTGTATTGCAGTAAATTATCTACACAACAACTATACATTAGGTAGTAAGCGTAAGGGAATCACTGAGGATAATTTACATGAAGTCATTTCTAACCTTGCAAATCTTCAGCGGCTGTCACACTTGGCAATTTCACATGGACATATTTCAATCTAGGGCCTGACAAACCAATGGCGACAAGAGGCCTACCAAGACAAGCTCCTAAACAGTAAGGTGGCTCTTCAATGTCTAGCACACTGAGCAGATCACCAGACTGGACGTTAAACAATCGAAGAAAGTTGTCCCCACTGCAGCAAATCAGCGTGTCGCAATTACCAACAAACTTACAGTCAACAATGTCGTCTTGGTCTTTGAGCATGGTATGGCGAGTTGCTCCGGTTTTTGCGTCAAGTATATGTAGACCATAGCCCGCGAGGAATAAACCCCACGTAACCACAAAGTCTTCTCCTGGTGAGAATATGAAGCTTGGCGATGGATCGTCATAGTACCATTCTGTGCCTCTTTCCCATAAACTCTTAAGCGAATTGTTATCTCTTAAACTAAGTGTAAACTGTTCTACTACTACACCAAGCCTACTGGTACAGACGAGCAGCTGATTATGACTATTGCATGAAATATACCATATATGGTCGTCCTGGCAAGTCTTTATCTTGACAGAAAAGACACATTCCCCACTGGTAACATTTATGACGTCCACTATTCCTAAATTCATCGAAATGAGTGAAATCGTCATTTCTGGGTAAACTTCGGATGTAACTTGAGTAACGGCTTTATTTAAAGTGCCATCAAAAGTTAAAGGCTCATCTAGTTCCACTGCGTCATCCTCCCCATGTAAATCCGATGTACTACAGAGTAATTGACAGACTATCAGCTCATGTGATAAACGAGTGATCATTCCAGTCTTTGTTAGTCTGGAAAGAGGACGAATACAATCGGTCAGCTCGAAATCCCACAGCCTTGGTACTTGATGTTCCAAATATAGTACAACACCATCCTTCACGGGGACAAGAGACAGTGATTGGCAAGAAAAAACCTTTTTCCTCAAGACCTCTTGACTGGACATTCGGATAACAGTCACTTCTACTTCACTACCACGATATTTACTTCCACCTGAACTAATGGAATAAATGGCATCTCCTTCAGAAGAAAATACAACCTCTGTGACCACTTGACTGGTGGAAGCAGAGGTGACTTCATTCAGCAGGTCAACATTAACTGCGGCGATGTACTTAAATGATGGGCTACCAACTAATGCCGTTTCTTTATTAAGCTTCTTGTAGAATCCTGTCTGTAAGGAAGGAAAAACACTATGCACCTTGTTCACCCAGCTAGAGCGCAAACCCTCCTCGAAAAAGTCTTTCTCCGCCACTGCACTTGGTTCAATCGGCCATAAAACGAAGCCTTCCGTAGGTAAGTATTTATGGTCGCGTAAAGATGTCTCGAGATTAGTTTTGAATCGACAAAGGAAAAACGATGGATTCCTTTGAGGCGCCCATCCAGGGTAACGACATCTACAGTCTAGAAATTCTAGTTGATAGTGCAGGTAACCACAAACAAGGTCCTCGTTATCTGGAGTGAAGTGCATCAAAGTACACGCTGCATTTCTACACGTGAACAAATGGCGTCCTTGCAACTTGTTCACATCACAAAGGTAGACAGAACCTGTGAAGTCACCAAAAGCGATTTGTGAACCATCCTGGGAAATCGCAAAAGACGAAATAACGTCGTTCCCTGAAATGCGCAGTAACACTTCACCATTTTTCATACTCCACAAAATAACCATCTTCGGATCATCAAAACAGTCTGTTAAAATTGCTTTTTTGTCTCTGGTAAAAGCACAATGCGAGAATGTGCATTTAGTATCTGGAAAAAGGTCAGCTTTATCTCCTTTGAGAGTGTAAAGACTTCTAAGGGTTCCAGGTAAGACAGACTTTCCACTTGGATGAAAAACGACAGAACGGTAAAAAGTCAAAACGCCACTACATCCCTCTAAAGATATCATGTCTGTTGGTCTCCATATTGTACGATACGCACCTCCATCAGATTGTATCTTGCTATTATGCACACCTTCATACCCTCTCTCGATCTGTGAGGGTCGAACCCATTCCATGTTGCCAGTCTCAAGAGACCACATATAGATTTTTCCATCCCGGCACTCGCACACCATGTAGTCCATTTCAGGTGAAACATCGAAACATGCCACCGTATCTGAACAGTAAAATCGGGCTTGAACTGCTCCCTTCCGCTCTTCCTTGTTTAAGTATTTCATGTGTGGCACATTGGAAAGCCTGTTTTCCAGAATCATTGCTGCCCTAGAAGATAGCTCAGGAGGTCCTTCATTGCTCACACTTTGAAACCAAAGATGCGGATGGTCCCTTAACAGAAAAGAGTTTTTTCTAAGCAATTTTAACAAAGAGATTAAAAGAGAATTGCTTTGTTCGCTGAGTAGAGCTGCCTTATGATGCTTCTGAACACTGAAAATATCTTCTGAGGGAGCCGTGCTGTTCACACAAAGTTTGAAATAAATAAGTTCTAAGTCGGTCACATACATATTTACCAAGTCCTCTACGTTGCAGGGTGCATGCAGTTCACCAAATTCATCTAGCACAATCATGTGCTGGACACCATGTTGCAACGCGTATTTTTCAGTGTCACTGAACTGTGTATCGTGCACACCTCTTTGCCTGACGTTGTCTAGCTCCTTCCTACAATGCCTGAAAAGAATCTCGTGACCTTCTTTCTCGTCCACGGTGAAATCGTGTTGGCCATAGCATGACATATTTGTTAACCAGTCTTTGACCGATTTGTGGAAGAAGTGAAAACAATCATTGCGAACTGGTAACAGTGAAGAGATAGATGCGATGGCTTTGTTAATCTTTCTTTGAACAGACAAGGGCCTTCCGCTAACATTTAACAGTCTGGAAACAAACGCTACTGGCAATGGTTCTCTGGAAGCGATTAAAGCACACAATAAATCTAACATTTGGTCTTCCTTGATATTCAACTCTTTGCAAAGTTCATTTTCTAACCGTTTAAAATGAGAGCGATAAACGGATGAAATTCCTAACGGCAGGCTACTTTCCAGCTGCTCTGGCGTGAGACGCGAAACATTCTTCCGGATGAAGTCTATCAGGAAATAAGCATAAAGGAAAACGCCTTCAGATTTTTCAACTAGCTTTCGCAGGAGAACATCTTTATACTCTTCTTCAAATTTATGGGTCAGCTGCATTTCAAAGAACAGTCGAATGTCTCTTAAGTTTTCTTCTTGGTTTTCTTCAAGCTGTATAGGCTGCAAATGTTTCAGGCTTTCTACGATGTTTATTTCTGTCCGGGTTGTCACAAAAAAACGAATCCATCGTGGAAGCTTGCAAAACTGATTGGCTATTACATCCAGCAGTTCATTGCGCCCTTGATACTCACTTTCGTCCAGGGCATCAATCACCATGAGGATGTTTCCTTCCGGGTCATTCACGGTACTAAGTGGTTCCTTAAAAAGCAAAGCAAAAAGCTCCTCTACGCCCATGCTGTTGAGTT
>OMLO01004253.1_pt1 | contig 11937 bp, 12 predicted proteins | sample 1674811 | NCBI WGS metagenome assembly OMLO01 (sample SAMN06265003, study PRJEB25207) | coral metagenome | isolation source: Coral host | place: Mexico:La Bocana,Puerto Morelos, Mexico | collected 2008-11-13 | reverse complement strand
GCAACAAACCTTTGAAAAAACTTTTAGTAGAACATATACATACGTATATACAACATATAGCGGTTGTGACCGCTTCAGCAACACACCTGTGAAAAAACTTTTAGTAGAACATATACATACGTATATACCACATACAGCGGTTGTGACCGCTTCAGCAACACACCTGTGAAAAAACTTTTAGTAGAACATATACATACGTATATACCACATATAGCGGTTGTGACCGCTTCAGCAACACACCTGTGAAAAAGCTTTTAGTAGAACATATACATACGTATATACCACATATAGCATATATAGCGGTTTAGACCGCTCCAATGTTTGTTGCCCACACCTTGGGGTTCACAGGCTGGGCCTCCATAGGCTGCTTCCATGACTGGGCTTCCATGGGCTGGTTCCATGACTGGGCTTCCATGGGCTGGTTCCATGACTGGCCTTCCATGGGATGGTTCCATGGCTGGGCTTGCATGGGATGGTTCCATGGCTGGGCTTCCGGCTGGGCTTCCATGGGATGGTTCCATGGCTGGGCTGGCTGGGCTTCCATAGGATGGTTCCGTGGCTGGGCTTCCACATAAGGATGGTGGAATGGCTGGGGCTGGGCTTCCATAGCCTGCTTCACAGGCTGGGCTTCCATAGGCGGCCTCACAGGCTGGGCTTCCATAGGCTGGTCTTTCCTTAGTTTATGGCAGGTATATGCCAAGCATATACGGAGCATATACGGAGCATATACGTGCATATACGTGCATATACGGGACATGTGGGGCATATACGGAGCATATACGGGATTTTTTTGGGCATATACGGGACATATACGTGAGATGGTTGGCATATACGGAGCATATACGGGGTTGTTTTCTAGCATATACTGAGCATATACGGGGCATATGTGTGGCATATACGGGCCATATACGGAGCATATACGTGCATATACGGGAAATTCTTCATATGAACATTGGATGCCATATGTTTACACTACCTTTCAAAAAAAAACACACCAAGAAGAACCAAGAAAAGTTCCAAAGATATCCCAAGTATCTCCTTCGCCACATCCTCCATGGCATCATCATCACGTGCTAAGTAGCCAGCCATGTCCGCTTTCTCTGCATAGAGCTCTTGCAGCTCAAACAAATCCAGCTCCAGCCGCCTCACCAAAAAAAAAGCAGGTTCCATAACAACTTGAAACATGAAATGTCTCTTGTTGACATTTCATTCCAACATGATCCCCACCAAAAAAACAACAGGTTCCATCAGAACTTGAAACTACAAATGTCCCTTGTTGACATTTCATTCCAACATTCACCCCAACAAAAAAAGAAACAGGTTCCATCAGAACTTGAAACTACAAATGTGTCGTGTTGACATTTCATTCCAACATGATCCCCACCAAAAAAAGAAACAGGTTCCATCATAACTTGAAACTACAAATGTCCCTTGTTGACATTTCATTCGAACATTCACCCCACCAAAAAAAGAAACAGGTTCCATAATAACTTGAAACTACAAATGTCCCTTGTTGACATTTCATTCGAACATTCACCCCACCAAAAAAAGAAAGAGGTTCCATCATAACTTGAAACTACAAATTTATCTTGTTGACATTTCATTCCAACATCCACCCCACCAAAAAAAGAAAGAGGTTCCATCAGAACTTGAAACTACAAATGTATGTTATTGACATTTCATTCCAACATCCACCCCACCAAAAAAAAAGAAACAGGTTCCATCACAACTTGAAACTACAAATGTAGGTTGTTGACATTTCATTCCAACATGATCCCCACAAAAAAAAAGAAACAGGTTCCATCAGAACTTGAAACGACAAATGTATTTTATTGACATTTCATTCCAACATCCACCCCACAAAAAAAAAGAAACAGGTTCCATCACAACTTGAAACTACAAATGTAGGTTGTTGACATTTCATTCCAACATCCACCCCACAAAAAAAAAGAAAAAAGGTTCCGTTCAGAGCCCAAGTACAGGTCAGTAGAATTCTTGGGATCTGCATAGCCTTGTACTCGAGCTTCTAGCCGCTCAATCTTCTCTTCCAACTCCCGCTTCGCCCTTCGACATTCTGCAGTATGTTTCCATGGCTGTTCCTCCATGGCTGCAACTTTCTACTGAGTATAGATACGGATTAGACTGATTGAATAGATTGGATTCAAAAAGGAAATGTATGGACTATAATGCTAGGAAACTCAAAGTGTGATATCGTAACTGCTGTGAAAGATTTTGTAGCTGAAAGGTTTTGGTGCTTGGAAATTCGAAGTGTTGTCAACAATGTGCTTGTTGAAAAGGCCTCATGTTTGATATTTACCCTTGGTCAAAAACATGTAAATGGTGATATGTCCAAAGTGTTGTCACAAACATTTCAACTTCAAACAGGTGCCAAAAAAAATCAACCCCAGGTTCAAACAGATGGAAACTTGAAGATACAAGATTTCAACCTCAAACTTGAAGTATAAGTTTTTTTTTCAAACTCAGTGTCCCAGAATGTTCTTGTGTTTTGGGCCTTCGAATTGCTTATAAATTGCAAATGCACAAGCAACCCAAGCAGCCTATAGCAAAAAAAAGCGGTTGTGACCGCTCCAGTGTGAGCCAGTGATGGCACCTGCAAGCAAACAGCGGTTGTGACCGCTCCAATGCAAAGCAACACATGTTGTGACACAGCGGTTGTGACCGCTCCAATGCAACTGCATAGCGGTTGTAACCGCTCCAGTGTAAGCCAGTGAAGACACAACAGCGGTTCTGACCGCTCCCACCCACCAGAATCCCAGGCTCGCTGCTTGCGTGTCTTTTAGAAGTATCCTGATCTCCACGATCCATGGAGAAAGAAGCATCTGAAATGCAGGCACCTAAAAGCACTAAACTACAGATCAAATTAAAGATGCTCAGAAGTTCTAAGAGCAAAATCGCGTGAAAAGGAAAGATTCAAGACTGAGCGACTCAGCTGTCCACGATCCATGGAGAGAGAAGCACCAGAAATGTGTGCGCCTAAAAAGCACTACACCACATAGCTAATTAAAAGATGCTCAGAGGTTCACAGAGCATACTTGCCTCAGAAAAAAAGGTGACACTCAGCTTAAATCTTGTGCATGGACACGACGGTGGGCACGCTCAGCCAACTTGTTGAGGCCCTCATCACCCATCTTGTTGAGCACTGCATCCAGCTGGCGAATGGCTTCAGCTTTGTCCTTGATTGCCTTTGCCAGCTCCTTGCAAGTTTCCGCATCATGCTCAAAGTCAGCCAAAGTCTTACCTGCAGATCCAAAGGCTGAAGCATCCTTCTTCAGCTTGTTGGCTTCCTTCAAGATCTTGCCAGCAGCTGCAAGTTCACCCTTGATATCTTCAGTGCAATTGGGACTCTTCGTGACCTTCTTGCAATCCTTGACCACAGGTTCCAAAAGCCGAATCGCTTTGCGAGCCTTTGCAACAATGGGAGCATTGGCCTTTCGAGCCTCTGCCTTGGCTTCGTTGGAAACCTTGGCAGCTTTGGCCTTGCTGCCTTTCGACTGCTTTTTGGAGTTGCCCTTTGCACGACCACCACGGCGCTGCACTGAGTTGGAACTGGCAACTGACTCCCAGTCAGAGTGATTGGATTCTTCTCCATCGTCCTCGACCTGCTCTGCTTCAATCTCAGACTTGTCAGAATTGGCTTTGACTCCTTTAGGTGCTTTGCCTTTGCGGGAGATGGATTGGTGTATCCAAAGAAAACACAACCAATGAGAGCATCAAGATCACATCAAACAGAATTGCATCAAAAAAGAAACAATGACAAGATACGTTTTGAGATGTTCCTCTCAGATTGCAGCACCCTGGACCTCACTTCTTCTTCAATGTGAGCGTGAGAAATCTGCAGCACAGGGACGGCATAGACCTTGCCAAACCTGAGCGATGTGAAAACAAGCTCAACAAAAAAAGGCAATGTGAAAAAAAAAACTGGTCCTGAAAGTGCACCAAAACAAAAGTTTTTTTTTGGCCAGCAAGAAACAGGTCTGACTCTTTCCAGTCAGCACCTCTCTCAATGGCTTCAACGTCATAGCCCTGTGTCTTCCAAACACGGAGTGGCAAGTACTTGCCTTTCATCTTCGTCTCCTGCACATGCCGCTCCACCTCAGAGATTTGATCTATGAGGCAGCCTCGAATCTTCTCAAAGTCCAGATTGCCTTGCAAGTTGACACATCGACCAGCCTTCCGAAAAAAGGTCTCCACCTGTGCAGGTGTGAGGCCTTTCCAATCATCGAAGTTCTTCATGTCAAGTCGCCTGTAGAGCAAGCTCACCACATTGTGGCACGTCCTGCACTGCAAGTTCTGGTGCCCTTTTTTCCGGATCACTGTCTTCGGGTCAGATTCCACAGGCATGCGACAATGGCTGCAGTACGAATTTCTTTTGCTAATTGCTTCAAGAGCCTGCCAATCGAAAGCTTCCACTGCAGGACTTGCCTTTGAAGAAAGGCCTTCTGCAAGCTTCGGCTGGCTACCAGCTGCTTCCTGCACATGTACATCCTGGCTCGCCATGCCTTGGCCAGCAGGTACTTCCTGGCTTAGCTGGCTTGGACCACTCATGGGGGTCTCTGGTGGAGGTTCTTCCCAAGAAGGTTGCCTGTCAGGAAGTTCAGGGGGTGGTGCTTCGGAAGCTTGGGTCGAAGGAGTAGGAGGTCCCTGCATGGAATCTGGCAAAGTAGCTGTCACTCCTTGGTCTTGGTAGGAGGGATCGCCAGGGTAGACCTTGCCAACTTGCTGACCTTCCATTGCCATGCTGGCAACAAAAACTTCTACAACAAACAGCTGCCCCTTCCGTTTGCTCCGTGACAGACTCCGGACCAAAAAAAAAAATTCACATAAAAAAAAATTAACTAAGCGGTTGAAACCCGCTCCAATGCAACTCCAATGCAAGCAAAAGAAAACCACTGTATTCAGAAATGCTTCAGCAGTATATATACCTCAAAGGATGTTTGGTCTGTTTTTTGTATTGCAAAAATCAATATAGCGGTTGGAACCGCTTCATTGACATTCTTTTTTTCTCCTATACATGATAGCTATAGAGCGATTGTGACCGCTTCGTTCTTCCCCATGACGATCCAGTTGCGACTGCCTTTTCACTTTTCTTTTGTCAGGTTTTGGTGGTGAAGCTTCTTGCAGCATGCAGCGGCATGCAGTGTTAAAAAGCTGACAGCAACACTGCGGCCATGCGACCTTATGCTTTTTCAAAGGCCCCTACTAATTGTACAGAAAAGATAAATTTGTTCAGGCAACTTCCAACTTGAACATGCACTTCCAGCGCTCAGAAGCCTCCCGGTGAGCTTCCCTGCCCTTGGCCTTGGCATCTTCGATGTCATAGCCACTCTTGACTGCAAAGTCTTTGACAATGTGATAGCACCTGGAGGTAAAACGTTTCTCTGTGTCCTTTGGGAATTTGGCCACAAGATCTTTCTTGCAATTCCACCAAGAAGGAAAAACCATTTCTTTCATGGCTTCACCAAGCCGCTTCTTGCCAGCCAGCTTCTCCAAAGCAGGCTTTTCTGCTTTCTCCAAAGCAGGCTTTTCTGCTTTTGGTTTGGGAGAGGCTTTCTTACTCTGGGTGCATTTCTTCTTTGGTGACTCCGTTTTCTTGGCTGCTTTTCTCTTGGCCTTCGCCTTTGGTTTTGGTGGTGTTTCGGCCGCCTTTTCAGCAAGTTTCCGTTCAGCGAGGCTCTTCTTCAGGCCTTCAAGAACAGATTCCACAGTTGTTTTTGTCCCCGATGCTTCAGGCAGCTTGCAAGGAGGACTTGGCACAACAGAGCTTTCAGAATCTTGCGAATCCGTTTGGCATTTGCCATTTTCAAGTGCCAAAGGAGGTGCTCCTGTGGCCTGAACTTTCTGCCCACTGTCCATGAGAGCTGGTTTCTCTAGAAGAGTAATCTGCACCTGGCCATCCACATGTGGGGTATTGATGCCCTTCAAAGCCTGCAGCAAAGAAGCTGAGGTACTCTTGCTTGCTGCTGAGCAAAAAACTGCTGCGTCATTTGTCTTTCTCAAAGGCATAGTTCTGCTAGCGGCTCGTAGGCTGTCGCTGGGTGGCACGGGATAGTCTCCTTGAAAGGCATCTCGAACACTTTGAGGAAGCTGAGCAAAATCTTCTGGTAGAACTCGAAGGCCTTCCTGTGGTGGTACAGGGCGCTCATTCTTGTACTTCTCAAGATACAGCTTGATGGACGGTTTGGTAGCCTGCAAGCCCAGGAACTTTGCGCTCTGGGGGACATCTTGTGCTTTCCACAAATTCCAATGGGAGAGCAAAGCAATTATACCCACTGTGGCCTCGGAAGGATGGGTCAAGCCAAGTGAATTGGCAAATTTGCAAAGTATCATGCAAGCCTGCTCCGGAGTTGTCCGAGCATCCATCACAAAGTTCCAGACATTGGAGGTGAGCATGCAGTAAAGGTTGGTATAGTCCTGCAGAAATGCCCGGCTTTTCTTGGGAGCCACTGCTGGTGTCTCTGCAGGCGGTGCAGCCATGCAAGCTGCAATGGCTTCCAAAAGCTGCTTCTTGCCGTCTTCGGCTACATACAACAAGTTGTGCACCAGTTCACAAGCTTCTGATGCTTCCTCACTGCTCCAAGAAGACACCTTACCAGCTTGCTCCACTAGTTGCTTGCATTGTTGCGACTGAACGGCAGCAGCTGAAGGCAAATTTTTTATTTGCCCCAAAAACTTGTCCGTGGCACCAAGCTTTTTCAAAAAAGAAGCCGCCATGACACCGCACAGACTTGAAACTAAACAACTGGAGAAAGAAATAAATGTACGCGCATGCATCTCTCTCTCTATAGCGGCTGGCGCCGCTTCCGCACTCTTTCAGCGGTTCTAACCGCTCCAGCAAAGACTTTAGCAGCGGTTATATACCGCTTCAGCAAAACGCGCTTTTTCTTTGGCTGCCCCCGGCCATGATCAAGATGTGTCTTTGCACTCAAAAGGCCCTTCCTCATGGAACATCAATCGTCTCACAGCTTGATACAGCGCCCTCTTTAGCTTCGCAAGTTCATCCCCTTGAACGGGCCACTCCGGAGACAACAAATCAATGTGCGTCCTGTATACTGAGCACAGAACTCGTTGACAGCTCTCGAAGAGTTCGCGAGCTGTCAACGAGGTCTGTGCTCAGTATATGCATGGCAGAGATGGTCGCAAAGAATAGCGGCCAAAAAAAAAATTAAAGGAAAACCAAAAGTTTGAGAGCACCATTTTCATTCAAGCCACTTTCTCACACGGCCAGAAAGATATGTTTCTTTCCAGTACAGCTGGTCATCGTCATCTCCCAGGATCCATTCTGAATGCAACAAAATCCGGGGCAGCGGATCCACTGATGGGGCACTCCTTAAAAACACACATGCACGAGTTTGGCCCTGGCCAATATAAACTTTCACAGCCACCAACAAAAACATGAAAACAGAAAAAAAATGAATTTCAAAAAAAGAATCAGCTCCGGAAGCACCACAGCTTCATGGTCAAGGACACGACGCCGCTTGAGAGCCATCTTGAAACTGAAAACGGCTGTATAGAAAAGAAAATATATAAGCAGTTATAACCGCTCCTTTCTTCTGTTTTTTTTGCTACCCTAAGCGGTTATAACCGCTCCTTTCTTCTGGTTTTTTTTTGCTACCCTAAAATCATCTTCCATAACTTCTGTGTAACTTTTTGTACTTTCTTCGTAACTAACTTATAACTAAACTTACGAAAGTTATGTTAGATAGCTTAGTGAAAAAGTTATACTATCTTAGTTATAACATAGGTTATAACCTAATGTATAAAATGGTTACAACAACCACCGAGCACTATAGTTGGAGCCTGTGGCCATTCAGGGATCGGCACATGTCGGAGTATACTTCGAGACCGACAATTTGGACCACTCAAGATGGTTTCAAGCTTGCCGTCAAAAGCACAACGAAGAAGACCTGAGTAGACTCCATTCATGTGGAGCATGTTGTGTCCATCACCACGTAGAACATCAATCTCCATCAGTTGATGCTCTTGCGCTCCAAGTTTCTCTAGAGCTTTCTTGAGGGTGTAGCCTTCATCAGGACCTGCATAGAGATGAAGATGCACTCCATCTCTCTTCATTCGCTTCCTCATTCTCTTGTTGTAGGGAAGGTCACTCCATTGGCCAGGAGTTGCAATCAAGTTTGCCTTGATGTCCCCAGGAAGATCACGAAGAGCAGGGTGATCATCGACCAACTGCCTAAGCCACCTCATCTCTTCATCGAAAGTCAGTCCCTTCAGTTGGACATTCACCTTTGATAGCTCAATCTCATCTATCAAATCCAAAGCTAATGCTCTTGGTAGCATTGGACAGCCAGCTTCAGTAGACACTGGCAACTTTCCTTTTGAAGTTCACTTTCAATCCAAATCATCTTGCAGTCCAGTGCAGATTGAAGAAGACCCATGGGGATGATCGGCTCAATCTCGCTTGACGGGGACAACATTGTTCCATTCTTGTTCATCAAAAGCTGAGTTTTCCGACCATCAGCTAAAGTGACGTCCACCTTTCGACAAAGAGCTTGATCATCGCCATGTCGAAGAGGTCGTAGAGGATGAGTGGCACCACTGTCAATCAAACCTTTCACACCTCCACCAGACATGCGACTCAAAGAAACTCTCAAGGTTTTTTGACGAAGGGCATTGAGTTGTTGTTGAAGTTTATCCATCATGTCTTCTCGACTTTGATCTGCAGCCACGGTTGTGGTAGAGGAAGTCAACGGTTTGCTTGTAGTCGATGAAGCTTCCAAAGTCTCAGAACCACCCATAGCTTTCAAAAGTCGATTTGCCTCTTCTCGAATCGACGAAATTGATTCCTTGTTGGAGTTGGGTTGAACATCGGTTTGAGGTCCAGGAGATGATGCATCATCCTTGTTTGCATCCTTCTGGGCCTTAGTGGCCTTTTGACGAAGACCACCTCCATTTCCTTTATCACATTGAGGTGCCAAGTGATCAGGGCTTCCACAGTGATAGCAACGCCTCTTCTCATCCTTGAGGTCATGGTTGAAGCGACATCCACGGCCCTTTCGGCAACCTGAGTCAGTGAGAAAGAATCTGCAATAAGGAGGAATCTCCTTCTTGTCTCCTTGATCTCCCCTTGTTCCTCTATCTCTCTGTCCTCCAACATCAGGCTTCATCGACTTGGCCTTGGGTTCCGGGACGTCTCTCTTCTTGGAATGGGTTGCTTCGCTATGGACAACCTGTTCAAACTCAGCAATCAAGTGGAGAAGAAATGACGTGATAGTCCGGCTCGTTGGTGTAGCATCAACCTGCAACGTCGACCGAGCCAAAGAAATTCTGAAAGAAAGATCTCGATGTTGCTCAAGTGGCTTTCGAGTCAGGCGATTGAGTCCTTTGAGCAGCAAGAAAGGATCGGGTTCTTGCACTCCAAGATCCGTTGCACGGTGTCTCCATCGGCTCCATTTGCGAAGACCTTGAAGAGCATCTGACAAACTCACAGCCTCAGGGGGACTCTCCAGTTGTCGAAGTATAAGTTCTTTTTCTGCAAGGCCTCCTGGTTGATATAGAACCGTGAGGTGACATGTGGTTTTCATTGCAGTCAATCGTTTGGCTGAAATCAACTCCTCCCTTTGATCTGGAGGCACTGCCATGAGCAACAAAGTGCTGGCTCTTCTTTCAAGTCGAAGCCACTTGGAAGTTGTCAAAGTGCTCGACGGTGACGGCTCATGAGCAACACGATCCAGAGGTTGAAGCTGGATATGCTTAGAGTACCATGATTGGCACTCTGCCATCAAACCACACCACCACTCACCAGAAGTCGCCGTCAAATCCGACATAATGGGTTCTATTAACACGAGCCAGTCCGACAAATCCACCGGTCCTGTAGTAGAGCTCCACGGTGGCAAAGGCGGAAGTTCAACTTGAGACCTGACTGTCTCAGTGTCCTTGTCTTTGTCCTTCTCCATGATCTGCTTCTGGAGATTGGTCATGCCTTCCATCATCTTCATCAAAATTTGGATCGTCTGATCCGAAAATCCAGCAGATCCAGGCACAGCTCCAGCTGGTAGGTGTTCTCCTCCAAAACCTTCATGAGCTTCAGAACCTGGAGGAACTTTGGGATCATGAAATTCTTTATGACCTGGAAGGGCTTGAGAACCAGGGCATTCTTGGTAGCGTGGAAGGACTTTAGGAGTTTGAAATTCTTTAGGATCTGGACATTCTTTAGAGTGTCCAGGTAGATCTTCACGAGAACCATTTGCCACACTCTCTCCACGATCAGGAGTGTTGAACTCTTCTTCTCTTCCAGGTGATTGTGCCACCAAACCCATCACCTGAGCACGAAGAGCGACATTCTCCTTTGCGACCTCCATCTGAGCCTTCCTCAAAGCTTGGACTTCATTCAGCAGTGCAGACACTGCACTGGAATCCAAGGTTGATCCGGAAGATGGGCCACCAACTGCAGCACTGCTTCCAGGTTGTGCTTCTTCCCTTCTAGCTTCTTGATCCCTCCCGTCTCTCACTAAGAAAGCAGGTCTACGGACAAAGTCAGCAGAGGGGGTAGACCATTGGGGCCTGCTGATAGATCTCGGCAAAACGTCTAAGCTGTTGATCATCAAACAGAGGCAAAAGATCCTGACCTTGATGACCAGTTGAGTCTCTAGGGTCACCACCATCTTGTTGTCGCACCTGCTGGCCAGTTGGACCAAAACTAGTTGGAGGCCCATTCGGAGCAGATTGCACAGATTTCGGTGTGGCAATCCCAAGAGTCAAAACTGGATTTGCCACAGTACTCACCACGGGTCCCGTCATGGAACTCTGGGGAGTTGCCAACACAATCTCAGTAGATGAAACTGGTGGATTCTGAATTGCACCAGCTTCGGTCAAAAACTCTCCAGGGGAAGCACTCAAAGGGACCAATTCTTGTCCTATGATCTCCAAGGAAGCTTCTCCCCTTTGATGGCCATCAGAGCCATTCTGAGCATCACTACGTCGAGGCTGCTCCATTAGGCACTTGGGCTCATAACCTGAAAACTTCAAAGCCAAGTTGCACTTCTCGATTTGTGCAATGGCACCTTTTTCGCTCTTTGAACCAAAGCAGCTCCGGACGATCCAACGTTTGAAGACTCACCTGAAAGAGTCATGCAAGTAACGACCTCTTGTCAAATCACCTGCCACATGAAAACTATTTGAAATCTTAAGGAGGAGAGGATTTGCAGTTTGATTTATATATGTAAGAAACATATGTATAGGCTTAGAGTCTCAAATTGTATTTGGGTTAGGTGAATTCCTACATCATGTGACTTCACCCCCTGAGTCGATCCTAGTCTGTGGACCAGTGGGAATCCCAAAAAACAAGAGTTGACCTTGGAGCCTTCGGAGGTGAAATATATTCATTCACAAATCCCACCACCCAATACCTTAGGCTACCCCCAGTAAGAGTCACCAGAAGCAATTGCTTATTTTTTTAGTACGGGGGAACCTAAGCTTCACCCGTTTACCTTGAACTTGCCTGACATGCAGCCTGGATGAGGATCATCTCAACCATTCTCAACTTATATATGCCATTCCTCATGCATTTGCACGCATGTTTCACGAGCTTTCGTGAACATCCGATCAGTCTTTGTTGGAACCGATCAATTTCGGATTGGCAAGAAACCTTCAGGACTCAGAGGGGGGGGACCCAAATTGTGAGGGCAATTTTTCCGAAACTTCCAAAAACATTCTGTTGATGGGAAAATCCTAAAGACCACTTAAGATGCCCCAAATGTTGTTTTTTCATGGTTTTTTCTCACTATCTAAATAATCTTTTGGGGCATCCCAAGTGGTGCAAGATTTGTTCCATCAACCGTATCATTCTGCTCATCTAGACTTTCTTCCTTTTTTTTTTGTTTTTTTAATGATACGGCGACCACAGAGATCTACACTCTTTCCCTACACGACGCTCTTCCGATCTGAGGACGACGACGAGGA
>OMLO01004252.1_pt1 | contig 11937 bp, 9 predicted proteins | sample 1674811 | NCBI WGS metagenome assembly OMLO01 (sample SAMN06265003, study PRJEB25207) | coral metagenome | isolation source: Coral host | place: Mexico:La Bocana,Puerto Morelos, Mexico | collected 2008-11-13 | reverse complement strand
GTTTTCTGCCTGTTTGTAACTCTACCTGTTTCACAGTACTTTTTACACAAATTACTATGCTATATCATTAAGAGTAGAACGAGTAAACGCCTGTAGGCGTCTAGTTTACAATGAAATGTAACCTATTGCAGACCCCACCCCCACCCCTCCTTTACCAGCCCATAACACTCAATCTCTTCTTTCTTGCCCTCCAGCGTACAAAACCATATTTACTGTAATAATAATAAAATATATAAAGGCATATGATAGATTTTAAAACACTATTCTAAGAAACTCTCGTGGCAGTATAGTTTAGAGAACAAACGCATATTAACTCACGCGCACATGTTACATAACAGACACCAGAAGAATTTTATGTAACAGAGTCTGGACGCGTGAAACCCAATGGATTCATCAGTATGTTTTCTACCTAAAATAGCAGTAATAACTTAAACTAAAATTCTCTCCGCTGCAACAGCTGTCCGTGTGAATAAGCACTACCTCGCTACATTAACACAGAATAAACATTTTTTTAGAGTTACGCAACAGCCATTACGGGAATTGACGATTTCCGCCATTACATTATTTCGATAACCTACCTCATAAGCGTGTCCATCTTTTCTCGATAAGTTTTCCTTCTTTCATTGTAATCTGCCGTGAAATATTTAGCTAAAATGAAGTCCAGTACTTCAGTGATTTCCATGTTTAAATCTCTTCGGTTGTGATGATCCAAGACAGTTCGGCAGCAGGGACATTCGACTCGATGATCAAGGCATCGTTCAAGACATTCCCGACAAAACGTGTGCCCGCATATTGTCGTTATGGGTTGAAACAGTAAGCTATAGCAAAGTTTACATTCAAAATCCTCAACTTCTCCAAACTTTTCTTTCCCTACTTCGCCAACCACCTCGGGTTCACCTTTAGGCTTTTTCTGCTGATAAAGCTCTCTTTGAACGTCAGAACCTAAAGTTACTTCGTTGTTTGAAAATGAACGAGGTTTCTGTGCTCTCTTTTCCAACTCGCCAGCAGCACTACTTTTCCTGCCACTGCCAAATACATCGTGGCTGCGCTCACTTTTGCCCCGGCTTTTGCCTCTCATTTGAAGTGAAGATGAGATGCTAACATGTGGAGTTAAATGCTTCATAGTAATATCCATTTTTGTTGTCGTACAGACGTCTTGACCAGAAAGGTCTTTCTTTTCGGCACGACCAAGTTTAAGCACTAATAAAGTTCTATTTGAGTTCGTGAATTTTGGGCTTAACAACTGATGTAAATTTTCTGTGAACTCTTGCCGATATCGGTGACTTTTGGGCGAGAGAGCGGAGCACCGTAACAAAGCCAGTACGCTCTCTTCGTGCTTGCAGGACAGGACCCCTTCAAGTTTTGCCAAGTTCGCTAGAATTACAGCTTTCCTGTAGAAAGTTCTAGCTAAGCTTGGCCGAAGTTTACACGCTTGTTCGATGTCCTTCAGTGCCAAATCTGGTCTTCCAATACGAAGAAAGGCGTCAGATCGCCAACACAAACAGTGAAAATCGTTAGAACATGTAGAGAGGATTTCAGTGAAGCGTTCAATGGCTGGCCTTAGGTCGTTTTCCATGAGACATTTATGTCCCTGCATTTTGTTCACTTGTCTTTGATATTCGTTCCGAAACCATTTCTGGACACAATTCATAACTAGTACATTGACAGAGTACTTCAAGTTTTCAGGGACATCCCTTCCACATTTACTGCAGTTTACATGGCCAGTGAAAGAGTTTTCCTCAGTTAGACAAAGTTCACAGAAAGTATGGCCACAAACTAAAGTCACTGGCTTCATGAACATACAGTTGCACATTGGACAAGAGAACATACTTTGGCTGCTGTTGGCATCTTGAGAACAGCTTCCTTCCTTTCCATCTTTACACAGTTTGTTTCGTTGAAATTCTACAAGCGCAGTTACTAACGATGTAATGCAAGTCTTGGGCACAACTCCTACTCGAAACGCATTCGAATATGCACTGAAAGATTTGTCTAGTTGTCCATTTCGAGCAAACCATTCTCCTTGTTCCAAGAGTGTTTCAAGGATATTCGGCTCCTCTGTCAACAACTTTTCCATATATGCTCCCCTAGTATCGTTACAGGGAGATTAGACACAACTTATAAGGCAAGGAAATGGCCATAATCGCCGTTCTACAAAGACAAAATAAGTTTTGCCGGTTTGTCACAAAATTCACGCAACAGCTTCAGAAACACGCGACCGATCACGTGTCAAAAGACAGGAGGTCTTGAGGACGCGTGACGACTCATTTCCGGTTAACGTGAACGTACAAACTGTTGGCTCACTACAACATCACAGAAACTACTCAATTATTCACGTTCCAATGTTATATAACGCCAGGCTCAACCTCATTCCCATGGCACGCCAGCCCATTGTGTTTCAAAAACACAGTAAGATGAGATCGAAAAAAGGAAAATTAAAGAAATGAAAAATATTGATAACTTTAAATTGAAGATAAGAATTAAACAAAAATAAAAACACGCAAAAGAGTTAAAAATTACTTCAGTGAGCCTCCCGTAAGCGACCACCTGAAATGTCAAGCCTTAGTGGTCGCTTCGGTCAAAATTTTGCCCCGTTAGCATATGGTAGTAATGGTACCTGAAGAGATTTTCTCCATGTTTATAAAAGAGTTTTATTCATGTGTCAATTTTGAGAAAATCCGGTACTTCCTGTTGAGAAATTAAAGTCTCTTGTACTATCCTGGAATCAATGCGATGTTACACCTTATTAACCAATTGCTGCTCTTGTACCTGTTAAATGGTCACTTACGAGAGATTATTAACAATAGGAAATTTCCACTTTTATAGCTCCAAGAGCGGCCGCGGTAGCTTACGAGAAGTGGTCGCTCACAATAAGTTTCAAATTTGTAAAACTGGTCGGCGAGGAGAGAGTCGTTCGACTGTAATTTCATAACGAATGTATTTGACGTCGAATAAATTAGATTCCATGCATTTACCAGCATAATCTATTTCTGCTATGACAAGAATGGGCCACCATAGTTTGGATGGAAAATTTTGGAAAACTTATTTGTCGGTCTGCTAGAAGTCATCAAGAGTTAAGGCATTGTGCGTTCTACGGTCCTCCGGTACCGGTATGGAATTCAAACTATCTAAATCAAGATGGCTAACGCTCGAAACGTCAGCTTTATAACACGTTACGGTGGCCAATTTACATTTTCAACTTAGTTGATATAACCAAATTATCTTGTTACCCCCACCGACGCAGCACCACAGTTTCTTTAGAAACTTTCACCCTTTATTCATTTATCTAAATCAAGACTCTTGTCACTCGCAGCGCAAATACGTTCCATTGTGAACTTTTTCCAATATATAAATCCCTTACATTGTATTGTAATAAAAATGCACTGTCCTGTATTTTTATTGAGCTTTTCATAGTAATGGGTGCTTCTTATAATATTAAAGGTGATCACAGTTGATTGACAGATTACCCGTGTGATCGAACTAAGTGGCCAGTGAAGATCGCGGATCAACTCTGAGCTGTTATCGCCTTTGGATTACGTCTCCACTTCACAATTATATTTCGATAACCTCGATATCCCTGTTCAGAGTAAGCTTATCACTCATATAACTCAGCTTATCAGGGAAAATTTTGTGACAAAACCAAATAATGAGATCTTAAGATGTTACAATATAATTTAATACTTTTATTACTTAAGGCGAGAAAATTCTTTACATTATACAGACGAATATCATTCAGTGTCTAAACTAAAAAACAACAAGTTTAACCATGCATGTACGCGACGGTGGATGAAGGAAGCAAGCGGGGAGTCAAAAACACTGGGCCGGATGGGAGGGAGCAGCAAGTCAACAGGAGGGATTCGAGCATTAGGGGAAGGTGAGATGTTCAATGTTCAGTGTTCCATCTTCGTGTCCTCCTCTTTTTCAGTTTCTTCGCTTTCTTCAGTTTGAGGAGCCTTTTCTTTTTCTTCCTCTTCCGTAGGCTTCGGTGAATTACTTTTAACTGTAGAAAACAGAAACAATACAAAAACATCAAAATGACGTCGCCAAAAAGGGACAGAAGTCCTGCTTTGCAAACCTCGTTCCCAGGGTCTCTCCCTCCCTACCCCCAAGAGCGACAAGAGAGGATCAACCGGAAACCGGTATCCGCCTTCAACACGTGATTTGGTGAAGTAGCCATATCTGCAAGCTGGTCACATCAACTGAATAGTTCCAAGTTTTCATTTTACCGTCATAAGAAGAGAAACGAAGTATTATAATTCAGTTTTTCTTCGCTCAGTTCAAAGGATTCACCGTAAGTTCACTCTTTGTGACGTTTCCATGACAATAAAACATTCACTGCGCAGGACTGTACAGCTGTTAGCCCGTTTATGCCTATAGGTGCACTATAGCCTACGCATATGTAACTGACAGGGCCTGTCGCGAGATAGCAAAACCTCTGTAAATTTCGAGCATAAAAAGAGTATGTCTGCAACCCTTCACTTTCCTTGTCAAGCAAGACAAAAAATACCACATACCTGAGTTCGAAGCGTCAGGGACGTCTGCATTGGATGAAGTATCACTAGGCAAAGAAAAGAAATGATCAACAATTTAATACGATTTGAAATTAACGATCTAAAGCAAGGTGTGTAACTCACGAAAATCGAAAGATCATGGCGGAAAAGTCGGTGTGATTGTTTTAAAGTTCTGAGTTGAAAGCAGTGGGCGATAAACAGTAAGAGTGTTAAGTATAAGCTCGGTAATAAAAAGTGAAAGGTGAATTGATCAACATGACACGAGCGTAGGACAAAGACTCCCCGACAGGAATTGAACCCATAACCTCCCAAACACATGGCGGGCTCTCTATCCAATGAGAACTCATGGAGAGCAAGGTCATTTAACTGAGTTCATTGTTGTTGTCTTCAATAGTTACCCTTCAGTGTTAGTGGGAGCCTCAGAGTCTTCCACCTCCATGGCCTCTTCTGTGTCGCCATCTTTACTTGCTGGAGGACCTTCTGCAACCTCAGGACTGACAATCAACAAAGGATATCAACATTACATGTAACTGAAAGTGCAGAATGCAGAAATTGTATCATATTTAGGTTTTTTTATCCTCTACTTAGATTTGATCAGCACACTTTTAAACACTGGAGTACCCATTCATTCTAGAGAGTCAAAACTGATAATTCACTCATTTGTAACTTGATAAACTGACCAAAAGGGAGCACCTTTTTCTACTGGCTTCTTGTTCAGGAGCTGGTTCTGTTGACACCTCTGCTGTGACGCTGGCCACTGTTTGTGGGGACCCCTCTTTAGGAGTGCTGGTTGAACTCTTAGGCTTTTCCTTCTCCTCCGCAGGGGATGTGCTGGGTTTTGAAGAGTTCTCATTTGACACAACGGAGGACTTAGAGTCTTCGTTAACAGTATTTTCAACACCATTTTGTACCATCTTTTCAACAGGTGTTGCTGATCCCTTGGCTCGCTTACGAGAACGTTTGACTTCCTTTACATGGTGAACATCTCTTCTGTTGTCTCCTTCATCTTCTGAATCTGAGTATTCCTCTTGATGTGCGACATGTTTGTCTGATGCACGGACTGGAATTCAACAACTCCAATTAGAACATCTCAGATTACTTGCACGTACAAGAAATTGACTGTGATACATTACGTTTTCTACGAAATCTATTATGTACAGCAGTAACTATAGAGAAGAAGCTAAGGCAACCATTTCCTCTTAACACTTAAGCTCATAGACTAATCAAATATTGGCTAATATACGAAACAAAAGCACTTGGCTAATAAATATTAGAAATTGGATACTAATCATTTTTGAGAATTCAGTTTTCCAAGAAGGCAGTGTGCACTTACTACTTATCCTGCGGTCTGACTCCATGTCATCTTCATTGTCACTTTCCTCCAGTACTGGGGCATCATCAGGGATTGCTAAAAAGAATGGATCAAAAAGTTAATTGCTAGTATCGTAATAGTCATCTCTCTAATGGAATGAGTAGAATACAGCAAAGTATGATTCTGTTTTCACTTACGGTGCATCTGCACTCCTGGTGCATGAGGAAGCATTCGCAGATTTTCAAACAATCTTTGTCTTGAAAGAAAAAAATTGTTACAGAAAAACAGTCAGTCTAACTATTCACAAGGACAAATGTTTAAATGTTACTGCAAGGAAAAACTAATTAACACTCTCACTTGATTTTTTCCAAGTAGTCAGTAGTGTTTTGGTTTGCCATGTTAGAGGGACTGATATGGAGCTTGAAGTCTGGACCAAAGTACTCAAAATAGTCATTGTATGGAAGTTCTAAAGAAATATTAGAATATAACATTAGCCAGTGTTTAAATTTACCCTAAAAATGTCACATCAAACATGAATGGGTTTCCATTGTTATGTGATCAGATGCAAGATGAAACTGCAAAATAATACCATCAAACTGCCGCATGGATAAGTCACGACTTCTTATGAAACAACTAGCTGGCTTTTTCTTCCACAACAATTTTCCAATTTACTGTTTTTCATTTACTGAAACTGTTCTTTTTTTCTATTTCAGCTTAATTTTGTATAAGATAATAATATAATAGATATGAGCGCTATTTTATGGACAAGCAATGTTGAATTGAGTAGCAGGATCATACACAGCTAGAAAGCACATCCAAGAGCAGAAAAATGGTATTCTCATCTCAACTTTTATCTAGGTGTCTACAGCATTGTGAATTATACAGGTAATTATTTCTGGGATTTAGCTTTGCCAACATCTGGCATTCATAATAATTCTCCAGCTCAAGATATTAAGCAAACTGTTCCCCTATAAATTAAATTTGGTGCTGTACATCAATTCTCAAATTCCACAAGCTGATTTCCTTGGTTCGCAGATTTATACCCTTTGGAAATATCAAAATTGTTTTCTTTTTTATTTCAGAAAGCTGTTATCTAAGCAAAGAGCAACCGTGGGGGCTGGCTTCAGAACTGAACAATGTTCCAGTTCTAGTTGATGCGATTTGCCCGTGGAGTAATCTTCGATATTTGCCTTAACATCACATTGATCACTCCTTTGGTTGTCTCTGAATAGTTGCTATTTTTTACCATAAAACCAACACCAGTCACTTGATTCCATCAGTTCAAAAACCATGCAACCAAATAGACCTAAAAGTGAGTGTAAATTGTCAAAATTTACAACAGTTTGCCTTGCTTTAAAACAGTTTGCCTCATTTGTTGTGTGAAGGTTTCTCAGCTACAAAAAATATGGATCAAAAATGACTGCTCTCCACTCCAATGCATGTGAAACAAACCATGGTCAGCTGCAATTGTGATTGGTTCATTTGCTGTTGTCTAGCTGTGTCTGATCAATCGATTTCCCGTATTAAATATGTTGTTCATATCTAGTCTTTTCTAATACATATTAGCTTAAATACAAAAAAGATCAATTTCAGTATTTGAAAATGGTAAATTGAATGGCTTGGTGCAAGACTAACGCAAGTTACTCTTTCAGGTGAAAGTTGCTTTCTTCAAAAGTGCCTGAATTTTTGCATGTGCTTTTCAATTTAGTAGTAAAACATTCCCCTGACAAAAGAGCAAACAGAGGGGAAAAAAAAACAGGGAAAAATTCAGAATTTGAAGCGACACTAAAAAAAATTAATAACTGTGTATTCATGCTTTTATCACTTGCACCACATCAACACGTATTAACAAAGGTGCCAAAAATTTAAAGAATGGTTTTCTGTTGTCCCACCTCATATTTGCATTCATTGCGCACCCCTCAATATTGTGTCCTTGTTTTTCTCATAAACAAAGTGCAAAACAGCCCAAAAAAATACAGGGCAATGTTTTACTACTAAATCGAAAAGCACATGAAAAAATTCAGGCCCTTTTGAAGAAAAAAAATTTCACCTGAAAAAGTCACTTATGTTAGTCTTGCACCAAGCCCTTCAATTGAAGATTTGTTGGGGGAGAAGCCAGCTTGTTGTCCTGTGTCAAGTTGTGACTTATCCATGCTGCCGTCTGATGGTGATCTTTTGTGGTTTCATCTTGAATCTGATTGGTCACGAAACAATAAATGCTCCAGAAATTATTTTTGTTGTTCATGATTTTATGGGAAAAAAGACTGTAATTAAAAATATACCGGTAGTTGTTACTTTTCAGAGAAATATGATATCACTGCTGGAAATTAACAAATTCTGACACATGCAAATTCTCCAAAACACTCATTAAACTCACAAGAAAGAACATATCAGAAATGTCAAAACATGTGCTAATGACTCAAACATTATGAAAGATGCATAGTCATTCTACCATCACATAGACTTTGATAATTCTAGTGTCACAGACAAAGACTCATCTTGCGTTAAAAAATTTGGAGGCTTGGCATGCGTCTGCTACCAAACATGCTGACAAAAAGTTCCATGCCACTCCCAAACCAGTATACCAGTAGTATTCTTTTTAAACAGTAGTCACCTAATTTACAAGTTTTCACTTGGTTTTGTTCTTCTTAATTTTTATCTCAACTTTTCTTGCATCTATTTTATCATTCTACATCCCATTTTTATCTGTTTGAGGCTAGGTTCATCTGTAAACTCTGTGATGTAGAGGCCTAAACAACTTTGAAGTATTTCTATGTTATGTCAATCTACCAACTGAAGAAACTTAATAATATGTCTTCTTAGAATAATTAACAAACTCAAAAAATAGTTACAAGTGCTTGGTGTTCTTGGCATACCATTTGCGATATCAGAGTCCAAAGCTACTGCTGTTTCAAAGGTCCAACATCTTGCAACATTTCTGATAGTGTATCCACCTCCTCCAAGAATCAGCAGTGGCAGATTGAACTTCTTGACAAAGTTCACACACTGTGCATGCCCTACAATTATAATCAATGAGAACTGATTAAACTCGTTCATTAAACTGAATACCGCAAAAAAGTAGATCAAGTCTGCATATCAGCCAAGTGGCCCATCAGGCCAGCGCTTATCTTTCCGTAGCATGAAGCAACTAGGAGTATTTCTACTGCCCCCTGGATTGTGCGCTAGTCCATCATAGGGTTACCCCCAGCATTAAATTTTCTGGTGCCCATGTGTACACCTGTGAGAGTCAAGTGTCATGCCCAAGAACACAATGTCCCTGGACAGGGCTTAAGCCTGGACTGCTCAATCAAGAGTCAAGTGTACTAACCATGAGAACAAACCACTTCCACAACGACCTCCAAAGACCACCCAAAAATTTTCCTTGTACTATTCTTTAAACATTTTTATTGCACAAGATTTCTGAAGATGGTTCCAGAAACATCTAAATGACTATCTCAAGGACGAGCCAAATACTTTGAAGATTGCAAAGAACACTGAACAATGAGGGAGAGAATGCTTGACAATAACTTATTGACCAAATGGTTTCAAGACTGATACCTAACTAAGCCATTATGGTCTGTACCTTTAAGAGACAGATTAAAACAGCCAAGTCTGTCACCAGCTAGGGAGTCAGCACCACACTGAAGAACGACGGCATTTGGTTTGTACACCTCCATCACCTTTGAAACTACCTGGAAGTAGTAGTTAGGTTAATTTAATGTAAATGTTAAAATCTCCTCATATTTACCAGCTGCTTTCACAATATTCCATGATCAAATTGAGAACAGAAACTGTAGATTCAAAATATTTTATCTCTTATCTTTATCTCTTTATCTCAGCTGTTTTTTATACTTTTTCTCTGTCATTCTTGTTCAGGTAATTTGATTTTTGACCAAGATCTATTTTGCATCAAAAGGTTTACAGGGCTTGACCTTAACTTTTATTACCAGTGGGCTTATGCATCAGGCCGGAGCTTATCCCATTTCCATAGCATGAAACAACTAGAAGTATTTCTACTCCCCCTGGAATCATGGCATGCTACTCTTGTCAATTTTTTTCCACAGCCTGTCAGATGGCATAAATTTATCTTTTCAAATTTGCCTCAATAATTTTGGTAGTCAACATGGTTAGTGACTAAGAAAATACTGCAAGCCAAAACTGAAAATCTACTGGTATTTGGCTAGTTGACCACTGACAAGGTCGAGTCTTGTTTACTGTTTAAAAAAAACACTAATTAAATTAAAACAAAATCTTGGCAGTCAACAAAAGTTTTTCTTTGTATGAACATAATTTTCTACATAAAGTGTTGCAGCTCGTCCTTACAGGATTGAAGATTTGTTCATAAGACTCATCATCAATTCCATCTCTCAGTGGAAAGTTCACAGCATAGTATTTTCCTTTCCCTGCTCCAATGTCCTATGAATGGAGAAAACATTAATTAATTTTTAACAGATTCAATAAAGCTTTCAAGTTTCAAGCTTTCAAGTATGCTTATCAAAACCAATTCCTGATTTGAGAGTATATGAATTTCTTCTTTCCTTCATATAAAGTATATGAGTAACACTTTCTCCAACTTTCAACAACCTTTCTTAAGATTATTTTTCAGGATGTCTGAAGGTTTTTGATTTTAAAGTTCAAATGCATTGCGTGCCAATACTCACCCTTAGATCACCAGTCCCAGGGAAGTATTCACCGTATTTGTGAAATGACACCGTCATGACCCGATCAGTCGTGTAAAATGCCTCCTCCACTCCGTCACCATGATGAATGTCTATATCAATATACAAGACACGCTGGTGGTATCTGGTAGAATAAAAATTCAACATTAGTGCTGCTAATGGTCAATGCCAGTAGTTTGTCTACACTATGTGCCGATAACAGGGATGGAAAGGGGTTGGGTTGTATATCTAAACTGAAGCTAGAAAATTAAAGACAGTAAGAGAACAGGTTTATGAGCAGACAAACAGACTGAATCAGGGAGAGGAGAAAATTATATTAAGTTTAAAACCAAGCACACTATTCAACACTTACTTCAGTAGCTCCAGAATTGCCAGAACAATATCATTGACATAGCAAAACCCTGATGCCTCAGATTTCTTGGCGTGATGCAAGCCACCAGCCCAGTTAACAGCAATATCTGTCTGTTGTTTATTCAGCTTCACAGCTCCCGCTGAAATTCAAGGAAAATCATGTATTTTTTTTTTCTAAATTGAGGTTCAGATCACAACAGAAGATACTAGTTTCATTGAAACAATGAGTGTCACTTACCAATAGATCCACCAGTTGACAGCTGACAAAACTCAAACAAACCATCAAACACTGGACAATCCTCCCCTACATTGACTGACAAAAAAAGAATACAAATTTATCATTGATACCATACCTTAAATTGCAGCTCATACACCCTGGGGTTATATTCCAGCTTCGTAAGGGATTTTAAATTGGATTATAAATGGAGGGGCTCATATTAGGAAGAGAAGGGGGGGGGGGACTTATACACGAAAAAAAAAAACTGGTTCTTAATTAAGATTTAAAAACTATCAAAATAAATCAAATTGATTTTCATTTAGAGCTAGAGGGGAGGCTTATAATCAGATGAAATAATTTGTATACAGGTATATGGTCATACAAACAGGAGAATACAAACAGGGGAGGCTTTTAGCCAAGATTCTGTAAGTGGCAGTAAACTAAAAAATGAGAGGCCCAAGGCCCCATCCTGCAGGGGTCTGTGGGTAAGCCCCCCCCCCTATAAAATCAAGTGATTTTGTACAAAGTATTATGAATTACTGACTGCAAATCAACAAGACCTCTGCTTTATTTGTTTACTTCTCCTGAAAAGTGGCTGTCTCTAGGATGGCTGTACATCCCACCTGGCTAAAAGCCTAGGGTTATAATCCAGAATTACAACAGAAAGCAAGTGATTTTGTTCGAAATATTATGAAATTACTGACTGCAAATTAACAGGACATCTGCTATATTTATTTATTTTCTCCTGAAAAGTGGCCGTCCTTAGAATGGTCAGACAGTAAGTAAGTAAGTAAGTAAATCTTTATTTATCCACGGTAAAAAATTCATCAGGTCTAAATTACAAGGTAAAAAGGCTAAAAGTCTAAAATA
>OMLO01004251.1_pt1 | contig 11937 bp, 7 predicted proteins | sample 1674811 | NCBI WGS metagenome assembly OMLO01 (sample SAMN06265003, study PRJEB25207) | coral metagenome | isolation source: Coral host | place: Mexico:La Bocana,Puerto Morelos, Mexico | collected 2008-11-13 | reverse complement strand
ATGGTTTTAACTATATTTTAATTTCACTTAGACATTATTTATCAGTTTCATTTTACTTCGTTTGAATTTTAAAAGAGTTTTGGTTTAAGATTTCTTTTAAATTACTTTTTTTTTTCTTTCCGTTTTCAATTTTCTAGAAAACAATGGGAAAAATCGAATGGCAGTTATCGGTCACCATACTGCATAGAAAAAGACTATTATCGTGTCGTTTCGGTTGGACATCGCCGTTTTGACTGCCGCTATTCTCGGACGCAGCCGCCGTATACAAAGCTATTTATGGAATATAATGTTTTGTTAATATACAGATGTTGCCAAATTTATACACATGCGTGGGAGGGGGACATGAAAGGGCAATGCAAGTGGTAAAATCATTTCAGGTTCATAAGTGCTTTATTGAATACTGTAAAGTAGATATCAAATACTAATTCACCCGGATCAAAAATGCAAAGGTTACGTTTATCATTTCTTTGATGTTTTGATCGATTGTTTTTATTCGTCCCTCTAATTTCTTCCACAGTGCATAAAGTTAAAGACAATGTGTAGGGAGAGGCACTTTTTTGCAGGAACGCAACACATTGGCCATAGGCACTACTAAAATGAAAAATTGTACCTCTCAATTAGTATTCGCTAAGAATTAGACCCGTGGGGTACTCCCAGGAATATTGGGTGTGGTTTTGTGGCTCACTTCCCAAAACCCTGCCCTTAATTATAAACAAAATCTGCGATATATTCTCTATCCTATTATGACCTGACCAAAAATTCGATACGGTACTTATGGCAGTTGAATTGCGGATAGAACAGTCACCCTAAACATAATTTATGAGGGGTTTGTGTTGATGGGCTTATCGACTATGATGTGAAAAATTGCTTCTTGTACTTAGTTCAAGACTATGGTGCAAAACCCATTCCCTATTTATTACCAAAATGGCCAAAATCGAAACCTTATTTACTGACTAAAACATACCCTTGGGGCCGCCTAAATCCCCCGGGGAGGGGGGGGGCATTATGCCACCGCGTCTCCTTAGTTATTTCTATGACAGTACAAAACCAGCAGTTAAAAAAATTCAGTGGACTGAAGTTGTTCAAGAAGTTCATGATTAATAAACTTAATGTCCCCTTTAAATAATTTTTTCAAGTTTTACAAAAAGTCACGACAAAGTTTGCACCCGCAAGAAGCTCACCCCGGCCCAAAAAGTTTGAAGGTGCAAAAATTTTAAATCGAAAATGGGCTTTGAATCTCTCTGTTACCGTTGTGTTGTAGGCCATGTGCTGATTGTGATTACTCCTCCCCACAATAACGAGCAGAACACCATAGGCTCACAAGCTCGTACACGTAGAAATTGCCACAATTCTTGACAGAAATGAACTTGTGAAACTTGCAACAGTCCTCTTTCTTGTTAAAGCACACCTTCATGTTAACAATCCCTTGAGCTGTAGTCGGGTGATCTCCACTTAGCCAGCCTGGTATATCGGTGTTACAGTGATTCCGAGGAACACAGGACGTTGCCATCCGTCGTCCAGCATTTTCACTGAATCGGTACCAGGCTTTTTCTTCGAGAATGCTGCCATTGTCGCACTTGAAGGGACCAGGTTGGCTGAATTCAAACGTCCTTTTCCGATCGGCTTCATCAAGCAAGCGATAGTGCTGGCAAGGATCTGTGAATTGTAGATCAAAAATAATTTAAATGGTCTAGAGATTAACACCATGTAGATGGATTATCGAGCGCTGGATTTGTAATCCGGCGTTCCGCGTTTAAATTAACGCAGTTGCCAACTAATGAACTAAGAAGAATGGAGAGCAACGATCTTAAAAATTTGACCTGTTATATAGGCAAGCGCATAAACAAAGAGGTTATCGCCCCTTCAAATTTTAGTGATGTAGCTCCCTAAATAATTAAGCTTGAACTAATTCTCAAATCCATCAGACGGAATATTATCGACTTAAAACTCACCATCGATTCCATACACCTCCACCCTTAGACAGTTCCAGACATGCTGCTCTATTGGGTGAAAACGAATGGACCTTGCGGACACTGGAAATGGCAGCTTGTGATGGTCAACAGTAGAAAAGTTACCCTTCCTCAAAAATTCCTTTTTGTAAAGATAGAGAAAAGGAAAGCAGGCATTAGTGGCGCCGGTTGAACCAAGAGGCTGGTCTCCAAAGGTGCACACGAATGACCACAACGAGCGGCCACGAGTGAGATTACATAAAAGCATGGCAGAGATTAAACGAAAAATAAAAGGTAAAACACATTTTACGGCCTTTATTCTGAGAAATTAGACTTGAGTTGAACCTAGTTATCTGACCTTACTGGCACCTCGTTACTCACTGTTCTTCCCTAAGGAGGTAGACTGCATAATATAACTTGCACCTCATCGAAACTCACCTGTTCATTATCTGCATACGCATAAGTCGTCCAATTGCTTCCATCAGAAGAAAAAGACAGCTGGAAGCTTTTGACCCATGCGGAAAGAGCGCCGCCATTATCCCCCTGTGTAGCAACACCACACACTTGGACTGTTCTGTTAAAATCAACCTGGAGCCAGTCGTTAGTCCCGGTAGCATCACGCGCACACCAGCCATCACCTCTGCTATCGTTGAGTCGGCCGTACGCGGCCTGGGTACTATCATTGTATTTAGTCGAGGCACTCATCTGGTTATCAGGAATGATACTCGGATCAACAGCACCGACTTCATTATTGTAGCAAATTTCGACCAACGCTGTGCAGATGAAATTCAATCATCTTGAGATAAGTTAATTAAATAATAATATAGCATGATAATTTTGAAGTTCAGTTCTAGCGGGTCTGTCTAAAATCTAAACTGCTTGCAAAAAAACTCGGGTGGCGTGCGAACGAGCCGAAGGGAAAGGTGCGTTCGTTCTTTTACTCGTTTCATAAAAGAGGAACTGCTACCCGTCTGTATATTAATTCGCATTTTGGTTATGTATTTCAGTACTAGTTTTTATTTAAAAAAATAAGTTTCTTCGTAATTCATAGGTCACACGATTGCAGATGCATTTACGTTAAAAGATCTCCTTAAATAGAGTTGATAGCGTTTACACTTTTTCTCTTACAATAACATGATTTTAGTTAGCAGGGGTTGAAAAATAATAAAGAGACTGAAAAAAGCAAGTGCAAAATTTCATATGCTTTGTGTTCAGTTCAAGGTAGGAATTGAGTTCAGAATAAGGACCTCTTCTAGCTTTCTATACTGAAGTGTTTCTTACTTTCGCAGTCATGCCCTTGCCTTTCCACAGGACACACACAGCTGTAGCTTCCGAGTTGATTCTTGCATGTTCCACCATTCTCACAAGGACTTCCTGAACATTCGTCTTCGTCTACAGCAATGAATAGCACATTGACTTGTGTTAATTAACCCCTTCTCGATTTAAAATTGGCCGTCCATCAAATTGTCGAAAATCAGCAGAATTGTTTTGTCAGAATGACGAAGGGCTAACGCTCGAAACGTCAGCTTTATAACTCGTTACGGTGGCCAATTTACATTTTTCAACTTAGTTGATATAACCAAATTATCTAAAAATAAACCAACTTGTGAAAACGCCGTTTCACAGAGGCTGTATGGGAGTTGCACACTCCGGGTAATGGGCTCCTGAAACATCTTATTAATCGGTCTGTATGAGAGAATCTTGGCATCGGTTGTGTGTACAGACCTCACTGCGTTCGGTCTGTACTCACGACCTCGGTAATAAGAGATAATTCATGACCAGCTCAGTTCCCTTGGTCAATTTCCTCTATAAGGCACCCCTGCAGTGAATCATGGTAATTGCAATCATCAAAACAAATATCCATTGCAAGTTAATGAATACAGCTACTATGATTCGCTGCAGATTTGTTTCATAGAGGGAACTGGCCATAGTAAAAGCAATATTTAAAATACCTTGTAATGATGTTTATATAACGCAACTTTCCGTGACATGATCGCGTATGCTTTACGTCGCAAAGATAGAAAAGTTTAGTTATATAGCAATTAAAAACTGTTCTTTCACATCAGTGTCTTCCTTGAAGCTTTGTCTATAGCTATTTAACAGCGAGATTATCGAGGGGCGAAACAAAATTCTAAGCACGACAGTTTTACTCATAAATAGCAAATGGTTTCCACTGGTTGCTCTTACTTGACTTGACCCAACTAGTGGACTAATGCAAATTCTGCATTTTGATTGGCTACGCTGCTAGAGGACTATTAGTTATAGTCATCGAGTAGCGAAATTCTTTCGTTTTATTCCCAAATAAATATTCTTCAACTTGCATTTGCAAACTTCATTATTGCTTTTTCTGTCCGACTAGTTGGGTGATACTAAAACAATTAGACCCTTCGCCCTCAAGGGCCACGGGTCTAATTGTTTTGTTAAACACTCGTCAATATCTAGATCAGTGATCAGAGCAGTTCAAACATTAATAAAGTATAGTCTTCAATAACAAGGTTGACAAAAATTTGAAATCCTGTCTTGTAATCGGCTGTATCGCGCGACGGACAAGCAGCCCATCCAAAGGGACGAACAATATTCTATGCATAGAATCCAATATTCTATGCATGGAATCAAAAAGCAAGCCTCGACTGTATAGATTAGTTTGTGGAGTACGACGTTGCCTTTATCCTTAGCCTGATTCCCTGGTGAGAGGAATTCCCATTTGAAAATGTCAGGGATATCCCTTGTCTCGATTATGGTGTGCAGGATAAAAATCCACTGATTCAGCCGTCTAGCTATCCATCATGGTGTAATCGAAGACAAAATAAAAAAAAAACGCTCTTATTTTTTTTTTCAAAAAATGGTATCTTCTACTTCAAATAAAGTTCTTTAGTTCAAGCCACAACCTGAATGATAATAAGATTTCCCATCCCCACCACCAGGTAACTGTAGCTTCAGGTAACTATATATTTATATCTTTTACGATTAGAAAATCTAAAAAGTACAGAAATATATTTAAAATTATTCTGCTACAAGGTTTTTGTTCCCTAAACTGACTGAACTTGCTCGATTTCTATCGGATTTCTTTTTCGTTTGATTTATCCTCAGCTAGTTCTCAAAGAATGAGCCATTTTAAGTCACATAGGTTATAGCCGTGGTATTAAGTGTATTTCATGCTATTTAGCTAATAAATTTGCACTGGTTGTAGAGACTCGCATGTCAGGACTCATTTCTGTGTCAGATCCCAGTCCTCTTCACAAGCGTTTAGAATAATGGCAATTTTACAGATAGCAAAAGGAGAGATGTAGTTTCTCTTGACCGTAAAAGGGACGCCCAAAGTAGCAAGTGAAAACCTTTTGGTTATTAAACAGATGTATGAACACACAGAAATAAAAAAGCTTACCGGTCTCACACACAGTCCCAGTATATCCATCTGCGCATGTACATTTGTAGCTCAGATGACCATCAGTACAGGTCCCTCCATGTTGACAGGGATCTGAGGCGCACTCGTCAACACCTAACATAGATTATCGCAATACAAACGAAATAATTCAAATTGTTTTATAGGTTGGAGCTTTGTTTCGTTTAATGTCACCATCTTTTTATAGAGGTTTCATGATGGTTGTTGGAAACTGGTCAAAAATGTTCAACTGTCCGAGGAGAAATGACGTGTTTTTTTAAACTGATTACTCTGATCAATCTAGAGGTCTGAAATATTAAACCTGCTTCAGGTTGCCAGTACCCTTGTTATTAATTAAAACCTTAATTTATGTTCATCGATTTGTAAGAAGAAGGGTAAAAAAGGCATGTTATTGTCGTTGTTGCATCCGATCTCCAACTCCACTGATAGCCGAGGAATGGGCTGAAATATTATTTTCATCCGGAATCGTCATTGCGGCAACCTTACTTTCGAAGTAAATTTCCGAATGAAACCTCCTTTGATCTCTTCGTTGATAAGTTGATATCGATTTAAATTGTTTTTTTTTTTTCACCTCAGTATTTATTTTTTTTGATTGGGAAGATATATCAAACACCAGAACCTGATGGTTACCTCATGTCTAAACACTTTGAAGCTCGATGCTACGCGTCGCGTTTTCTCGGTGTTTGGAAATGTGATAAAACAAGGTCTCTCTTGTATGATATAACTCTAATATCTGGGCTTACGAGAAGTAATTTCCATGTTTTCTTATTGTTTGGTAATTCGAGGGATTGCAAGTTCTTAAAAAGTAATCCACTGGAAATTCGAATAACAAGTGGATAAAAAACGAGATTATTTGTGTAGTATTGCAAACTACTGTGTGATTTTCTTCTCAAAAGGAATCATTTCTAACGACACCAAATGTCGAAAAAAAGGTTTAAGTTTATGTGAACCCTTGAAAGTACTGGTGAAACGAAACTGATGATAAAATGTTTCCTGTGTTTGTTCAATTTCTCTGGACTTTGGAATTTACTTTGTCTAGTTCCCTTGGGAAATTGTTTTCAGTGTTATTTTCTTCAGGAAACTATTTTTATCTTCGGCTTTAAGAAAATTTTAAAAGGATTATAAAATACCTAAAATTATTTTGGTTCAACGGTTCTGTCCGCTAAAAACTGAAATAACTCGATTTTCTAGCGGATTTCGTTTTAATATCCAATCAACAAGTAGCCACAAGTAGTGCGATAACTAACATTCGCTCTGACGAAGGGCTAACGCTCGAAACGTCAGCTTTATAACACGTTACGGTGGCCAATTTACATTTTCAACTTAGTTGATATAACCAAATTACCTAGTGCGATAACTGTCTATCGTAATGTGGCTGGTACGAATACAGGATGCGTGGCACAGTAAGTTCGTTTCAAGGTATGTTGAGGATCCTTGTTAAAAACATATTTGTACACACACCCATCCCTAACTCAATGAGATGAACCTAACTTCACCAGATAACGAAGCAAACATTACTGCGCATGACATACTTGCTTCACATCGGAGCCCAGTCCACCCTACCAAGCAAAAACACACAAAACCGTCTTCTACTATGACACATGTTCCTCTGTTTTCACAGGTAGAGCTCGCGCATTTATCAAAATCTGTCAAAAACAAAAGATTATAAGTTTAAAACCATCGAAGGTTTAAAGGCTATCGTCAACCATGAAGTTTAACATGTTTTAGAGGTGATAAGGAGTTTCTAGTAGAATTCTGGTACAGGTACAGTTGTTGGTTTCTCAGGATACAGTGGCGCGGATTTTACCAAGTAATCTTCAGGAAGTCGAATTAATTGATTTAGACTGTCTTGCGTGTAAGCGATAAAGAGCACCCTTATTTGCAGTCTGTTGAAAGGAAGGTTCAGATCCATTGGAATATCCGCATAGAGAGCATTGACAATTCACCCACATCTCCTTATGTAGCTAGATTATTGATTATTATCACAATGAAATATTGTTTTTATTACTCAAAAATATATATTTTTTTATATCCACAAGCCATCGTGTAATTCTCCTTGTACTACTCGTCTACTCGTAGACAAATTGACTACGAAAAAATCCACTATGAACCCTGAAACAGCAGAAAATGTTATCCCCAATATCCTCACTAGTAAAGATATGGAAGGTATACGCCACTTGGGTCCCGGTATGTTTTTTACGAGTAGAAGTTTTCCATTAAGACACTTGTGTCTGTATATCAAATGCCATTACTAAAGATGTTCGCCACATAACTGATAAATAATATGTAGGCGAGGTTAATCGTACACTTCACCTTGACAACCAAAAGTGCATTCCAGTTAAACCTTAATCCGCTTTTCTAATCCGGCTTTCTTAAGCACCTACCGTAATTTCGCCAGGTTAAAACTAGTTTCCAATCGAAAGGACTTGACTGTTGGGAAAGGTGAATACCTCGAGCTGAAGCTGTTGAAAGAAATCAAATATGTAAACGTCTTTTAGTATTTTCTTGGATTACATCTTTCAACTTGACAGTACCCGACTTGAACTACCCGACATGAGCAAAATCCAAAGGACAAGTTCATAACAAGCTTTCGGATGTGTCGCAATCGTCTCAGTTCTATGCTTACCTTTACTTAAATTTCTCTTTTGCTACAGTGAGTCAGATCCAGAGAAGCTTTTTTTTCAGGGTACGATAAAAAATTAGATTGCAAGCTGATTTGAGTTGATGCTATTTTCAACACTTCATGGACTAAAAACGCATTTCCAGCTCATCCTATCTTAGTTTCCCCCATGTTAGTCTCCCCAAGTACCCCCGGGGGGAGGGGAGGTACTTCCCATATGGGAAGGTCTGGAACGCTTGTCGGAAAATTTGAACTTCCAGAGGAAAGGAACATGGGTGTGGCAGTTTGACTCCGAAAAGACACCATGTAACTAAAGGGGAAATGACAGCCCAATTCTTGTTGTATTGTGGCAAATTACCTCCCCAGGCTCGTCCTTTGTTATCCAAGCGCGTTAGAGGGGAAGTGGGTTGGTCTGTAGTCTCCAGTCCCGTCTCAGGATAAATTGGCACTTCAATCGCGGTGATAGTACTAGTTTTTTCCCGAGCTTGGTTCCAGGTTTCCGGAATTCCAACATTACAAGGGCCTTCACCTTTTTGTTCGCATGAGATGAAATGCTTTCCATTTAGATAAACGCCGTGCAGATTTCCTGCATCATCTAATCCGTGAATGGTTAGTAGCCTGTAATTCAGTGCTGCACAGAAACATCAAAGACACAATATTAAAATGCTAGAAATGTTAGCCATTTGGCACATTTGACTGCGCGATACACTAATCCCGAGAAAATATATTTTTTTAAAAATATCAAACAAATTGTGCAACCGCAGGTAAAATTTCGACATCAATTTTATTTCACCAGAACTTCAAAATTTGTTTTCGACATTTGGTGTTATTAGGAACGATATCTTTTGAACAGATTTTTAAACAGTCGCACAGAGGTCTACAACACGCTGTAAATAAATCGATAAAAGTGCCGTGTTTTGTCACTTACTTGTGTATTTTTTAGCAAGACGTTTCGGCTAACTCTTAAACCTTCATCAGTTAAAAAACCGCTAGATGTTACGCGTGATTAAAAACTTTTTAAAAATTGAAACGTCGCGCGTGCTGTATGCGCGTGACTCGAGAGAATTTTAAGTGCGCGCCAAACACTTGTAGACTTTAGGGATAACTAGGTGATCATTCCCAGCGTTTCGGTCTTTTACAGACATCCAAGCTTCTAGAAAAAGCCGCTGATGGTAATGTACCTCATGTCCGACGACTTCAACGTTTTCAAACTTCCTGTGACGATGACATTCGTGAACATGGCACGCAAGTTTGGAGTTATGATCGAACATCGATGATGTTTGATTTTAGTATAAATTTACTTAGCGTTAAAAACTAAACCTTCTTCACAGTCACCTCGAAAACGTAGATTAATTCTTAAACAAGAATTCTATATGTCAAGTCAGAAAAGCAGTTGCAGTTGACTAAGATTTATCCTTAGTTTCTTTATATTCTTTTGCGAAAGAAAAACGTCAAATGGCTCTCTACTTACCCGTCCATGTTTTGCCATCTGCTGTCACGTAACAGTGCGATTTACTCCTGTAAAAAAATAGGATTATGGCTCAAAAGTTATCGGTATCTTAGTAATCTAATTTCTGCCCGGTACAATTTTTTTTCTGACAAGGAGTATTTTAGACAATTATGGACAATTTTTCCTTACCTTGATTTTTCTGTGTTACACACAAACAGACGATTGTAAAGCGCATCGACAAGGAAAGCTCTGGAATAAACCACTGGTCTATCTGTGAAGACAAAAAAGGTAACACAGGTAACACTATTTATTCATTTACTTGAAACCGGAGGAATTCGAAAACGCTTGCTTTTCATTTTAGTGTGGACAGAAAACGTGTTGAAAGCAAAGCACGATAATCATGTGATTTCCTTCACAGGGTTTTCCACAAAATCCAAAATAACCGGTGATTGTTGCGTTTTCACGACTATTTTGCGAAATAGGAGTTAAGTGAGCGAGCGCGAATTCACTCGATTGGTCGGTCGCTCCGATCGGTCACTCCTTTCTTGGGTCGCCAACTTTTGTTAATGGGATGGACGGAAAACATGTGATTCAGAGTAAAACTTTTGTTTTCAGATTCCTCCGGGATAGTAAGGATGTGGTCTTAGATAAACATACCGCTGGCAAGCGTGCAACTGTACTGTTTGATCTCTACTTCACCCATGACTATAAACTGGGGCCACTGAATCATAGTTCCGCTGGGAATGTAGCAGTTTCTGTACTGGGCAGCAATTTCAGCACGCGAAAGAACCATGTCCCACAAGTTTACTTCTGCCAGTTCACCAGTAAATGATTTCCAGACTTCAAAGCCATCACCCGCCGTCTCTTGATGTTGGCCAAGCACCGCCCAACCACCTGGTCTGACTGTTGTATCTTTTTTGTTACCGACACCTTGGACTTCGAGTTGACCGTCTTTATAAAATTTGTATTCCCCTTGAGCTTGTTCCCACGTTAAACAAACGTGATGCCAGCTACCATCTGCGATTTGAACATTCCCTATGCTTTAAAAAGAAAGAAAAAAAGAAAGAAAGAAGATGGCAATCAGAAAGTAAGATAAAATGGGTAGACGAGTCGTATCAAACCGAAGCTCTAAGATCGACACTGTGAGGTAAGAATGATTCATAATCTGTTTGCGATTATGACAGCGAGAATTGACAACCGTGGTATAACCGTATTATCAACCTTTTTTCCATGCGCTATGCGCTATATGTGATGCTTAGAAGTTAATATATAGCTTTAGCAAAGCGTAAAGGCGAACCTCCTGACTACAATAAATAAAACTGACATGAAAGTGCGATCCAATGGGAAAAAAGTGTCTGGGCAGCGGTCAACTTTAAAATAGCACGGTAGTTACGTGGTGTCTCAGGACATATATTGGTTTGAAACCATATATGGTAAATGTTTACATAAAAGAACGAATCAACGATCAAAAAACTATATGCGCAGGGGGGGGTCACCAGTAACATCACGTATCTAGGAATAGCACGTGCTTAAACTTCAAGAGTCCGCGATATGGTCACGTGATACGGGTTAGCGGACACCTTGATTTGACCATAACATGGAAGTCCATGGCCAATATCAAAGATCGAGGCTGCATGTCTCGGTCAATCTGTTTATTGGATTATGGCAACCATGTTGCGCGACCTCGTTGTCGTCGTTGGTACGCGCCACGAGCAATACCGCTAGCCATGATAATCATAAGAAAAGCAATTCGTGGGTTTTCTTCTCTTTCATATATGAGTATGGTGCCCCGCTAGCCCTCCGCCAGAACTCCGCTATTGATAAAACAAGTATACATCCCGTAATAACAAAATTAATACCTTGTGCCTGTTTAGTGTGTCCACATAGAACAATGCAAGTTGTGTAATGTATTAATTGTACTGCATAAAAAGAGCACTTTAGCGAAAGTAAATTGTGAGCGGTTAATATTGAAAATATGGACTGTTAACCCGAATGCTCGTTTTCAAAAGAAATAAATAAATTACCTGAAAGTTTTCTGACCAACTTTGAACTTGACTTTGTGGGTGTGAATATAGATAAGAATATCATGGCCATATTCCGTTGCGTAGCTGAAAGGACAGTAGCGCTGCTTGGTGTCTGCTTGATCTATAGCAGTTTTCACAAAAAAGCATACTGAAAACTTGCTAAGTTCAGATGAAATGGCGTTCTCTACTTTAGCGTAGTTCATGGTCGACTGGGGCGCTGGAAATATCATTCGGCTCTCTGAAAAGAAAGAAAAGAATAATATTTTACACTTTGTACCGTACTCAAATTCGCAATTAGGCAATCAGAAGCCCCGTCTGCTGTCGTGTGTGACTGACCTGATATGGTTACGATATCATGCTCACTTGGCCGAAGTTAGGCACGGTTAATAACCAATAGAACCTTTAATGGTACGAGGTGAAAGTTTCTAAAGAAACTGTTGTGCTGCGTCGGTGGGGGTAACAAGGTAATTTGGTTATATCAACTAAGTTGA
>OMLO01004250.1_pt1 | contig 11939 bp, 6 predicted proteins | sample 1674811 | NCBI WGS metagenome assembly OMLO01 (sample SAMN06265003, study PRJEB25207) | coral metagenome | isolation source: Coral host | place: Mexico:La Bocana,Puerto Morelos, Mexico | collected 2008-11-13 | reverse complement strand
GACTAGTTTTCCACACGCCTTATCTCTGAAACGAAGCCGGTGACCCCCAATTTTTATTTCATTTCTGAAACAAGTAAGTCATTATCTGTCCGCAATAGAAGTTTTAAAAAAATCTATCGAGTAGAAAATTTTCGCGCGAACGTCCTTAAGGTGGCTCCATAGGGCAATCATTTATGGCGTTGCGCGCGCAAGCGTTATGTTTTGAATGCTGTTTTTGCATTCGTGTTTTCGCCCAGTCCTCTCAAACTTGTCAATGTAATAAGCAATGATTAAATAGTGTTTTACTACCATCTAAGTTAAATTTTTGGGTTTTAAGTCTTAAATTATAATGCCCAAATCAATGTGCTTTTTGCTGTTTTTATGGCTTTATTTGTGATTTTCTTGAATTTCCTTCGGTGAAATCTTCCAAAATTTTTACAGCACATCGCACCCAGCGAAATACGAATTTTAAACACGAAAAAAGTAGGGTTTTTAAAGGCAGTTTTTAAGATTTTTTTCAAATTTATGTCTTTTACCGCTGCCAAAAAACTGGTCTTTTAGATTTCCCTGGAAAACGAGCTCCGACTAAAGTAAAATATCTATTAACAGTCTGCCAAATTTTACGGAATTTCACCGAAGTGAACTCGAGAAAATTCACTGTCAGCTTTGCTTTTTGTGCTCATGTTGACATAATAAAATAGTCTAAGGAAAGAAGACCAGTTTTTGGGCAGCAGTAAAAGATAAATTTGAAAAAAATCGAAAAAACTTCTTTTACAAACCCTTTACTTTTTTCGTGTTTAAAATTCGCATACCGCTAGGTGCGATGTGTCGTAAAAATTTTGGAAGATTTCACAGAAGGAATTTCAAGAGAATCACACTGAAATAAAGCCATAAAAACATTTGGGCATTTACAATTTAAGGCCAAAACCCACAATTTTAACATAGGTGGTACTAAAACATTATTTTATAATTGGTTATTACATTTGACAAGATTGAGAGGACTGGGTGAAAACATGACTGCAAAAACAGCATTCAAACATAACACTTGCTCGCGGAACGCCATAAATGATTACCCAATGGAGCCACCTTAAAGTTCTTTAGAAGAAAGTTATTCGCTTACCTGCAGGAAGTGACCAGCGGATTGCGCTTGCTTAAGGTCGCTAGTTCAGGCCTACAAATGATGAAATATTTCCCCCGCAGGGACAAATTACATCGGTCAGAGACAGGGCTATAAGGAGAGGTTTGTTTTAAAATCTTCTAGGTGATTTTAAATTTCTACTTTGCTACCCTCGAATACCAAACATGGTTACCGAGCTCTGTACTGAGTCTCTTTTTGGGTCGCTAAAAGAAGATTTGTGATTTGCAAATCTTGTCTTAAAAGAGTTCTTAGTGTGTCAAACGGTGGTTTGGGCTGGCCTGTTGTCTCACGTTGTCGCTGTCCCGTTGTTGTTGTTGTCGTTGTCGGTTGTTCTTTTCCGTTGTCTTCCGTTGTTGTTCCGTCGTGTTTAATATATGTCCTATATATTTATATTTTTTTTTCCAATAATTGCGCCACCCCCATCAACTTGACGGATAACGCTCAATCTCTTACACAATATTCTCGAATGCAGAACCTTTAAAAGCACTTCCTACCCGAAAGTTAAAGTCGAAGTACTGTTTAATCGCTTAAAAGCTTCATTTCATGGGCAGCTGTTTAAAATGGAATGGAAATTTAGAGGCCAATTTTCCCTCACTGCTTGATGACTCAGTGGGAGTTTGAATATAATGCTAATATCATCAGGCAAATCACCCTTTTTTTGTATGTGAATTACTTGAAGGGATTATTTTATTCAAAAGACCAACAAACTAAAAAAGAAGTGTCTGTTACTATCTTGATATGTTTATATATATTTTTTTATCCTACTGGCTACCCTTTGCGGAACATTTGTCACGATTTATTTCAATTTCTTTTTGTTTGCCACTTCGTTCGTTTTCTCGAGCAAGGATCCGATCCTTGCTCGAGAAAACAAACGAAGTGTAGCGTTTCGATTGTGTTTTCGTTCATAGAATAAAACTCCTTCAAAATTAATATTCCTTTTCTGAAAAAGTCTATTTCTCAGTCAACAATCAGAAGAAATGATATCCCGTCTGCATTTAGCTTTGTCCAGGGTTACCGTCTAGCATCTGGTTTTAGAAAGTTTAAAACATCTTAAGGAGTGGAAAACTTCATAAACCCAGTTTATGTTTACTATTTCCTCGATTTTGGTCAAACCCAATATAACGCGAATGCACTAGTAGGGTATTCTATTAAACAGAAAGTACAAGCGACATAACGCGATTAATTTCCTAGAGATGTAAAATTAAATCCCCGCTTTATTGGTTGGCATGTTCTAGGCAGCCTTATGGGTTAGAAGTAGATCTATTAACAATGTGCGTTTTGTTTTAGTGAAATTTGTTCTTACATTTGTCTTTGTGGTTTCTCCTTATTGTTCTTCAACCTCCGTCTTGTCAAATTGCAGACACCCTTACGTCTTATGTCCTTATGCCTGATGTCAATAATAAAGCAGCAGGTAGAAAATGTATGCTCGTAAATATATTTTAACCCAACGTCGCATGATAATGCGGTAAAAACGTGTTTAAATCTTTTTGTATCCTGATTTAACTATAATTTTAGAAAACTAATCGGAAAACCCCGAGACTAATTTTGATGATAATATAAATTCCTAGTATGAGCGAGGAACTAATTGTCGTCGATATTGGCACGCAAATTGCTATTTCCTGTTTGTCGGCGGGTTTCTTGAATATTTGATTTTTCAAAAAAAGCCTTAAATTCCGTTTTGGACTAAAAAAAGTTACTAATTTAGTGTATCTAACTGAAGTTTTACAAATTAGCGAGAGAAGAAAAAGCCGCAGATTAAGAGCAAATGCAACCTAAAACTAAGCAAAATTTAAATTTGGTGACAGAAGTCGAAAAATAGATTTTTCCCCCCTTTTTTTTCCACAAATAGCCCTTAGTGAGATATTCAGTGAGATATTCAGAAAATTCAGTTGACAAAAATGATTTTCGCCTCGACGGTCGCCAAAAGGCTTAAAATTAGTAATCTAGACTCCATTTGCGTTTTCGCGTAAAGGACAACTAAACCTATCGATACTTTTTCTTGAAAGACAAGATATTCAGCTATCCAAAACAAGTTAGACTTGACGTGAGCGTCATTGAGAATAACCACACATTTTTTTTAAATAATCTCTTTCAGTTACTATCGAATTCCTAATTTAGATATTTTTCGACATATCAGGCCAAACTTGAAACTTCGCCTTTGGAAAACTTTAATGTCTGTTGTAAGCTTGTTGTAAAACAAGGCCTGGTTGTTCGAAAGGCGGTTAACACCAGGATTAACAGTTAACCGAAGTATAAATTTTCCTTGTATACAAATGTTTATCGCTTCTTATTTTTTCAAAAGTGAACGACAATATAAACAGAAAAACTCAGCAAAAAGTCGCAATACTTAGATCAAAATTCTCGCAAAGCCTGGGTTTATTAGCTTAATCAGGCTCTGAAACAGGTCCAAAATTATCTTGGGTTATTCTTCGATTGGTTGCTGAGGTCCGGTCCCGATTTTACCTAAAACATCGCGAAAAGTAATCAATGGACTTCTGCGTGTTGGTCTGAGGGCAACCGGGTATAGACATTTAAGTCTCTGTATTTATTAGTTCGTTGTACTAATGAGCAAATTATTTGCTTAAACCTGTAATATAAGGGTAAAACCCCGTAAAGCAGTTCAATCTCAACGACAAAGCAAGTTTTAGCTTAATCCGAGTAATGCCGAATCAATGCGACGAGATGTCGATTTCACACCAAGAAAAAACAGGAAGTCGAAACCGGCTTTCCAATAATTAATTTAGGATAACTGGTCACCAAAGGAGATATTAACAGAAACGTCACCTTTGGAACACTTTTATTGTAAAGCATGTATTAAAATTAGCTTGGTTTAATCTTCGAGTGGTTTTTGAGGCCCGGCTGACAAAAAGAAAAAAAAAAAACGATTCTACTTGAGAAATCACGAAAAGGAAACAACGGACTTCTGCGTGGTTGGTCTCAGGGCAACCGGGTACACGCATTTGAGTTCTTTACTTATTAGTTCCATGTACTTTAAACTTTATGTTGTTGTAAAACATGTATCAAAATCAGGTTGGGATATTCTTCGAGTGATTTTCAACGCGTCGCTGAAATTAGCGGATTTTAACGAAAACATCAGCAACAAACAGTAGACGGCTTGTGTGTTTTTCTGAGGCCAAGAGAGTCACCTGAAGTAAAGTCGACTCTCGTTCTGCAGGTCAATATGCAAGTTCTTTTAATGTAAAATAAAATGATAGCATGAGTTAATTGATGGATTCAAAAGTACCTTCACTCACGAGGAATATTTCAGTCTTTTTGCGTTAATTTAACAGATTACTGACAATTCAACTCTTTTAACTGTGTACATGTATCAATGAAGTTACAGAGTTGCATTCACTTCGTTGAATATGGAAAACGGGACTGCAAAGTGAATGCGAGCAGGCGCTAATTTTCTAACCTAACGTAGTACGTACCGATGTTACAGTAAAATAGAAGGTATACTAACCTGCGCGGACAAAAACAACAGCATCGATCGCAAGAAATATTTCCGCTGGCAATCCTAACATAGCAGGAAAAAAAGAAAGAACAAGAGAACTGAGGATACATTTCGTTTCTACATGTAGCATGACGTTTAAAATAGAATCGCATAGCTAAAGATAAACCCGCGGTCTGATTGGCTATCGAAGAGAGGGTATTTAGCGTGGAATTGCACTTGTCCATGAAGGGATATTGCTGACCTGAGTCGCGAGCAAAAGTTGTTGCTATCATGAAAACAAATATGCAAATCGTGCTAGGAAAAAACACCTTAGAAATGAACGAATTTACAGAAAATGAATGTATATCTTCGCGATTCGTGCGAAATCGGTTTTTTCGCGTGAAATTTAACGTGGAATTCACTCGTCAGGCAGTGAATTTTTCTATAGAATTCTTTTGGGTAAATTCAACGTACTTACTGGGTAAAATTAATTACCTTAAATGGAATGTATTCTATCCTGCAGTTCAACTGACTATTGAATGCGGGGCTTTCAGTGTGTTATGGATAACCAATCGAAGAAAGTCGAAACAAAGTGAAAACACTAGTTAAAAAAAAGCAAAAAAACTTCGCTTTGGCAGGAAGTATTAGGAGACCTACATTTTACTCCGATTTGTTAGTAGAAACCAATTTTAACTAAACTAGATGTCGAAAAAACAAGTACAAAAGACTATCGGAAACATCTTTTTGCTTCGGAAATAAACGTAAAACAACCCTCTCTGTGGAACAAAGTAAATATGAAACCGTGACTTGTAAACAACATAAACAATTATACTTAAGATTTTTCTACCAAATTTAACCTGTACTGCCGGTCCTGAAAACTGTTTGCAACCGAATCTAAACTTCAAATGACTGCTTTTACCAGTTTAAGAAATAAATACTGTGAGTTAATTGAACAAGACACATTTCAGTGGAATTAAGTTTCGAAACCAAATATAAAATAATACAATTCCCTCCTCCCCCTTCGAATAGCTCAAGTTTCTCAAAATATTTCCTCAGCGCATGATAGGTTACAGAAAACGCAACCGTTTTAAGCTTCAATTCAGCAAATGCCTCCTTTAGCGACCAGTTTTGACTTCCTGTTTCTTCTTGGTATGAAATCGACATCTCGTCACCAATGACCGGTATTCGAAGCGATAAAACTTACTTGGTTTAAACTGAAAGCTACTTTGTCGTTAAGATAACTTGCTTATCAGTAAAAAGAACTAAAAAATACAAAGATTTAAATGTCTATACCCGGTTGCCCTCAGATCGACACTCAGAAGTCCACTGTTTCCTTTCGCGACGTCTTAAAAACTACGTTTGAGCTATGCCTCAAAAACCACTCGAAGAATAACCCAAGCTGACTTCAATACATGTTTTACAAGAACATAAAGCGGGGTAAAGGCAAAGTTTCAAGTTCTAACCTGTTTTGGATAACTGATTACTTTGTCTTTAAAGAAAAAGTATCGACAAGTTCCAGTTGTCTTTTACACGCGAGCGCAAATTACACTTAGATTACTAATTTTAAGCCTCTTCGAACGACTATATTGGGGACCGTCGAGGCGAAAATCGTTTTTCTCGAGTTTCCCGAATTAAAAACCCTTCAACCTAAAAAAAAAAATTATATCACGTTTCCTATGTCGATTTTTCGACTTCTGCCTTCTTATGTTTGCTAAATTAGAAAAATTCACTCTTTAGAAAAATTAAACTTCATCGCATAGTGACTTTACAAAACAGCAGTTTCGCTATCTCGCGGTAATTACCATTCATCGCCGACATAAAGCTCCCCTTTACATTTAATATGTCGTAGAGATCAACTACTGCACAGTAAAAGTTGTTTCTACTGTGCAAATAGGGGTCTGAAATATTGAAGTGACGCCATGTTAATTCCATCACCCGCGGTAAAAATTCGATACATACGAATTTATTTTGAAAATTATAAAGCACTGTGATATGAAATAAAACAGCTGGGCATTTAAAATACGTTGAAACCGTTCCCTAAGTTCAGGAAAGCCGAAAAATGCATCCTATGTATTATCTATTATGACTGTGTTTGTGGTACCAAATAAGGGTCTACGACAGCAGTCATCCTTTGGCTCTTGTTATCGAAAGGTAAATGTAGATCTCGTCATCGTTTGAATTGAGATGTTAGCCCGAAAACACTTAATACTTTTGTAAAATCATTTCAGCTGCACTTTTCAGCCTAATGTTCGACTAAGTGGCCTTTCAGCAAAACTTGGGGGCGAAGTTTGTCCATAGATATAACAAGAAAATATCATTATCTAAACTGTGAACTGTCTTCGGATTTATTTATGATCACTTTATTTTTATCTTTAATTTGCATTCAGCAGCTGCAAGAATGCGTGATGTTGTCCAATCTTTTGCTTTCAGTTGATGGAATAGTTCCCGTATTCCAATGCATGAAAATCAAAGAATACTCACCAATCATTGGTGAACAAGTTGATGCGCAATATTCATTGCACAACAAGTTACCATAACAATAGTATGACCTACAATACACTCTCTTAATTTTAGCTTTAAGCACCTATAGCTCAAAAATGAGCTCGGGTATAATTACCCCCATTTTTTATAACGGAATTGTGATAATGTGATAAGCATGTTAAGATGCAATTGCTACAAATTTCAAACAAAGTCTGTGAAGGAGGTTCAGAACCACCTTAAATTTTATAGTGCCGGAAACTGTTTTGATCCACCTCTCGAGTATGTGACGATAGAAAGCCAATATCATGCTATATTGTAAACCAAACAGAGGATGATGTTTCATTTTTTTTCTAGGAAAATAATGCACTTTTTGGGGGGAGGGAAAGGCCACTTGTCTCGAGACTTTTAAGATAAACAAACGAGAACTCAGAACACTAGAAAGAAAATAATAAAAATGTTTCCACTTTCAGCAACTGACATATCAATAACACTGATATTTTTTCATACGAGATATGCATGAAAACCTTTTCACAACGCGTAATGGTTTTTATATATAAAACCATTACAGCTGTACTTATTTACCAGATGACTTACTCGCCTTTTAACAGGTAGCCATGAATATACATAAAACCGCATTTAACTGTCAACTCTCTATATATAATATATAATTTATCATCGTTGACAGTGTAAAGAATATGTTTTTTTTATTATTCTTTGAAATGTTTAATTTCCTTAACAAAGTTTGGAAAAAATGTTTCAGTTTCAGTTTAATATCCATTAGCTTTAAGTTTCGTGGTAAGCCTCAGCAGCTGCAAGCATGCGTGATGTTGACCTGTTTGTTATTTTCAGTTGATGCAATTTTAACTGCTGACTTAAAGACTTGTAATATCGACACAAATTTACATGACGATTTTGGTCGCCTCCTTTTTTTAAATCGATATATTGTAATGAGTCTTTGATATTTGGTCCCATTAATCTAATCCCGTGCAGCTGCTATGATCCGTGCTTCCGAAGAGAACGGAATACTATTTTTTAGCAGTCCCAAAACACTCTAAAATGGCATGTTCTCAGGTTGATGTGAAATGTTGACTACACATCATACCTTACGGGATATTTAATGTACGATTTGAAGCCCATCAGTGTGGAATTTCATCGACGAAGATATGCAATCATCTTCATTCCTTAAGAGTGCTCGTTGGATAAGAGATACCCAACTGGTGTTATCAATTACAACATTAAATATGTTCTGAACAGGCAGCAAAACAAAGCTAAGAATCCAACCACCACAGACCCCAAAAATTAAACAGACCCCAAAAATTAAATTATATTAGCTAATTTTTACCGTATTTAGCGGTACAAAGCAATATTGTTACCAAACAACTGAAAACCCGGGTTGATACATTTTATGGTTATTTTTCAAAGAGCTTATCGCATAAGTCTCTATTTCCCTACAAAGATAGGATCAACCGTTCCCAGCTGTCAAAAATTGTGTATAAGGCTAGTTAGTTTTAGTTGTTGGGACTGCCGGGATTTCTATATTGGAAAACTAAACGAAGATTGCATGGCAGAAAAACGGAACATTTCAAAGCGATCAAGAGCAGCTGTCATGCTTCTGGTATTGCTGACCACGTCTCGTCAACTGGTCACAACTTCAAATGGGACAACTTTGATATACTAGCAAAAGTCGGTCAGATACGCATTGCAAGACAATGGAGACTTTACTAATGAGGGAACTGAAACCGTTTCAGTGGGGTCCACCCTAAATGATACTGTTAGCAGCGAAAAAATTTATCTTTATTAGTTTGCATCTTTTATATGCGAAATTTCTTTCTCAGCTTCTGTCATTGTTATTGTTAATAGTTACTTATTTTAAATTTAAATTTAGTTGTTAGTTCTATTCCTAACGGTCGCTCCTGAAGATATATGTCGAAATATACGAAACGTCAATGCGTTTTATTGCCATGTTTAACACCGCAGTTTGCGTTTTATTTAGTCAGAGCGTCTACGGCAGTCGGCGGTGTGAAACTGACTGATATCCGCCATAAAACTGCAGATTTCCTCCAGTCTTCACTTTCTCTTACTTAGATGGAAATAAATATACTCCTTTGTATTTTCTTCTAAATTTAATGAAATCGTCTTAGCATGCTACAATACAAACATCCCGGTAACTACAGAATATTTAATTTTGAAGAAAAGTCGTCCCGACGAGATGGTTATCAGATGACGCGTGTCAAATAGGTTCGCTTTTTTTAATAAAAACGCCTAAAATTCCGAACTTAAGATTAAATGTTAAAGGAAGTTGAAATAAACATTTTTTTCCAAATTAAATTTTGTGTAAGATAAAGGGAAGAAAGCGCCAAAATATCGAATATTCAAAGCCGTGGATTTCTGTTTGCAAAATCTCTTGGTTAGACAAAACGTCGCTCGCCTTCGGTAATTAGTAAAATGTCAATTTCTTTTTTGGGGCTCTTGATGAGATATTAATCTCACCAGGCTTTTAAGTTTCTGAAAAGACAATTTGATAATGGTACCTTTAATAAAATAAGTCCAAAAAGAAAAAAGATCGAAAAGATTTTATTGCGTCCCTGGCACCATAGCCAAATACAAATGCAATACTGTGGAGTAAACAATGTGCAGAGCGGTGAACAGTGCAAGCGTACTTTACACTGTATCAAATAAAAAGAAAAATAGATAAAATAATAATTATAATAATAATAATAATAATAATAATAATAATAATAATAATAATAATAATAAAACAAGAAACAATAAAAGCAATACAATAGTTAGGTGGGCGAAACATACATAAAATATGAGCGATTTGCTTGAGTGTGTCTATCCTCGCTAGCCTTTTTGCTGTGTCATTTATATAAACAGTGAATTTGAGAATAACTAATTAAGAGTGGGAAAATCTCTACAAATGTACACAATGTTAGAGGAAAGCGGCCCGATACTGCATCTCAGGAAAAATTTTACAAGCATTTTTCCAATGGGAGGTCGACCACCGCCTCCCCCATACTCTCCCGAACAATGCACAGTGCGGCTTGCCCAGCCGCTCGACGGCATGTTTTTCACGCAAACCTTAGCCGCCTACTTTTTGAATGGAGCCCGCTACTAAAGAAACAACAAACAACCCTGCGGAACTCAGTTATTGTAATAGCTCATTATTGATGTTTTTATGTATTTAAATAAGCTTGGTCAGTACAGCAGCACGACATGTACAAGTTCACTTGACATCACACTCAATGCACATAATGGATCAATATTGTGAGATTGTCGTTGCCCTATTGTCCAGTCCCATCGGAATTAAGAGCTAAATAGATAATTGTTATTAGAGGATAAAGTTAGTAGATAAACAGTATTCTGCCATACATTTCCTACTTGAGAATTGCAATGACTTGCCTACCTTCTCACTTGCAACAATTCGACTCCCAGATACTGACATTTACAAACAACATTTCTACCGAATGGAATAAAACTAATCATAACACCACAAGTACGCATTGCGGACCTCCTACTTTTTTTGTGTGCGTGAGCAACCTATTTCAGTGCCTCGAGGCGGAGCCACCCCGTTTGCTGGCTTCACACTTACGACAATTAGTCTCAGTTTGAAAAATTTTGCTTCACACCTGAAGACAAAGTAAACCAATTGAAGGGTAAGCTGTCGATCATCTTTCGCGGTAAAACCAACATAACAGTATCATAACACAATACAATTTCTTGCCAGTGAAATAATGAATGAGTCCTTTCAACAGAAAATAGCTGTGTTGTGTAGTTTCCTATTTATTTTATCGTTACTTTTAACTCTATGTGTTTTAACCTTGCAAGAAATGCACAAGAAATGCCTAGGCAGTGAGTCAATTCAAAGGAACAAGCCACATATCGTCCTCTGTATTTCTCTTCAACCCATTTTCGGTAAAGAAACCGCCGTAGGTCTTCGGCTTGGTCTCGTCCATAAACTGGCTTGGATTGCTTTCACTGTTAACGGTGGCATGGATCCGCTAAGGAAAATCCACTTTTTTGTGATTCTTCCAACGTTGAACGGAGTGTTGTTGTGTAAAGCAATACTAGGCCGCTTTTTTTTCAGAACCACATTCGGTATCAGATGAAATGAAAAGCGATGGTTTACACTGTTTTTGAATAAGAAGTTTGACTTCTCTCTCCTTTCTATTAACGATTATATCAAAGAGGGTTCCAAACCACAGCCATCCGTTTTGAATTTTTCGATTTATCTCATGTATTGCAAGCTGTTTGTCGGTCCCTTCATCAGAACAGAAGGACCTCCTCATAGGTGTGGTGTAGACTTCATCTTCTATGAACTAAAAACGTTTTCATGGTGACTAAGTAAAGTTAAACTAGATTAATTTTAGACCACTCTATCCCTTTACACTCAAATACGAACGATTTAGGGAATGGGGGTGCAGTACAGGCACGATTTTTTTTAGTTCTTTTATTTTTTTTCCTGGGTTGTTTGAATGCATGATATTTTTTCCTCCTTATAACATTTTATTCTACCTCACTTCAGGCGTGATTTTTTTCCGCAGCAGTCTTGTACACTTGAGTACAAGCATGCTTTCAGGATATATTTTTTTTCAAAATCTCCCCTTAGAAAAAACTTAGAAGAAGATCGCGCTCATACGTATTCATGAAACGCGGACGACTACATTTCGCAAATAAGAAAAGTCAAAGATAACAAAGCTAGCAATCTTTTCCAAAGGTAAGAAAAGCCAAAAAATTATGCTATCTATTAGCGATTGCGTTTGTGGTACGAAGTAAGGATCTACAGAAGCATTTAAGAGTCATACTCAGTTACTTCGGCCACCATACTTCACCGATTTTGCTGAGATTTGGCTTGCAATCTTGTTTTAGAGTCCTAACACCGAAATGGATGTTAAAAAGTTCCAATTC
>OMLO01004249.1_pt1 | contig 11939 bp, 8 predicted proteins | sample 1674811 | NCBI WGS metagenome assembly OMLO01 (sample SAMN06265003, study PRJEB25207) | coral metagenome | isolation source: Coral host | place: Mexico:La Bocana,Puerto Morelos, Mexico | collected 2008-11-13 | reverse complement strand
TTAGTATTCGGTTTGCGCCGAATTTTTCTAAGTGTCGAGCCATTTTATAGTAAGCCCAGGCACGGATATTTCGTCAAGTAATAAACAAAATTAATTTTTAGGATCGCTGACTGTTAATTATTCCACGAGTTTGACCATAGGTCTCCTTTGATTACAATAGATGCTGATTTCATTGTAACTTGAGAAGTTTAAGTGGAATCCAAAAGTTTTTGAGCCTTCAAGCTACCTTTAAGACAATTGACTCAAGTCTAGATATCAAAAATCGACGGGGAGAGGTAATTAAGCTCGAGATATCTGGATAAAGTTATCGTAAATAAAAGAAATTGCTCAGTATCAAAAAAATAGTTTTAGTTGTCAGTAATAACAGTAATAATACCAAATATAGTTATCGATTATAAAGTTATCGTATCGTGCCATATCGGAATACTGTATTTGCTGTTAGTCAACCAGAGGCCGTGTTTACTGTCCTGATATCCTCCGATATTCACTGACCTGATATAGCTAATGGACAACTTTCGATATATTAAAATTCAGCTTGGTGACGAGGTTAAGAGACACAAGCAAAGGAAATTGAATGACCATGTTTATTCATTTCTATTGTTTGTGTCTTTTAGGCCTCGCTATCAAAATGAATTTTAATATATCGAAAGTTCCTATTGGTATCATGGTCATTTGGCCGAATCTGGTTTCAGTGGATACCTATAGCTAATTGTGGTCGTCCGAGTTTGTTATCACTTGTATGACTACAGACTAAATGGGACTCAGTCCTGTTACCATTATACACAATAAAAAATCATTCAGCACAAGTTTACCAGGGGCAGGAAAACATCTTTGACTTCGAATTATTTTCTGTGAAAGCAACGGCTAAATTTATCCTTAGAATGGTAGCTTAGTTGAATAGGTCAGCAATGTTTTTGCACATTACCTCCTGCTCGGAAGACCGAGAAAGCTCTGGGCACGAGATAAAATTGGGGACTAAGGTGCCGACGAGGGTTGGGACGAGGGAGTCGACATATTCAAAATGGCGGACCGTGCAAACACAGTAGACACGAGAACGTTTTAACGGCTTCTTGGCAATTCTGTCGAGTTAAACTGTGTGATTTATGGACGTGACGGTTGTGAACGCCATCCCTACGTGGTCTTATACTCCACTGAAACGCACATTGTCATCGGAGGATCCTTTCTTTCAGGTAAGTAAGTTAGTAGAGTCACATAGAGAAAGAGAGATTGTCAGTAGAGGAATTCGAGTTGATAAGTTGTGACTTTTCAGCTGTTTTATCTTACATACGTGAAGAAAAGTATACACGTATGTATGTTAAAGCCTGGAACTATTTACCTTTGCATGTCAGAAAGTCTGAGTCTTTTTCTGAACTCAAATGATTATCAGTTATTTTAGATGCTAAATTAACTTAATTTTTCTTCTACTATTATTATTAGTACCGGTTTTACTGTTATTACTATTATACTATTATTACTAATATACTATTAATACTGTTATTACTATTATTTATATATTTTTTTTTGCTGTGGTTTGGGTGGCCATTTGTAAGGGAACTTGTTCCTGTCTTTGGCTTTCCCCCTCAGCTTTATATGTATGAATATGTATGTATTTCTGTTGAGAAAATGATTAAAGTAAAGTAAAGTAAAGTAAAGTAAATGTAAGCTTAACCGGCTCATGTTCAGTTTAAAACAGTCACCAGTTAAGTCATAAAGAATAAAACAAAGAAAAGCAATAATCCCACCTGAGACAAAAGAACTCAAGACAAAAGAACTCAAGACAAAAGAACGACACAATGCACATGTATTGACTGTTTTACAACGTGCATAAACTGCTTAACCTTGCATGTGCAGTATCACCTTATGTCGAGGTTCAAAATTTTAACAGTAAGTTGAGGAATGACAAGTTGTTAACTGTCATGCTGATATCTGAGATTTGTAAAATTTACCAAGAGCTGATAATTGGGCTGAAATTTTAACTGATAGCTGAAAAACCCCTGAAAATTGAAATCATAACTGAGGTAACAGCACCCCAGTACACACCTCTCCATGTACATCTGATGTACACACACTAATTAAGAGCATGGAGACCTGATGTGAATCAAAGGTATATGTTACAGGTCAAAATTAAATTCAGGTTAAAATTAAATTCCTTTGGTTAGAAGACAAAGGAAATTGAGAATCAAACTAGGTTAATTAAAATAATTTTAACCTAAACTTAATTTTGATCTGTAACATATATACCTACCGTAATCTAATCCGTGTAATTTCTTAACAGTTTTCAATTTCAATTGAGAGCCTAAATCTAGGTTGTATGTTGTAAGTTTATTTGTAAGTTGCCATTTGCTACTATAGTATAGCTAGTCATGCCTAGCCAGCCTGTTTTACAGCCACCGGCCTCCCCGAAAGAAAATTCATAGAGAGCGTTTGTGTCACCAGTCACTGATAACCATGTCCAAGGCCGCATAATTTTTCACAGAAATATGGAAATGGCCTGATTGACTGTTTGTAATTTACATGATTGTAAAGATGTGTGACATTTGTAAGTTGTTTTTAATTGTGGCTGTTATAGAGAAGTTCAGCAGCACTGCATTATTTCAGTTGTTGTTTGATCCACAGGAAGGAGAGTTGTTTTGCAACGTGTTAAGGCAACAGTTGGATAATAGTGAAGAGGTTGATAATCTTATCCAAAGGCAAGTCTTAACATTTTATACAGAACATCTCCAAAGTTTGTTAATTGTGCTTTGCGTACATGTATGCGTAACTGCTTTGTAATGCTGTAGTGTGCTGAGGTTTGTAAGTATGTGTACATGTATATGAAGCTTGTTTTATTTAATATTATTGTAGAGCAGACTTCAAGTGTGATATTCCCGGTTGTGGAGAATGGTTTTCTGGTGTACCAAGGTAGGAAAAAGTAAAAGTTAATATAATATTGATATTAAATTGTATAAAAACACTTGGGTCTTTCATTCAAACTTCCTTCTTACTTGACTTGTGTATAGAATCATACCGAAGTTGCATTGCAAAGAAGATCATAAAGGGAAAAGTGACATCAGCTGAGGCCATAACATCATTGCTTAGGTTCCATTACCTGTGAGGTGTTTTGGTCATCAGTGTTGTCTTGTGCAAGATGCAAAGAAACAAAAATTTTAATTAGTTCACTGATCTTCCAATGAACTAGCAACATGGTTACGATATCCAAAATGGTTACACATACATACCCAAAATAGAATGGAGTAGAAACTACTTTAAATCGCTTCAGAATTTTTGCTTGTGGGATTTTGATTGTGCCAATATGGAACAATTCTTCTGTTTTTGTTTAAAAAATGCTCTGATTACTTTATGTGGAGGATGTGGATGTTTGCCAATTACTTGGATCTGCACCACTGCATCCTGTCAGATGCCTGCCATACCTTATCCTTAATAGAAATTCTAGATGACTATTTGCAATTTTATCCGAGTGTACATGTATGTTTTCTTTAGTTATTAATTTTTGTTTTGATTGAGAAGAAGTGTCAAGTGTTCTAGGTAGTGTTTCAGCACATTTCTAAACAGTTGAAGTTAGAAAAAATACTCTACTGCACATCCTACATACATTGTATGTTAATGTTCTTCTTGTGTTTTTTTTATGTTTAAAACTGTACAATCATGTAACTTTTTGTGAATTAATCACGCAACATTCAAGTTGGTGTCAGTGTTGATTTACTCCCATTTACAATGCTCCTAGCTACGAGGCACACTACAACAGCTTACATCGTCACAGCTGTCAAAAATGTCAGCGGTCATTTCCGTCAACCCACCTGTTAGAGATTCATGTGCTGGAGAACCATGATACTTTATTTTCCATGATAGCCACAAGGAAGAATCTGGTAGGTATTCAACTTGTAGATATAGATGCTTTGTCTGTTTCAGTAGAGGTACTACTCTGTACAGAAGGCAGTGTGGCCTCAAGGTTAGTGTGCTAGACTCTGGATTGAGTAGTCTGGGTTCAAGCCCTGCTTGAGGACATTGTGTTGTGTTCTTGGGCAAGACCAATTTACTCTGACTCACTGTACCTCTCTTCACCTACATGTAGGCTTAACAAAATGCGTACTGCTGGAGGTAACCTGTTACCTCCTAAGCAGGGTGGAGTATCGTGTTGCAGAAACCAGAAATAAGGACCAGTATTGGGATGGCCCACTTAGCCTACTGTAGATACTTAATAACCTATTACACTGTACACTGCAAACATTTTTTATCAGAGGTTATAAAAAATTATTGTCATGGGGGTTTAAAACATGTTTCAAATGTCCTACAACATTTTTCGTTTTTCATTCATGACAGTCACAACTTATGCAAGTAACTTTCATTTTTATCCTTTCTAAATAAAATTGACAACTAGTACAGATGCCTTGTGGAAAGTTGTCCTGACAGATTTTCAAGTGATGAAGAGAGAAAGGTAACTGTATAGGAGCATCTTTGGAATATTGTACATTAGACATTACAACAGCTCCAGTCTCTCTGAAATAGAATACACATGCGTGAAGATTTAATTACTGGTAGTTGGAAGAAAAAACAATGCCATTATTTAAAATACACTTGTAATTTACGTAGCTGTGATAAAGCCCGAAAGTAATCAGCTTGAACAGGATTCAAACCCATACCATGGATGGTATGACAGTATACTGACTACAGACTGTGACCTAAATGCAAAAGAACACATTTAATTTTAATTTTGGTGCAGTGCAATTTAATTCCTTGTGTCATTCAATAGTCACTTCAATGGTGATTCATTTGTACACATGATTGTAAATTAACAATGTACCTGGGCCAATTAAGTAGTAGAAATCTGTAATTTAAGAATCCTTTAGGTAATAATACATGACCAAAGCATATCTGCTCTGTTGTTGTTTCTGTAAACAGGATCATCTGATTTCCTTCCATAAGTACCCTTCTGACTTCAGATTCAATCGTCCAAGCAGACAACAGAGGAAATATAAAAGGTTTCTATCATTCAACCTGACAAGTTACGTACTGTACATACTAGTTATGCAACACTTCAAGTCGTATTCCATGGGATATCCTATGAGTCACTTGTATTTAAAGGCTTTTGTATGTTACAGGTCAAGATTGAATTCAGGTCAAAATTAAATTCCTTTGTCTCTTAACCCTACTTATTCATTGATTATGAATAATTAGGGTTAGAAGACAAAGGAAATTGAGAATCCAACTAGGTTAATTAAAAATAATTTTGACCTGAATTTAATTTTGACCTGTAACATGTATACCAAGAATTTAATACGAGTATGTAGCAGGTTAGTTTAACACCTAACTGTTTTAAACCATGCTATAGAATTAAGAAAATACAGTGACCAATACAGTGAATACCACATATGCACGGCACATGATGTGAATCATCGTCACTTTACTTTCACTCAAAATGTCAGCTTCACCGACTTTCTATGGTGGGTTATTAACCATGCAAATATCAATGTCCAGTTGGTAAATTAATAACTTAATCTAGTACCAGTCAGTTTTTTTTTTGTGCCTGCTGAGGTACATGTAGCCCAAAAGTTTCTTTTAGAAACAAACATCTTATTTTCTTGCAATTTTTAAATCAAAGTGTATATAGAGAATAATACATGGGTGCACGGAGATATGGAATTATCTTCGAGTGAGATATCAAATGTGAACACGAGAAGATAAATTCCATATCTCCAAGCATCCATGTATTGTTCTGTTTATTATATAAACACTACTATAATTATCCATTCCCAAACATGTTCAGGGGAAGCGTCTTTTATTGGCTACAAGTACGACAAAAGATAAGTAAATTGAGTACAATACAAAAATCAAATTGTCGGTGTCCAACAACAACTCATTACATTCAAATGAAAATGTTCAGCTCTCAGATAATTACAAATAAAGATGGCTGAAAAAATGTTCTCAATTTACTATTAAAGTTTATAGGACTCTTAAATGTCATTTTTCTGATTGGCTGATATTTTTACACGTAAAACTATTGTATTTTTACATGTGAAAATATATGGCTTTTCTCAGTGGCAGAAATCCCTGTAAAACACTGATGTTTACATAATAAACATGTATTATCCACCCAGTCTTAACAGAATCAAGGACAGTGTCATGTAACAACACAACCAAGCAGGGCAGGAAAACTAAATTTTGGTGGAATCCTGATCGTTATAAAGACTAAAGTATACAATATTAAAGAGACACTGTAAGAGCAAAGTGTCTTGCCCACCCCTGCAAGAACACAATGCAGAAGGTCCTACAGGGGTCTCTGGTAGGGATATCTAAATTTTATTTTGTCAAATCACCCAAAAAATTAAGCAGGTAAGGTACTATATACTTTGATCTTATTACACTAGAAAGAGTGTTTGAAAAAAGCAAAATCATGGAAGCTATAGGCTAAAAAAAGGGTTCCACACTGCAAACTGCATACCAAAATCACTATAATTTTACTTGGTAATTGCCACTGTGCAAAAAGGTACACTGTACCCCTCTCTAGTATGTCTCTCAAGCAGTGACTATTCCTATCACTATGCAAATTATTAAAAGGAATTAGTATAAAAAGGGTATAGAGTTAACAAGCTGAAGTATAATTATAAGGGTACAGAAAACTGTCCTTTTGGAATTTTGTCTGTCTCATTTCAAGGGTTACATCCTGGGAGTAAGTGTGGGATTGTCATTACGAAATTTGAATTAAATCCCCTAAAGGAGGCCAATCTGGGTATGGCTCATTTTGCCTGACCCCTAAGATATAACTAGAACGAATTAAGGCTTGGTTACCAGCAGCTGTTTGGGAAGGGAGCCGGGGCAGTAGACCAGACTCAAAAGAGCAGCAGAAATCGAGCTTATAAACAGTAATTTTTTTAGAGGGTTTTTTAATTGGTATCTCTTTGGGTGCAAACCACAAAAATTCTGACAGCTACTTAATTAAAGTGAAATTCTGACAGCTGCTCGATTACAGTGTTTTGTCCTGAGCGTGCACCCTAAGAGAAACAAAAATTTTTAATTTACACCCCAAAGTAAGACAATGAGCATGCATCCACCACCTTTTCATATGGAGGTTACCCTGAGGTTACCTTTTCTGTCAAAAATAGTAAGGGCTTTTAACAGCGCATAGCCTAAGAATAAAGACTCTGTATATTACCTCCTTTTTTGCAAATGTATTTCATAATAGCAACAGACTGGCTGAGCGTTTTTCCTTCAGGAGTCACAATGAATGGCATTTGACTAAATGGAGGCCGGCCAGCTGAAACAAACAAAGTGAAATCATTTAGAGAAACTTAATTAACACAAATTACAGGCCCAATTCTCACGCCTGATTGAAAAATGTGAGTGGTTGCAGCTTTGCTTGACACAATTTCCAACAATATGTAAACTCAAACCAATAATGTTAGAAATGAAAACTATGTGTAAATGAGGATACTTTCTTCAAATAGGAAGCACTAGGAGCGAGGTCGTGATAATCAATACATAATCTGAAACTTGGACTGTGAAATATCAGGGCTGTTTCCCCAGCTTCCACTTCCTCTTTCCAGACTTTGGACATCTTCAGAAGTTTTACGGAAGTCTTTGAAAATCTTCGGATGTATTCGTGTCTTCTTTGAAATCCCGGCACCCTCAGGATAAAAATCTCATGTCTCAACTCAGAAAAAGTTGGCAGGTATACTCCTAAATGGTACTGAATCACCGCCATTTCAAATTCATCTTTAAAACATGCTGCACTATGCCTGGGAAATGTTGACAACTTCCTTGATTGTCACACATACAATGATTCCAAGACTACACTTTACAATTTAAGCCCGCATTCACTTGCATTTAAGCTTTAAGTACTCTAGAGTTTAGTCAGTTAAGTGCCCAGAATGAAAGGCTCTACATCTTCAACTAACATGCTTTTTCCTTGGCCCATTCTTCGCCTGTTAAACGAATATCTTCGAATTCTGTGTTCGTCGCAGCAAAGGCAAGTCGACCGATTTCGCCTTTGGCACGAACGTTAAAGTAGTAATGTTTGTAGCCGGACATTTTTTTGCTGCAGTTTGCTTCTTTGCTCATAGAATTCGATCAAACCTCCACACACGCCTCCAGATACCTAAGAAAGGCAAGAGTGAAACAGTTGCATGACAAAGAATGAGTCAGCAAGACAATGAGTCAGCAACGTGAGAAATATGTGAACTTGCGTGACACGTCACGAACCATAACAGAACTGTTTTTGTTGTTCTTACTTGAGCTTTTTGGTTGAAATCGTTTGGAAAAAGTCAAACCTTGCTTTATACTGACAGAATTTTTTTTTGTTTAGAATGTGGCTCTAGACAATTCACTCACGTATTGTCACGTGCGTTTTTCCTGAACGGTTAATCCGAAATATTTTGACGCAAAATGTAAGGACTTCTTTGACTCGAAATATGACAACAAAAATTGTAACAATTGATTGATTGACTGACTGATTGGCTGACTGACTGACTGACTGACTGACTGACTGACTGATTGATTGATTGATTGATTGATTGATTGATTGATTGATACTGTGGCACTCTGGTCAATCGACGACTTGATGTTGTTAACAATGCCTCATAATTACGCAAAATAATAAATATTGTATGTTCTGTAATTGAACGAGATCACATGTAGTAAACTATATAGCAGAGTCTCTAGATTGTCTCGTGCCAGGTCCCCATGCCAGATTTCTCAGTACCCGTCTAACGGTCAGACGAAAATTGGAGGATCTAACTATATTTAAAACACATGAAGTGTGCTTTTTATTGTTCATTCTTTTCAGTCTCATCAAGTTTGATCAAGTTGTTAGCAAAAGTCGCAGGTCTAATTTAATTTATCATAGCACAAAGACTGAAAACAAAGCTTAAAATATAATAAAGATGATTTTCAGTTCGTACTGCGCAGATTCGGCACCCCAATGTTAGTGAGTCTCAATCAATGAAATGCGAATCGTTACGAGCCACCTACCTTATCTTTGAGGCATTTGTATTTTTTTTGCAACATTTTATTTGATTTTTACACCTAAAACTTTGTTATGTTTGAAAATGACGGACTTTTTGAACATTTTCGCGGCTTTAGCTAGAGCAGGGTGATTGTGAAACAATAAGTTGTACCATTCTCGAAAGCAACGACGACGTAATACTTCTGGCTGCAGTTGCCTGCTTTATACGGAGGAAATTAACTCGTGCAAATGGGTACTTCGAAGTAACTATTCCAGCGTATTTGTCCGCCGGGGAGTTCGAAAACCATTTCCGGATGACTAGGGAAACGTGTCAGTTATTGACACAAGAAATAAAGCACACTGGGTGGAATCCAACCGGCAATTCATCTGGGCGGCCCGCAATTTTGCCAGAAAAACAAATGCTGCTGTTCCTTTGGAGTGTGGCAAACAAGGAACTGTATCGTACGATCGCCGACGCTCGGTAGAGAGACTAAACCCGACATCATTTGCGAATGGAACACAAAATTTTTGATAATTTCGGAAATTCCAACAAAGAGGGTGCACTCAAAACGTATTCCTAAATTTTCGAAAACTTTACCCGGAATTTTTACCGTTCCATTCAATTTCGGACCGGGAATCTCGGAATTTTTGGTCGAATGGAAAGTGCCCAAGGTCACCTCCAGCCTCGGTGCCATTCAAAGGCCAGGTCACCGAGCAGACAACTGTAAATGGTCTGTTGTCCCGGGAATTATGTAGTTGCCAACCTCAATCATCAGGTAAATATTTAAAAATTAAGTTTTAAGGGAGGTAAATGAAGTTTCAAATAATGGGGTGCTTACCAATATACTTTCAAAGTACCAAGTCTAAGGTCAGACATCGTTTTTTTTTTTAACAAAAAAAACAACACGTTAGATAAATATCATGGAAGAGGTTACGAATGAGTCAATTGACGCAGAAATGCACTTAAAGTTTCCTTATGGCATCCTCATCTCATTTTCATCAACTTTCAAATGGAATAAGTCAGTTTTATTGAGGTTTTCTTTATTTTTTTAAAAAAATTGAACATTAAATTAAAGCTCCTTACATCGTCCCTAAAAAGAATTTTTCAACTAATGTGCACGGGAGGTAGCTTACAACTAAAGCAAAGTTGAGGAGTCTTTCCAAATGTATATGACTGTAATCTATTCTAAATAATTATATTACCGGTCTATTCATTGACATTTCCTCTCCCGATCCCCCTCCTGTACAAGACTCGGAGGACAGCCCCCCGTTTTCTTACAAGAGATAATTATCTCCAGATTAAGAAATTGATACTGCCGACATCTGAGAAACGAGGAAGAAGTAAGCGATACGCTTCTGAATTGTTTTCAAGCTAAGGCGTTACATTGGCCTCGCCAAACCGGACCGACGATGGCTTGCATGACTGCAAAGAAAAACTCGCAAACGAAATGCAACGACAGAATCACCAAAGCTTCACTAGCCGTTTCTGTGATTTCGCTAATATTCGCCTCCATGTCGTTTGCGAGAATCGAGGTTATGCACCGGAGAGCGAAATCGGGGGAAGCAACACTTGAAAACCGTATCCAGCGAATTGAGAATGATATGCGGGCTAACGTGCAGAGAATGGTACATGCAATGTTACAGTCTACTGTGGTACCTCTAAGTAGGAAGAGTTCAGAAAGAAATAGCAAGGCCTTCGGTGAGTACTGTTTTAAGGAGATCTGTGACTTTGCAATCTCCGGTTGCTCGGCAAAAATATTGTTACGTATTTAACTAAACCGAAAGTGATACCTCAGTGTCATGGTTTGATCAAAGTCATTCATTTAATCGCAACTTCTTTCCTTAAAAGAATCATAGAACTAGTCGAGATAATTTCTGTTTATTCCTAATATAAGGTAATACTAAGCGCTCTTAGACTCACCAGAAAACCATTTGAAAGATCTAGAGGTCAGTGATGCCAGTGTCTTGGTTTTTCGGCGGATATGCAATCACTCAGGCTTTCAGTGTTTATCTTATATTTATAAGCTTCCCAAAGAATACTCGGTTTGTTTAAACTCAGTTTTCTGAAAATTATTTCTTATTCAGTTATCACAACTGGATTCCGAATATCACTGCATGCGTCGCTATTATTAGCTGTCGTGATCAAAGCGCCAGGTCGTGATGTGTACCGTGTCCGTATCTATTTCAGGCCCGTTTACTTTACATTACGCCTGAGAAATTTGAAAGCACAGCGGTATTTCTATGGGTAGGCCTGCCGTCCATAGTAACTCATAACGAAAACGGACCTTTTAAAAAACGACATTCAAACCGCAGGCAATTGAAGACGATGGCTTTGCGTTTTTAATTAGTGTGAATAGAAAACATTTTGAAAACAGAGCTTGCACTCGCAATAATAGGATTACCTATACTTACGCTTAAACAGACGCTGGAATTAAGTTTGAAACATTTTCAGGACATCGCTATAGAAAGCGAAAGGATGTCGCTCAAACACCTGGACCAAATGCAGCAATATCTTTACAGCAAGTTCGCCAAGAAATAGACAAGAAGTTAAGTCAAGTGTGCACCAGCAAAGACAAACTCTGCCAAGTAGGACCTCCAGGGCCCCAAGGGGATCCCGGTCCCCACGGGTATCCAGGATACAAGGGAGAAAAAGGAACCTCTGGGATACCCGGCCCCCAGGGACCTTTGGGTCCTACGGGAGCTCAGGGCCCAAGTGGAAAGCAGGGACGGCAAGGACCCCAGGGAATCAAGGGCGACATGGGCCTGGAGGGGCCTCGTGGAATCCCTGGGATAAAAGGAGATGTTGGACCAATGGGCCGTCCAGGAGAAAAGGGGTCGATTGGCTTAAAAGGGAACAAGGGGGACAGGGGCTATATCGGCCTTCAGGGACCAAAAGGAGAATGCATTGTTGACCCAAAGATCAGTAGGATAGGATAGGATAGGATAACTTTATTTATACACGGTTTTTCCATCAGTCAATTAAGTTACTCAACTATCTACC
>OMLO01004248.1_pt1 | contig 11941 bp, 10 predicted proteins | sample 1674811 | NCBI WGS metagenome assembly OMLO01 (sample SAMN06265003, study PRJEB25207) | coral metagenome | isolation source: Coral host | place: Mexico:La Bocana,Puerto Morelos, Mexico | collected 2008-11-13 | reverse complement strand
CTTGCACTTTGGCATTTCCCCGCTGGACGAAAGCATTGATTTGACCATTGCTTGCAACGACTGTGCACACTTGATTGTCTCTTCTGTGTCTCGCCCGTCTGACCTTGGACACTTTGATGTGGTATATGTCTTGGATGGCTTACTACGACTCTTCTCATGGGAATATGCTATGCATTCGACTTCATGGGTATGTACTTGCGGTGTGTTGTTGAACCGGACTTTTGGCACACTCGAATGCTGTTGATGGACTGGCTGACGAAATCGCTTGCGAACTTTGAACATGGTTTTGCCTTGCCACATCTTTCCGGCTTTGCCAGAAGGGCAAGCTGTCCTCCAATTGTCCTCACGGGTTCGGAATTCGTTCTTCTCCTTTGCGACCAAAGTCCACCTTGTTGACTTCAAACATTCAAGGCCAATTGGACAATCATGGCATGTGGGTTCAAACTTTCCGTCCCTTGGTTCAACATGGTGCCTTGTCACCCAACACTTGTCTTCGCTAACTTCCCAATAGTCGGTGTTCACAACTTTGCATGCTAGGCCCATTGGAATGCAAATTGCTGCCATCTTGTCATTGTCTGACTTGCTGGATCTACTGCTTGGAGATGCACTACGACTCTTGTCCTTGGATCTTCGCTCCCTGTTCTTATCCCGGCCCCTTCCCTAGCTCCTTCCTTGGCTACGATCTCGTCGACTCTTCCTGGATGGAAATGGATCTCTGTTTCTTCGGGTTGGTGCAGCGGCTGCTGCAGATTCATGCATAAATGGGCAACTGTCACCTCTGTTGCATTTACTGGACTTGAAGAAACGACATGGGATCTTGGACTTGTCCTTCCCTTTTCCTCTCCCAGGCGACGACCGGCTAGGGGAAGATCCCCTGCTAAAGCTGCTCTTTCGCCTGCTTGACCTAGAGCTTCTGGGTGACGACGATGCTCCTCTGACATGCAGGTACTTACACTTGTCACCGAACTTGCATTTGCCAGTCTTTTGATAGTTGAAGCAAGGTGCTTTGCCACCACTTGGACCTGGGCTACGAAACCTTGAGCTTTGATCTTCTGCTGGAACACTGAACTTTCCTGCATGCATTCGTGCAATCCTATCACGATTCTCCTTCAAACGATCCCTTGACAAAATGTCACGCACTGCCTGCGCCAAAAATTGGTAGGTTCTGGTTTCTGATCCTTCCCTTGACCGTTCATACACCTTCAGATCATATTCCATTCTCTTAATCTTTCTGATCTCTCTCATGAAAATGTCTTTCAAGGTGTTGTTGTCTGGCATGTGTTTCAAACCTGCAATGACGGCATCCCAATTCCGGATGAATGTTGATAAGTCGTCATTGACGAGATGAATCTTGAGCAAATCCTCTGTGCCATACAATGCTCCTGCCTCCTCGTTCGTGCGGAAATATTGCTCAAACATGAACAAGACCTGTCGCCCACGCACAACACGACCACTTGCCGCCTCAACTTCTTTGAAATTGAGAATTTGCGTCCCAAGGTCGCCTTTGGCTACACGCGAAAGCTGAGCTAAGATCTTGGTGTCCAATGTCACGAATTGAGGAGGGTTTGAAAGCTCTTGCAGGAGTCTTCTAGTATCTTCCCGGTTTTGGTACACTTCCATCAACCAATCCCAGGCTTCATCTGGCTTGTCTGATGATGCTCTGATTTCTTCTCTGACGGCTGTCTTCCACTTCCTATAATTTTCCGGCCTTGGAAATTCTGGGAACTTCAACGAATCTGCTTCCTTTACCTTTGGTGCCCCACCCCTTTGGTTTCCACCTAACACTTGAAGCAATGCGGCTCTGAGCAAATCTTCATTTGATGCATTGGCATCCACATTTGGTTGTCTTGACGACGATGGCTGCCCTGTTCCACTGTCACCTCTGTTGCTCGCGGATCCATGTCCACGGCTTGGGTGATACCCAGCTTCCGGCCCATCTGTTGGAGCCGTTCCCTTAGACCTAAGGTAATCTTCCCATGCATCTCTTGGAGGACTCCTATACGGTTTTCCGCCTTCTGGCTCTCCCCTATTGGACTACTTCATGAATCCTGGTACTTCGCCCCTTGCATCAGACCGTGGCTTTGACTCTTGCTCATTACGACCCTTCTGCGGCGCTTCCCAAGGGAAAGCTCCACCCCTTTGGGGCTCAGGTTCCTCAGGCATGGGACCTTGACTTCCTCTTGGTTCTCTTTCTAGGCTTCTCTTTGGAACTGCATCTAATTCTGCCCTGAGTCTACGCGATTCCATCTGACCATCCAACAACTCTTCTCTGAGGCTTTGGTTCTCTCGCAATTCATTCCTCATGATTTGGATGTCTTCATACATGCTTCTGTGTTTTTCGTTGCTTTCATTGAGCTTTGTCTTTTCTTCTGCCAACTCATTTGTTTGGGTTGCAACTTTGGTCTTTAGGATTCCAATGGTGTGAGACTGTGCGAGAATGTCTGCTTCCAACTTTCTTCGAAGGTGATCTTCCTTCTGGGCAAATTCATTCCTCATGTCTTCTACAATCTTTTGCGACGTAGTCCCTAGTGATGCAACTTGTGCCTGTGCAATGTTCATTTCATCGGCTAGTTGTTTTGCAACTGCTTCAGCGTCATGGGCACACTGCTTCATTGTTGCTTCCGAATTAGACACACTTTGCAATTGGCTTTGCGACACTGCAAGTTCAGTCCTCAACTGTTGAATGGCTTGATCTCTCCCGGCTACTACTTGGTAGTGCTGTCCGACCATATGTTCATGATTGCCCATCTCATTGCGACTTGCCACTTGACGAAGTTCACTCATTTGGGAGATGCATCTGGCTTCATAATTGCTGGTCGTGCGTGCTGCGTCCACTTCTATTCTCCTAATCTCGTTACTGTAGTGACTATTCATTGTTGCTTCAACCTCTTCGACACGTGTCCTATGGGCAGTTTCTGCAAGCTGTTCTACAATCGCAATGGGAGTTCCCGTGTTTAGACTAATTGTGTTAATCTGTTGGGCGAACTGCAATCTGGCAAGCTCTGTGTCTGCTGCTCCATACTGGTTGACCCTTTGCAACGTCACATTAGTATTTGGAGGAAGATTCTGCATTGACGCTTGCGGGAAATTTGGCCTTGTCATTGACGATCCACTATTGCCTGCAATCGGAATATTGGCGATTCCCAATCCATTGGTTGGGAAGGCGTGCTCGCTTGGCACCAGTTCAGTATCGGCATCACTACCATCCATGGCTTAGCTAGAGACGTTACGGCTGATAACCTATTGTTACCACGGTCCCAAGCCCATATACCGCTAAGCAGCTCCGTTTTCCCTTGAGCCGCTAAGCAACAGTATGTTGCACGTCAGGGTGTACATGTGGGTATGCCCAGCAGGAAGAAATGTGCATCGGGTTGTCTTGGGTGCCAAGCATCACTATACTCAAACACTTCAGTTTCTTGTTATCAACACCCGCACATTTTTTCTAGGCAACAGCATATTGCAAGTTCAGGTTTTGCACGTCTGGGTGTGGGCTTCTTGTCTGCTCAAGCCAGCTGAGAGACGCGCAATCACTCCTGTTCAATTTTGCTCATGCGCCTTTCTGCGGCTTTAGGCGCCATAAGGAGTGAAACTTGAAACATGAAACCAAATTCATGCACGGCACCGTACCGAAAGCTTCAGTCATGCTCCATACCCTGCAGTATCAATCACAACTCTGTACACCCATCCTAAGGCTACAACGCATCATGTCTCGGGCAATACCACTGTGTACTTGCCGGACGGCAAATTGCCACTCACTGCCACTCCACGACCCTTGTCGTTCACAAGCTCAAAACGGGCATTCTCTGCAAGTTTCACCCTGCTGCGAATGGCATCTTTGATGACCTCCGGAGCATCGCTAGTGCTGAACTCCACCTCGCCCTTCGTCTCCCCATGCTGCAAGCCAATGGTAACGAAGTGTGCCTTTGATGGATCACCTGTCCGACTTGGAAGGAGAAATGATGACAAGAAGTTGACACATGAAGGATTGGATTTGTTGAACCAAGAAATGCATCATGGAGAACCCGCGTGAATCAAATACAAGCATAAAAGGTTCAACCTGAACAAGTGTAAATCAAACGGGATGTTGCTGACAGTTTCAAAACCCTTTCAACCGCTGCGCCTGCAGATCCGGAACTGCTTGCAGCTGCTCGGCCTCACAGGGCGTTGACACTGACAGACTTTGAAATGACGTAATGATTCCCATCTTCTCAGACTACCATCTTACCATGAAAGACCATGGATGCGTTTTACCATACTCTCAGACTTTGAATGTGGGAAGTCCAGAAATTCCAAAGTGCTGCACTTGGCGTCACTTTCCAACTTCCAAATTGAAGCTGGCAGAACAAAATTGTCGCGCAAGAATTGGAAGAAATCCAGGTGTGCCTACTCACCCTCTGTGAGAACACATGACAAGAAACGGTCAGCCCTTGAAAACTTGCCTTGCGTGGCAGTTTCCGCATTGATTGGGCTGAAGCCAAAGAAGTGCGAGATGAAAGGAATGGAGATCTCCTGTGACCTCTCCTTGCCAGCACAAGCTGCCAATCTACTCACAGCCTTGAAATCGTCAGATCCGAGAAATCCTTCAACGGCCTTGACGCTGGGAATGATGACCTCCAAGCCTTGCCTAACGTGCAATTCTTGCTTGGCCCTTCCAGTCTGAATTTTGCCATCAACTTTCTTCCATTCACCTTGGGAACATTGATGCGTCCATTGGGACGATCCTCCTGGCCGGAACAGCAGGAGTCCTTTCGTTGAGATGCAGTAAGTGCCAGCAGTCAGGCATAGCGATCCAGACCCAACACAGCCAAGCAGCTCTGGGCCAAGAGCCAGCGCGATGAACAGCAAGGTGACTTCGGTGTCTTGGATACACTTCTCCACCTGCAAAGCTGCAAATTGTGAACCCCACGCTGCCACACTTATAAACTTCATGCGCAGCTACTCTGTGAAAACCCCCAAGACAGCCACATGCATTCCACTGGGGTTTCACATGCTGAGCCATTCACATGCCGCATTATGCTTGGCATCACGCGTGTAGCTCAAGAACTCATGTCATGCACACGCCAAGCAAAACAGACACGTCATAGCTGTTTGCACTGGGGCTGCCAGGGAGTTCAAATCACAGTACTATACACTACTATACTCTTCTATTCTTCTGCATGTTTTGCTGTGTGTGTGTGTGTGCTGAACAAATGTAAAAGGTCACAGGCGCATTCCATCTAAACCTCCCACCTCTTTGCAGACTGTAGCCCAATCCAACGGAGCTGCTAGCCCGCTCTTGTCTTGTATCTCGAGCACAAAGTTTTCTTGCTTGATGATGGTGTCCGCTGACCCGGATTTTGGTCGTGGTCGGTAAATTCGGTTCGACCGAAGCTTTTCCTTCACAACCTTGCCGAAGCTATCTGGGGGAATGGTCAATCTCTGCAAAACCTGCTCCTCAGTGTCTTCGCTAGTGACGTCTCCCTTAGCTGTTGAAGTTGCAGCTGGCATCCACTTAATTGGGGCATGTTTGTCCAACTGGACGGCATCACCTGCATGCTTGGATTTGTCAAACAACGGAGACAGGAGCTGCTTCCATGTCACGTTGTCAGCCAAGCAGGCTTGGACAATGATGCGATGCTCCACCAAACGCTCAAGCACATCATCAGCACTGAGCCCTGCCCCTGCAGAGTCACCAAAGAAGAGAGGTGTCCGGAAATCCTGTGCATATGACTCCAATACAAAGACCTTGACGAAGTCCATGATGTCTACATAGAAGCTGACATTCTCTACTTCGGCTGCGCTTTCCACTGGATTTGATCATCGCGGTTCATACCTTCCCACGTGCGGATCACTCCATCACGTAGCTTGCGGACAGCTTCAGGGGCCTGAAATACCCCAATTTCGTCAAAGTGCACAAAAAGTGGTGCCTTTTCCCTTGCTGCTTCCATGAGCACCTGCGCAATCGCATCAGCAACATCGGTAATGGACTGAGGCATTTGCACGCCCGCAACCTTGGCTGTTGCCCCCGGCACAGCGGCCACATCTGACAAACCCCTGAGGTCCACATAGAGCTGTTCTGCTCGCTTGAACTTTTCCACTTCCTGGCTGAAGAACTCAGCAAACTTTCTTCCATCTTCTCCCCTACTCCTCTCTGCATCCAAGAAGTCCTTCAGGTGGGCTTGCAATTCGGAATCGGCCTTCTTCAGCTGGGTCACAAGGTTGCGGCCCAACATTGTTTTGCCAGCCCCAAACATCTGCGCAGCAAAGCACACCTTCATCTTCCTGTAGTCTGTAAGTTCGGCTGTGGCATCTAGCTGCCTGATTGCCTTAATGTTCTCTTGTATGATTGCAAATAGCTCTATTTTTTTGTTCACAAACGGCATCGAGCAGTCTGGCAAGGTGTTCTCGTAGCTCCCGATGGCCAGAATAAGATCCTCCCAGTCTGTTTTGGGCACTTTGGCCGGCGGTCCATCGCTCGCTGCCATGCCGGGTGAAACTGACCAATAAAGCATGAGATCTGCCAAAAAACATGAAATTTGCATGTTACAGTGAGCACAATGACTCCCAAATTCCTGAGAACTGCATACTGGTCTTCCATGCAGCGCACATGTGACATGATATTCTCCGTTCGAGCCCATGCCATGATGAATACCTCAAGACGTTGCAACAATCATTGCATCAAAGTTTGACAGCACGGAATTCAAGGCTCAAAATTGAATTATTGGCGCGTGACGTGGTGCAAATGTAACACACTTGGGTTCTAAATTCCGTGAAGTGTGTTTGCAGATAATCTGGAAAATTCTGTGTCCTTTTCTTGAGCACCCAGTGCATTCTTTTCATGGACAATTTTGCGCACAAAGGACCTGCCTCAGCTCTAATGTCATGGGCTGGTTTGTTTGCTTGGCCTTGTCGAAAAATTGAAGGAAAGAAGGAACAAAAAATATGAAAAGCAGGAGCAAATCAAACAAGGACGAGAAAATCCCAAGTGTTGTCAAAACTGGACCAAATAGGATCTAGAAGGCGGAAATGGTGAAATGAGAGTTGGATCAAAATGATGAATAACTGCAAATGGATGAAGGCGGAACTGGAGGGTGCAACGAAATTCCAAAGTTGGACCACAAGTTGGGTCAGTTGAAAGATGGAATAACCGGGGTATCAAATGGAATTGAAGTGCATCAAGATTCTCCAAAGCTTGAAGGGAAGGGTCAGAGTAAAGGACTAGAATCAAAATCAGAATGCAACCATCACAGTCACATCAAATTGCAACAGCGGTCGCATCAAAACCAGAATGGTGGATCATCTTCAAGAAAGGGGACGTCCGTTGTTCTCGCCACAATTTCGGCAAGGGCTCCTCACGCGGGTTTCTGCGTTTCCATATTTTTCCTTCATAAACATTTGCCTACTTTCTGGAAAAATAAATCCGCTTTGCGCTTTCATTTCACTTTTGGACGCTCCAATGGAATACGTTTTTCACCTTGGCATAGCAAGGTTTTAGTTTTGTGAACACACGGAACCAGTTGTTTTTTGCATGAAACCGGGGCGGGTTTTGGCATTTGGTGGGTTTTCTGCTATGTTCAGCATCTGTAGTTTCTTCGCGGCTGATTGGCAGCGGGTTCTTGATGAATTTTTGCATTTGTTGGAGCAGTCGCTGGTGGGTTTATGTGTGTCTTTGTCCTCAGCGCTGTTGCGCCCTTCGAACCAACTTACGCTGAAAGAGCGTCCGCAATATCTGCGGTTGTTGTTGGATTTGCTGATGGAATTCTGAATCTGCATTTTCCGAAAAAGTAGAGAACATAGATTCGTTGTTTCCCGGTGAATGGTGAAAAACTTGTTTTGGCACGGAAACGTGCAAGTACTTGAGGGTTTGCCAGCTGTTCTGTGAACAGTTTTTGCTGCTGACCACTGGCAGCGCATAGCAGATTCCAAGCTAACATTTCGATACCTGTTTTGCCTTCCAAAAACATGCTCGCAAAACGTGATTAAGTTCGTGCGACACGCAAAAAGATGCGTAACCTTCAGAATGCGATGAAACGTCACCACTTTTCAAAACTGTTTTGCATCACAAATAATTTGTTGCTGCCCGTCGCGTTCCCTTATGCTATATGGGGGCCAAAAGAACAACAAAGCGGGAACAAAGAACAACAAAGGGCACACAACGTGGGCACAAGAATCCCAAACTGCAGCCAGAAGAACAGCTAAGTGGGAACAAAGTGGGAACAAAGGCCTTCATCTTAGAGGCCCCAACTTCGAAGCCAAGAAGTGGCCCAAGAAAAACCCAAGAAGGGCTTCAAGATCAGGTCGCTTTCTTCGAGATCCCAACTTCGAAGCCAAGAAGTGGCCAAGTTAAGCCCAAGAAGGGCTTCAAGATCAGGTCTCTATCTCAGAGATCCCAACTTCAAAGCTAAGACGTGGCCCAGATAAGCCCAAGAAAGGCTTCAAGATCAGGTCGCTTTCTTCGAGATCCCAACTTCGAAGCCAAGAAGTGGCCCAAGAAAAACCCAAGAAGGGCTTCAAGATCAGGTCTCTATCTTAGAGATCCCAACTTCGAAGCCAAGAAGTGGCCCAAGAAAAACCCAAGAAGGGCTTCAAGATCAGGTCTCTATCTTGGAGATCCCAACTTCCAAGCCAAGAAGTGGCCCAAGAAAAACCCAAGAAGGGCTTCAAGATCAGGTCTCTATCTCAGAGATCCCAACTTCCAAGCCAAGAAGTGGCCAAGAGAGGCCCAAGAAGGGCTTCAAGATCAGGTCTCTATCAGAGATCCCAACTTCAAAGCCAAGAAGTGGCCAAGACAGGCCCAGGAAGGGCTTCAAGATCAGGTCGCTTTCTTTGAGATCCCAACTTCCAAGCCAAGAAGTGGCCAAGAGAGGCCCAAGAAGGGCTTCAAGATCAGGTCTCTACCTCAGAGATCCCAACTTCCAAGCCAAGAGAGGCCTAAGAAGGGCTTCAAGATCAGGTCTCTACCTCAGAGATCCCAACTTTCAAGATGAAGTCTCTATCTTAGAGATCCCCTGGTCGCACTGTGGTTGCTCGACAAGATCGCGCTGTCAAAGTGTGACCTGCTGCCACTGCGCTCGCGTCGCTGAACCGGCAAAAGTGTGAAAGCGTCGCCTGCTGACACTGTTTGATAGCGTCAGTAACCCGGCAACACTGTGATAGCGTCAGGGACCTGTTAACACTGTGAGAGCGTGACCAGGAACCAGTTGCCACTGAGATAATGTCAGTCTGTAATCAACGTTGAGGGCAATGAAATATTGTAGCCGTGTGGTGCTTCGAATTAACGAAGTATAGCCATCCAAAAGTATAAACTGGAACCATTTGACTCATTTCCATCGGCTGTAGCACTAATAGACACTAATAGACTTTTACCTTTAGCTGCTTTCACCTCAAACAGGTTGAAATGAGTTAAGAAATTGTGGTCTAGCCGTTAGCTACCTTCTTCCAGTCGGCCATTTGTAACCAGAGAACCATGCATTGTAAATGACCTTCTGCTTCAAAAATATGGGGGGGTGCCCTTGCGCTCTCGCATTATGCCGCGAAACCTCCTGATAAAACAGGAAATTTTACAGTAACAGGACATGAGTGGAAATGAATTGGTTGTCCGGAAAAGCACCAACAAAACCTCCAAGCAAAAGTCCAAGGCAAAAAAGCCCACGCAAAAGTCCAACCCAATTTCAAAAAGTACAACCAAAGCCCAAAGCAAAATCCAAGCCTAAAGTCCACCAGCCAAAAAACTAACCAAGCAAACACAAAAGACGAACAAAAGTTCAGGCGAAAGTCCAAAGACAAAAAGATCCAAGCAAAAGTTCAAGGCAGACGAAAAAATCCAAGCAAAAGGCCAATTCAAACAAAACAAGCAAAATGCCAGTGCATTTAAATACAAGGAAAAAGACCAAAACCAATAAAATCTAAGCAAACCTCTAAATGACTCACTATCGGGCCCTTTTTTTGCCCAAAATTTTGCTCAGGGAGGCCGGCCTGACAAAAATTGCGCCTTAACCAGCCTGAATTTCCGGCCGATTTTTTCGCCGAAGTTTTGCAAAGGGAGGCCTGCTCGACAATAATTAATTGCGCCTGACCTGAGCCAATTTCTTTTAACCAAACTTTTGCAAAGGGAAGTCTGGCAAGAAGTGCGTTTGAACTGGGACTAGGTCCTGGCCACCGCTGCAAAGGGTTGCAGCAATTGCAGGCTGGAAACTTTGCCACTGAGATAGCCCATTGCGACAGTGGCCTTGTGGTGCGCTGTGGTAGCGGCTATTCAATTGATACGAAGCTTTTGCGCCCTGCGATTGAGAAATCCTCGGAACTCTGGACGCTGATCCATGCACCGGAGGGAAAACCAATGTGGTTATCGAGTCATCAACTGTTTCTGGTGTTTCAACAGACAACAGGACAGGTGGGGATAGTTCGCAAACAACCGGACAGATGTTGGCGACAATTGCAAGTTTCGGATCTTGACGAATTTGATTTTTGCAGCATTGCTACTGATTTCACTTTCTATGTCAAAGCCATCATGAAGTCGACAGGTAGCACAATTCACACTTCCAAGAGACGACCATCGGGAGTCGCTTATCGAAAATGGTTGTGTTGTATGCATGCGCAAATCCCTCATGCACATCTCCTGGCGGTGGATCAATTGCTGGAGACCTGCAGGGTTTCCCCTGTCCTCTATGTGCGAAAAGCATTTTAGGGGTTCAGGGGTGTTTTTGTTTCACGGATGGCGAAGGCAACAGTTCCTGAGCCTTTTGGACTCGACGTTGCCTGCGTTCCACAGGCAGCGGTGACCGAGACGGATGGTGATCTGTTTCGTTGGATATCCGGGCCCGGACAAGTAAATGTTCGGAACCCATCTGGTGATTTTGGGGGGAGTGAGTTCTGCCGAAGAAAATAAAATGCGTCTCCGGAAAAATCTGAAGAATTTCTTTCTTCGGAACTCGCCCACAAAATCCCGAACCTGAGTTCTGAAGATTTTATTGCCCAACCGGCCGCCATCCAATGGCCCAAGGATTTTGCCATGGCTAACAGCTTGGCCCTGGCGATGACGACCTGGAAAGGAGAGCGCAGCCATGTGAAAAAGGCGGAGCAATGGCCACCACAATCCCCTCCTCCCAAAAAAAGTGAAGGACAAGTCTGGCATCGCCTGGGTGGGCTCGGACAGCCATGGCCCGAATTCAGAGACTTCCCGAAAACTCTGAGACAAATTTTGGCGCGAGAGAAAACCATCCCACGTCGCCCATGCTGGCATCGAGGATGTAGGCAAATTCAATGAAACGCTCCCACCCCATCTGTCAGTTTGGTAGCATCGAGCTTCTGTGCAAAAAATGACGTCAGCGCAGGACAACATGCAAAGTTTACGGTTTGCGCAGCCGAAAACAACGAATTTGCGTTTTGCACAGGCGAAAAAAGCGTAGAACTTATCAACCCGTCTCCTAAAGGAAGGGTACAGCAGCAGTACACTACATGGGAGCGCTAGGAAGCATAGACGCAACACAAAACACCAAAATGTCACATCATTTGAGAAGTTTTAGGAGAAACTGAAAATTCAACACCCACTCAGAACTGCAACCATCACAACATTCCATCCGGTCCATCCTTCCTCACAACAATCTCTGCCTGCAGGAAGTTTCCTGGAATCCTCCTCCGAGGCCACGGCCTTTGTCGTCCTTCGCATCCACGGCCGCCTTGGCCTCGAGCAGCCGCTGCACAACGGCCTCGTTGCCGCTGTAGGCTGCTGTGTGCAGCGGCGTCCAGCCTCGGAGCTGCGGCCCAACAAACTAATTTCAGAATCCACGAATATTTTACGCGAAGCGTGGAAACGCGTATGCGCGTGCGCATGCAATGGCAAGACAATATATGTATAGATATTCTACATTGACGATAATCTGACAATATAAAAAGTCGATCAAGATCAACCAGAGTGCTCGCAAACTGAACACTCCCACAGTGCTTCCACCTAGCTGAACTC
>OMLO01004247.1_pt1 | contig 11941 bp, 7 predicted proteins | sample 1674811 | NCBI WGS metagenome assembly OMLO01 (sample SAMN06265003, study PRJEB25207) | coral metagenome | isolation source: Coral host | place: Mexico:La Bocana,Puerto Morelos, Mexico | collected 2008-11-13 | reverse complement strand
TTAAATACTAGCCACTACTTACATGTACGTTAATACTAACAATAAGCAAAGTTAACGCTGCTTACCAATTTACCTCACATTTCATAAACTTAAAAAAAGAGAAAAAAACTTATATGACTTCAGATCATCACAACATAAATTGTCTTAGCTCACGCCAACATCATTACGTCAGCAGCTCGTGCTAGCTCAAACACTATCCAATCAACGTGAGTATTTTCTTTGGGTTATTTTCTAAAGGTTATTGACTGAGCGTGAGGTCAAGGTGGCAGCATGTTGTTGACAGGTTCTTTCTCATTGCTCATGGAGCGAGACGCTTTGGTAATTATCCACAAAGCGAACGAGGCGAATATTCGAAATCTTAGTACTGAACCATTGCAGGTTGCTAATAAAAAATGTATGCCGTGGTATGGCATATATAGAGAATGATACCGCTCTTTGACGGAGAATTGCTAAAAACCCCAGGATTTGGTTTGCCTGCTTGCGAGATAGCTTTCTGGTTCACGGTTTTAACAATTTTAAGTGTGTGAATGAAAAAGATGAAGTCTGCATTTAGGAGCAGTGTGGAACACTGAGGAATACTGAAAGTCTGGGTTAAAACGCTAATCCCAATAAAAGTTACTGAGCAGTATTTTACAGAACATTGCTATACAAGGTGGTTCTAACTTTGAAGTGTATGGGTAATACGGGCAAACAGACGGATCATCCATCCACACGAGCTCTCACGATAGTCCGTCGTGTGAGACCAACCATCGTGGATAACGGCGTCAAGACGGATGATCCGTCTGCCTGCCCGTATTTATACACAGACGGATTATCAGATGAGCTACCGTTCTTTGCCCAAGCTCGTCCGAGACGGATGAATCGGGTCGGTCACTCTTGTGTGTGACCATTAAAATGCGTTTTTACGTGATAATTAATATCAACGGACCGAAATCCTGACGTATTCAGTTTATACTGAGTTGCTATGCGTATGAAAATTATCTAGAAAGAAACCTAACTTGTCGATAAAAGATTTCATTTGTTTTTCTCTTTTCGGTGTGAAGTACAAAAAATTGACCGACAGCCAAACTTACTATCAATTCAGGTTTTTCATGTCCTGGAGCGGAGAACTTACAATGTAACGGCTTAACTATGCAAACACACGATGTCCTTTCGGACTAAGAACAGTTTATCAATTGCAACTTACAAAGACATTGCGGCAAGTACTTCGTTCTTCACGAGTCCCAGGTACACCCAGACCTCCTGCAATGCACATCTGAAATGGAAAACAAAGTGCCTTTATATTAACAAGTAGATAAAATACTGGATGTACCTTGATTTCTTGACTCAATCTGTGAAGTATGCAATATGCATCTCAAAGCCATTTTTCGTTCTGCATTTCCAAACGAGAATAACAGACCCAACCTTCTATTATCAAAGAAACTGTTGTCATTTCAGGCGCCATGCATATTGAGGAACGTAAATTTACCGGATTACAGTTTTTTTTCCTTTCCAATTTCAATCGAACTTTGATGATTTTCTTCTGAGAACAGTGTTTATATCAATATCACTATAATACTGTGGAACAGGTACCCTAACAGAAACCCTTCTGAGCTTTTCAGTGAGAGTCCTGCCAGACGAATACGCTCATAAGCAAATTCCTTTACTTTCCTTCCCCTTTTCTGAGATGTTTCAGAGTAGCTTCTGGTATTCTACTGGGTTCTCGATCACGTCTAAGTACACGGTTGTGTTTACATGTGCAGGTTTCGTTTGATATTTCTCGATAGAAGGTTCACTCGTAAAGGTTGATCTCTCGTAAAGTTCGCGAACCGACCCGTTCCCAAAACGCTCCACAAGTATTAGTGTGGGTCTACCGCGAACGGTGTGTGACTTTGTATGTATACTGAGCGTAATAGCCATCGAATTTCTTTCGCTTACATCAAGCGAGGAATTGTCCACGAAGACGGCCATCGCTTAAACCATGCGCTCTAGGGTTAAGTCGTGCGTCGCCTTGTTTTCGTGAATGTCTTGATTGCATGAGTTACGTCAGCATATATAATCGTGATGACTATAGATAGATAGACAGATACCGAACGGCCTACCTTGCAGGTTCAATGCACTTAGCTGCCATATATCTTAGCGAAAAGCACATAGCAAATATACTTCGCGGTCAACGATAAAATATTATGTACATTCCGAAAGAAAAACATGCAGCTTATTTCCTTTTTTTCCTTTGTAATCTAGGTTGGCAACACACGCAATAATTATTGAACTAAGCGATCCACAAATTTGCCTGCGTCTAATCGGAATATATCCAAACAAACAAACACAATTTTGCTTAGATGAGAGCTCGCCCGATTAAGCGACTGTCACAGGAAGTTAAATGGAAAATAAAAGCATCGCGAAGCTGAAGAGATTTAGAAGCATGAACTCGATTTTAGCGCCAGCGTTTATCATTTCAGTATTTTGTGAGTTCAAATGCGGTCGCCGAAGCTTCTTCTGCTAATAGCAATTACATATGCGTATTCTTTACAAATTCTCAAATAATTTAAAGGCAGAGTTAAAGTCTGTAAGTAACCTTGGTCTGACCAACCGAAAAAAAGAAAGCTAACCGTAAAAAAGGATTGCTTTTTGATAAACACGACATTTTTTAACGTTAAGCAGACAGTATTGCAGTGTTGCGTGAAGTGTTGGGATCCATACCTCAAAACCTATCTACACCAGACGTCTGTTGTGATCCTTCTTCTCCGAACAGTCTCGACAAGGAGATCGAAATTTGCCTTAACGTGCTAAACACATCACTGAGATTCAATGGTTAACCGACGTCAAATCGACGATATCAACCTTTTTCTCAGCTTAAACATGAACACTCTTCTGATCGGCATGGAAATAAACACACGTACAAACAGTACTCACCCAGACACCAATCCAAATGCCGTAACTTACATAGCCTGTCCAAAAGTATTCCACTGCACGGTCAGCGATGCCGAAACAGATAAGTAAAAATCCCACAATGATGTGCACGATCGCAAGAATCCTTGTCATGACGACGACCCTGCCTGAATTGTCCGCCATCTTTGAAAGCGTAACACAGTAGAAAGAAAAGAAAACGTCATCCCATATATGATATTTGCATAATAGCCGCAGACAAGTTCCGGTTGCTGCGTTTGTCCTCTACGAGTTTGTAAGGCCCAGAGCACAGTACGCCGAAGAAATATGAGAACACAACAATCACCGATCAATTTGGATTGATATTTGCATGATGAAGACCTCCACATGATTACGGTCCATTTTCAAAATGCTTTTTCCGCAAAGCCAGCGTTTACAAATTCCTTCCATTTGAAGATCGTCTTCAAACAGCTGTGCTGACGTGACGGAGTAATGTGGACGGTAGGCCCAATCGTAGAAATATTGCTACATTTTGAAGTTATTTTTTTTAAACTATTTTTTCTTCATGGGGTAGAGCAGTGAGTGATATAAACGAACTCGACCAGAACTTTTAACTGAGAGAGTTCATTTTTCCATACAAGTTTCCTTGGAATGCGATACTAAGATGCGGATTGATTCAAACCACGTGCTAGTGTTGTTGAAACGTTCGCCGTAAACCGTATGGAACGGTTCGAACTGAAATGCAATAACGAAAGTACAATTAACTTGACTAATACATCTGAGGATAAGAGAAGCTAACACTGAAACGAAACCTAACAAAGTCTTATATGACAGCTAATTGTGGATAGTAGTTTATGGCAAATTAACCCTTTAAAGATAAAACCTAGCCTAGCGAATAGCCTCAAATGTTTCGAACGTAATATGTCAACCAACCAACTCGATTGAAAATATAGAGGCTATCCTGATGGTCGACAAAAAGAAAAACTTAACGAAACGAATAAAAAAAGAAAACTAAGAATTAAGTCTAAGAAACAAGGAATATAGATAACTCGCTTTGGTTTGCACACGCACTGAACTAGACTTGATAGAGTAGATGACGACCAGTTTAAAGGGAAACTATGGTCCATGCAAATGTATGCCGCACCCAGCTGTGTTGTGCAAGGCTATCGCGGGCGCCTATATAATTTACATTTCCTGCTTTTCGCGCTAAAATTGAGGACTATCTGGAAGAGCAACGACATGCCATTATAACGTCGAGAAAGAGGCGAAAAAGAGATTCTTAAAAAATACTCAAGCAGCTTTCGTCAAATTGTTGGAGACCCACAATTAAACTTAGAAAGCGCTGTTGATCGAAAACACTCTTTTTCTTTAGTCATCGTAGCTTTATAAGAAATAAAAACGCAAACTGTGGTAAAAAAGCTCATTTATTAGACGCTTTATTTGTTTAGACATACATCTTCAAAAGTGACTGTTAAGAATACAACTAACAACTAAATTTAAATATAAAATAAGGAACTAATGACAGAAGCTGAGTAAAATTTACATCTAAAAGATGCAAACTAATAAAGATATAGCTTTTCGCTACCAACATTTACATTTAGGGGGGGGGGGGGGGGCAATCCTATGAAAATTACCGGTTTTGTTTTTCCAATATAGAAATCCTGACAGTCCGAATGACTAAGATCTGTGAAATGCTTGTACAAAGCTTGTACCGGAGGGTACCCACTAACAGCGCTGCAAACGATTCAGTTGTTGGCACTGATGAGTATTTTAGACGTGATACATTTATAATGGGCCTGAAGAGTTTATAATTAAATTACTAGCACTAAAAACTACACTAGAGCTTTCTTTGTAGACATTTCTTTGATGTCTTCTGTGAGAGATGTCCAGTTGGTGTTTAGGATGCTCTCACCGAACTTTTTTTGCACATCTCAAGTATTCACGGAAAACTAAAGAAGAAGAAAAACACAGGATCAGTTTGTGCAAACAGTTTACAGAATACAAATTACAAATTAAATTTGGTAATCGATTTTAAATGAGGCTGTTTTACGTTGGAGACTGCAAGCAATTCCTCTTTCGCTAACCCCGACGAAAATAAACGCGCAGAAACTGTTTATTATTTCCCGTGCTTCACGTAAAACAGGGACTACTCGAGTCTAACTACGTTGCCGATAATCAGCTGCCGAAAGGTAGAACGGATATAGCTCGTTTTGTATCGAAACGTTTTCACTCTTCTCTGTTTTCGGTACCGAATGTTAAAATGATCGACACTTCGTTCGCCTACAGTGAAATATTGCCTTGGGTATCAGATAACAAACGTTTGAAATATATAGATTACTTCATGGTTGGTGAGTGCGCACGATTCAGTTTTATTCACGAGTTGTGAAGAATCGCAAACGAACGAGCGAGTCTTCGAGCGAGAGAGGAAATTTTAAAGCTAGTGATATATAACAACACATCCATATCATAGCAATGTTTTTAGAATAAAGGTAAATCACTCTTTTGCAAACTCCGTCGAGCGTGGCGCGTGAAAAAAAAAATTCATGCGCGAAATCTCTTTATTTTTTCTCGTGCATTTAGCAAAAGAGGAACTTCTCAAGTGTAATTACGTTGCCGATAATGAGCTGCGAAATGAACTACGGAAGGGTAGCGATCTTCAAACAGAGATATGCCCTTCTGCATCTAGAGGTTTTCACTCTTCTGTGCTATTACAGTGGTACCGACTGTGAAAACAGCTGTTACAACTGGCATTGCGTTAACCTCCATTAAATCTTACCTTGGGTATCACATTGCAAACTTCTGGGATAATACTCATACCTTTTCGTTTTCCATCTTCGCATAGCCTCCTTGACCCTATGTGGGTCTCATCTGAGGCTGGTAAGCTGTGGCCATTCCGGAACCGGGTACCACGACCATTTGAGGTTGCCCTCCCTGAGGCCCTGGTGCCAAAGCTTGGACTGGATCCATGCCACTACCTCCCGCTTGCATCGATACGGTCACAGGAACATCTCCAGAGTATTGGGTCGTGGCATGACCACTCCTGGGAGCATACATCACTTGACCCTGAGAAAAGAACAAAATTGATATCCATAAGAACGCAAAAGAATCATGATTCTTGGTAACTTAATTAATATATTAAGTGATAGTAAAGTCCTCTTGGCTATGATATTCCATGCTCCAATAAGTAAAGTCTGCATACGAGCCTAAGTGGCCCATCAGGCCGGAGCTTATCCCGGTTTCTGTAGCACTAAGCGACTAGGAATATTGCTATTCTCCCTGGATGGGATGCTAGTCCAAGGCCACCGCGCCTCTCACATAATCAAGGAGATAAAAATGTCAAAAACCCCAAGATAATATTTTTTGAAGGTTTGGAATTTTTTGGTGAAACTCTTTGTCCGACAGTTTACGTTTCATGGATGTTGACTTGAAACTATAACTCTTTCTCTTTTCGTAAACAGTTCAATGTTCATAGAATCTTAGTCTCACGGATTTATGATATGGTTCGGCTATAAATACAAAAAGAAATGGCTGTGGAAAAAAACGAAACGAAATAAAAAGTACTTATCTTAATAGAAAACAAAGCAATCAAACTCAAACCAAAACATTGTTTTCTAGCATTTTCACAAAAGTACATTAATATCACATAATTTAGGGATATCACAGTGACTATTTGCCTAGAGACACTCTACAACTCGACCGTTTTTGATGCAGTGTTCACTGTGCAAAATGCCATTTGTTTCTCATCTTTTGCACACACTTGATACTGTCATCGAAGTCTGCCTTTCATGTAGCGATACTTTTTTGACGACACTGAAAGCAACTTTTGCAGTCTAACATGGCATCTTTGTTATAGTTTGCTACAGCTTCCTCAGAGGCACCTTATCTTTATCAGCGCCTAAAACTTTCTTACATGTTCTTCTGTCGTCCTTAGTAAAATTCTGTCCACATTTTCTGTTCATTATATAAACTCATTTCATAACATGTTCAACATCGACTTCAACATCGCGAATTTATTATTTTTTGAGAATACCTAACCCTTGGACATAGAAAGAGGAGATGCAGCACTGAGGGTTTTTTCTTTCTTTGAACCGCGGATTCCCTCTTCCACGCTGACAAAATTATAAACTGTTCAGTAGGATTAATTATTAAATTCTAGTGTTATTTTTACTTACTTTCCATCAATTTAGTTTAATACTGACATCTTGAGATCCATGACAATGAATATATGATCATAGGTATCGGCCTTAATGACGTCATTTACTTCAAATTACGTCATTACTAATTAAAATATTATCTGAACAATAGATTTTCTCAGGTCGTATAATTAAAATAATTAATAGATTACTCTCGAATGACTCACCTGTTGTGGTGGATTGCCATAGCAACACTTGCACGGTTTCATCATACAGAGACACACGGCAGCCCAGATACCAATGCCAAGCTCCACAATACCGAGGATCAAAATGATGGCACTCAGGGCCATTTCTACGTCAAAATTTTGGTGGCGTACCTTTCTATATCCACTGTAGTAGTAACCCTCAGTAGGACGATAGAAATCGTAATAATTGTAGTATGGTTCATAGACATGCTCGTAGCGGTTTCCATATTCAGCAATTGCTATGCTGTACGAAATGATGATTATTCCACCAAACACGGCTGAGGTGATGGAGAACCCCATGAACACACCAGCCTGAAGGAAAAGACATCCACCGATAAGGAGAGTTAAAAATGTTGTTTTTTATTTTTATTTTATTACTATTAAGATTATTATTATTATCGCTTTTTTTTCAATTAATTCATTTATTTATTTTATTATCACATGAAGATTATACAGTCTTTAATGAGCTTTAATGCCTTACTTCTTACAAAGGAAAATAGTGTCTCTTTTTTAAATACTGGCGATTTCTTAAAACAGAGATTACAAGCACACTACTTACATGTACGTTAATACTAACAATAAGGGAAGATTAAAAGCTAGCACCAAAAATTAACGCTGCTTACCATATTACCTTTCCTAAACGTAAAAAAATTACAGAATAAATTTTATACAAAATAGTGAACTCAACCTGTTCGTGAGCGGTAAACGGAAACGGTACTTGACCAAAACACTTCAAACTCGGTAAAACGGTAAGCTCTAAACGGCACAGAAACTACTTACTCGAAAACTGTGTCAAACTCAGCCGATAAAACACCTACCCAAAAAATACAAAAGTTAAAATGTTTCCGTACTTGCGCGCGCTATATGCGCGTCACGCCACTTATCGCTTTAAAGTGCCACTATGATCAAATTGCTCCATACATACATATATACATAAACTTTATTTAAGCTAGAATTTCTAGTAGTTTGACAAGTTAATATATCCGAGAACAAAATATTTGATAATGAAAACTTAAAATAGAAATTGCTATCTACATGTTTACAATTAACTTATATTAACTATTAGTATCACCCATCTAGTGGACTAATGCAAATCCTGTATTTTGATTGGCTACGCTACTAGGGGACTATTAGCAATAGTCATCGAGTAGCGAAATTCCTTCGTTTTATTCCCCAAAAAAACCTTTCTTCAACTAGCATTTGCTAATATTATTACTGCTTTTTCTGTCCGACTAGTTGGGTGATACTAAAACAATTAGACCCTTCGCCCTCAAAGACCACAGGTCAATAGCCCTTGCGGGCTGCGGGTCTAATTTTTAAATATGCCAGATAAGTAAAGGAGTGGAGACCAAAACTTGTGGTTTTAGGTTGGGCATTTCCTGTATATAGTTTCCACGCAAGTTGTATGAAGTAGAACGGAACGAGAACATGTTTCTCATATAGGCCGGATAGCTAGTGAAAAAGAGACTTTTGTACAAAATAGTAAGGAATTTACAGATGCGTTGATCATGATGTTGGAGACAGTTTACTCTGTCTAGCCGAGCCCATTATAAGGCGATTCAAAATCACTTAAAATGAACCTCGGAATCCTTTTGTTAAGAGCTTCAATTTTGTCCCTGTTGTTTGCACTGCAAAAGTGCCAAACTGTTGAGTAATAATCAAAATGAGGGAGTATGTAGGCCTTATACAGTTTCACTAAAATGTCTCTGAAAATAAGGTTTCTGAACCTAAGCATTAATTACATTAAACTGGTTGCTGACCTTTTTGCAAATAAGAGATATGTAATTGCGAAAATTTAAATTGTATCAATATTCAATCCTAAAACGTCGTTTGATTCCTTTGTAGGAAACGAGAAGGTGTCTTCCGATTTTCCCAGGATCAAAGCCTGATGTTTGCTTTCATTGGCCAACATTCCATTTTGCCGGTACCGCCGGTTTGCTGTCTCGACTGCGTTACGCATGCGCCCATCTAGCGCAACAGGATCACTGACCGATTTTTTGCATTTTAGTCTTTAGTAAAGATCTCGCCAAATTTCAATCTATTAGGATCATTAGAACTCGCGTTTTTTGGACTTTTATTTCCGACAATATACGGCTGCCACTAATTTTCCCTGATCCAAGTCTTGAGTGAATGACACTTCCCAATTAGTGTAGAAAATTGCACGAATATAAGAGCTACAGTTTTTTGTTATTTTTTATGAGAATTGCAGTACTAGTTGTGATTATGATTTCAACCTGTGTGGTATTTTTGAGAAAATGGCGTAATTGACTGAACTTTGGCAAGATCTTTAGGAAAGACTTATTGTGTACGAGAATGTAACAAAATGGATATCACAAGTTGGACACAAGTTATTGAAAGGGCGTGGCATGATTAACATAATGGCCGAATTGGTCATTGACGTTAGGGTTAGAATTCCCTTTCCTCCTAATTAATGCAAAACCTTAACAATTTGTGAGAAGAAATTAAAGATAGAGATCAAAATATTACCAATGGACCGAAAAGTTGACGACAAGGGTTGCTTTTAGTCTTCAGTTTATGCTGAGTTGCTATTAGTAAGAAAATTATCTAGAAAGAAACTAACTTTTTCGTTTGTTTTTCTCTTTTTGGTTTGACGCACAAAAAATTGTCCGACAGCCAAACTTACTATTAGTTCAGTTCTGTCATGTCCTGGAGCGGAGAACCTACAATGTAACGGCCTAACTCTGTAAACACACGATGTCCTTTCGGACAAAGAACAATTTATCAATTAATTGCAACTTACAAACACATTACGGGAAGTACTTCGTTCTTTGCGAGTCCCAGGTATACCCAGACCTCCTGCAATGCACATCTGAAATAGAACAAAACGTGCCGCCTTTTTAAAACATCTGAGACAAATTGTAGAACAATACTGGATGTACCTTGCATTTTGACTCAATCTGCGGCGAAATCTAAGCCATTTTTCGTTCTGCATTTCCAATCGAGAAAACCAGACTCAGCCTTCTAAATGATTATCAAAGAAACTGTTGTCATTTCAGCCGGCATGCACATTGAGGAACATAAATTTACCAGATTACGGTATTTTTTTTTCCTTTCCAATTTCAATCGAACTTTGATGATTTGCTTCTGAGAACGGTGTTTATATCAATATCACTATAATACTGTGGAACAGGTACTCTAACAGAAACCCTACTGAGCTTTTCATTGGGAGTCCCTGCCACACTAACTTGTACAGAAGACTATTGTTATCATATTACAGGTATTAACGATTTTCTAAGAGCTTTTTAAAATTCTTCAAAACAAGCATTTGAGATCTGTGACAGTCACAAAGGATATAGGTACATGTAACATACAACCGTAAATGTCAAAAGTTTTATTAAAATCTGAGAACATAATATTTAAAGATTGTGTTGTATATTTCTCACAATTTTTGCAAGCATGGTTTCGTAGACCTGTTCATGGCCCATGTGGTAAGTGAAAAGTTCTGTGTTCAAGAAGTTTCGAAGTGGACCTAGTCACTAATGAATCTGCCTTTTAACTGAGAACAATCTTTCAGTCCGCAGCCCTAAATAATGTTCTCTTAAATCTTCGGGTTTTACATGTCTGATTTTGGCTATTTAATATCATATAAATAGTTATTACCCAGACTAAATTTCCTTTGCAAAGCATTCTTAGTGTTTACCAATGCACCTAGCTGCCACATATCTTACTGAAAAACACATAACAAATATACTTCGCTAAACGATAAAATATTATGTACATTCCAAAAGAAAAACATGCAGTTTATTTTCAATTTTTCAACGCATTGCAGACTTGTAATCTAGGTTCGCAGCACACGCAATAGTTAAGTGAACTAAGCGATCCACAAATTTGCCTTCACCTAGTCAAAATATGTCCAAACAAATAAACACAATTTTTCTTAGTTGAGAGTTCGCCCGAATAAGCGTTTGTAGCAGGAAGTTAAATTGAAAATAAAAGAAATGTGAAACTGAAAAGCTCTAGCAGCGTCAGCTCGTCAGCTCAGCGTTTATAATTTCAGTATTTTGTGAGTTTAAATGCGGAAAAAGTGAAAGTCCTTGTTTGTTTCAATTCTTAAGGCTTCTTTGGCTCAAAAAAAAATTGCGTATGCACATTTTTTACGGATTCACAAATAATTTAAGGGCAGAGTTACCGACCAACCGAAGAAAACGATCGCTTTTTGATGAACACGACATCAACAAAGATATCTTTCGTTCTTTTTTTAACGTTAAGCAGACAGTATTGCAGTGTTGCGTGCAGTGTTGGACTCCATACCTGAAGACCTATTTACACCAGGCGTCTGTTGTAAGCCTGTTTCGTCAAACAGACTCGACAAGGAGATCACAAATTGCCTCGATGCACTTAACTAACCATGCCAATGCAACAAAATTCAATGGTTAAACCGTGTCAAATTGACGAACCACCTTTTTCTGAGCTTAGCACTCTTCTGAGCAGCACGGAAATAAACACGTGCAAGGCGTACTCACCCAAACACCAGTCCAAATGCCGTAACTTACATAGCCTGTCCAAAAGTATTCCACAACAAGGTCAGCGATTCCGAAACAGAACAAAAGAAACCCAACAATGATGTGCACGATCGCAAGAATCCTCGCCATGTTGGCCATCTTGCCTGAATTGTCCGCCATGCTTGAAAAAGTAAATTAACAACACAGTGGAGAGAAGACGTCATCCAATTTA
>OMLO01004246.1_pt1:2500-11941 | contig 11941 bp, 8 predicted proteins | sample 1674811 | NCBI WGS metagenome assembly OMLO01 (sample SAMN06265003, study PRJEB25207) | coral metagenome | isolation source: Coral host | place: Mexico:La Bocana,Puerto Morelos, Mexico | collected 2008-11-13 | reverse complement strand
GGTAAATAACTTATTTATTTTTTTCTTACTGTAAGGGAGCTCAATTTTGTCACACGGCGAGCTAGCCGGGCGGAATCGCTCCGTGAGCGGGCAAGATCGAAAATTTCCGCCCGCTCACAAGCCAAGAAAAAAATAAATGATTTGTATTTATTTTGTAATTGTTGAGTTGTGTGAAATTCGTAGCTTTTGAACTGATGATATCTTATTTAGTGACTTTAATGCACTCATAAATCCACTCTCCCTCTCTCTCTTTTTATCTTTACTTCTTCTTCAAGATGTGTCTGGTAAACATTATGAGATGTCTTCATTTCCTGAAACTAGACTTGAGAAATTCATAAGCAAGAAATGGAGCAAAGAATTTATCAAGTATCCTTTCATGTTTAATATTTTTGATTTAAGCAAAGTGAAGTCAGTATTAACATTTTGAGTAACTGGCACAATGAATGTTGTTCCCCAGAGGTACAAACAACACAATTGCAGATACATGGAAAGACTATTAAGGCATGTTTGAACACTCCCTGCATGCTTTTTAGCTAGTAATCATGTGTGGGTTAGGGTATGAAAGGGCACTGCAGACTGTGGCAGTTTTTCTTTAGAGTTCAGACTGGTGTGTTGTCATTATCAAACAGGGAAACTGTTGAATTACATTAATGTACAGTCTAAGCGACTGATTGTGCCCACATTCAAGTATTGTATATCTTAACTACAGTGAAGATATCACCGAAAACAGTTCAGCAGAGTGTATCCTAGAGGGAGCAGAATAGATTCCTCAAATTATGACCCAGCTATGATGTGGAATCATGGGGTGCAACTGTGTGCTCTTAATTATCAAACACCAGGTAAACAGATACTGGGAAAATGTCATGGCTTCACATAATGGGCCTGAATAAAGAACTATTACTATAATTAGGCTCTATGCCATAGCTATCTTGTAAATGTTTGAAACTATTTACCAGGGACATTGTGTTGTGTTATTAGGAAAGATGCTTAAGCTGAGTATCAAGCTTTGCTAAGGCAGGAAGGGAGGGAGGGATAGGAAGGCCTGACATTGCATGCCAAACAGACAAGTATATCAAACATCCAGATTCTGGACGTTGCGCTGATTGGGTAATAATAACAATGCACCCTGATATCACATCACTGGAAAGAACAATTACACAATGGCATCTTCTGTGAACTGATCTCTGTGAGAACTTGATATTTATTTCTATGTGATCATGAAAAGCATCTATTTCAGGCTTTTATTTTGCTTCTTCCCTTTTTGCCTGGAAAAAGAAAAACCTGATACTCAGGTTAAGACACTTAACTCTCACAGTGCCTCTCTCCACCCAGGTGTATAAATGGGTACTAGGAAACTTAATGCTGGTTGCACGTGTAACCCTGCAATGTACTAGCATCCCATCCAGGGGGAGTAGAAACACTCCTAGTCGCTTCATGCTACTGAAAAAAGTCTTAATGTTCTTGGTTCTAAGGTTAAGAAATATTGAATTGGAGATCAAGCTGTCAATTGTCATGCTCCATCAATCCCATCTGTTCTCTTTCAGATCGAGCAATGCAGCTAAACCATGGTAAATTTCTTGACAACGGAAGGTATGAAACATATGATAATCATCTGGTGACACATGCATCTCAGAAAAAAAAAATTGATGCTGCAGATTATTTACAGGCAGCTTTCAAAGCTAATGTGTACCTGATAAATTGATACTAATGATATTATCTCAAGTATATTTTTATTTTGGGATAAATTATTTTGTATGTACCTGTACATGGACATGTAGCAGATAAGTTCTATCTCACTCAGTTCCAAATATTGGCAGTAATTATGGAGTGATGTGTCATTTGTAGTTTTCAAACTCTCTTTTAGGTGTGGTTATGTCTTACAGCCAGAATGTATCAGATCCGATACATTTGATCTTCACTCGAGGGATGCTTCAGGAGCAGAGCCACTCACCCTTACCCTAACGGTAAACATATACCTTAAACACTGGTGTACAAGCCACACTCGCAGATGAGCGGCATCCAAATTTGGCAACTAAACTTTGGAAAAAAATTTGGAAAGAAATGAAAATAAATCATAAGAGGAGTTCTTGGGAAAAATGTCTTACATGTGTGTGCACCGTTGGCCTTTTACCGCATGAATACCTGAAAATAGCATGGTGTTTTCTCAGTCATGGTAGATTGATTGCTGTTGAAGTGAGCAGGCATCATTGCAATGGAGATTCCCCACTAAGTGACATTCAGGTGCTCTAGAAAGGCAATGTTGAACCAGTTAAAAGCTCTTTTAACAAAAGCTTTTAATGTTAGCTTATGCTCAATATGAACTAAAGCGACCCTTTTAGGAGCCACCAAACTCACAAAGGCAATGATCAATACATACTGTTTTATAGTTTTTTGAAGTTTTTACTATTTTGCTTTTTTCTAGCTAGTTCTCTATATAAACTGTCAAATTTTGCTGAAAAGTGTTAATTTATGCAAATGTATGACATGGTGTCCAGATGTTTTCGCAGATAAGCCACATCCCAATTTTATACAAAAATTCTGAGCGAGGAGATGTGGCTTATACACTGATATTTATAGTAGCTGCTTTAGTGAAAAGATGCCAAGGTAATGCTAACATTACCTACAATACATACCGTAAACACTCGTGTATAAGCCGCACTTTTTTGCTTAAGTTTGGGGCCAAAAATCGCGGGTGTGGCTTATACAAGAGACAATTGCCTTCAGAGGGAGTAAAAGGGCTTTGTAGGGGTCATAAATTGAACTGAAAACCTTCAGTGAATAAAGATGAAACATATTGAAACATTTTGTTAATCATTGCTTTCGGTAGAAGTGATGGCTCCTTAAGGAGTTGTTTGTTTGGATCTTCGGGTTCTAAACCCGAATATTGTTCGCCAGTAGTTCTTTCAAGCATTTCATTTGTAGTATGTTTGAACAGGTAAACTCTAACTGGCATGGAATTCCTCCGCACTTAAACACTGATTTCGCCACTATGTACTAGAAAATACCAGGCTATTCGGGAGAACTCACGAGGCAAATGGCCGACCGTTTCATTGCCCAACACTACTTTCACGGCGTGCTTGTCCATAGGGTTGTCAAACTCTCGTTTAGCAACAAGTTTTCTCCAATCAGTGGCTTCCATACGTCTTGATAAACATGATATCCACGCACAGCTGATGCGAAAGTGAACTTTCCATGTTGCGTGGTTACCAAGCTACGTTTTGCATTGTATTCCTGCGCTTTATTTTCGTTCAAATTCCATCATTTTCATTACAACTGTGGGCTTTAGCAATGAAGACAACTGTTGTAGGTCAGATGGAATAGGGAAATCGATTTAAAAAAAGCTTTGCAAAGGTATTTTGGGAGTTGATTGACTTATTAATGTCGCTGCAAATATGACCAGCTTTTTTTTACGAGTGCTTTTACGGAAGTGTTTTTTCCAAAATCATGCCTGAAAGTTGGGGGTGCAGCTTATACACGAGTGCGGCTTATCCACGAGTGTTTACGGTACATTACTTACCATACTTGCAATATGACTTATGTGTAAACTTGAGTCTTTAATTAATTAATTATTATCAGTTAATTAATCAGTTTTGTAGCAGGGGTGAGGGTGGGGTTGGTAGGTACTGTGCTGTATCTGTGTGCATCAGCTTAAGATAATTTGGTTTTATCAACTGACATGATAGAGTAAATTGGCCACTGTAAAGAGGTTTGAAAGCTTTCAAATATCTCTACGGTGGCCAATTCACATTATCAACTCAGTTGATAAAATCAAATCATCTTGTAATACTCCCCACAGACGTGGCACCACAATATCTTTAGAAATGTACCCCCTTTATAGCTATGTTACTTTATTGTTAACAAGGCTATATATTTGTTTAAGAAAACTCCTTGCTCTACTTGAGGGGCGAAATTTTTTTACAGAAAAAGCAATTTGCTTTTAATACATGGATAAATAGTTTAAATTAGTCTATGTGAGTGCCGCTGGATCACACAAACATTGTGTGCTTTTCACACATTATTATGGATATTTTACGACTATTACAAATCTCTTATTAAAAGTTATTTCTCTCATTCGTCTCAAATGCAAATAATATTTTTGAACCTTGAAATATTTGAAACTTGAAACTATAAATTTTTTCCTTACCAGGGTAAATGACCAGACAAATTGTCTGGCCTTGTAAGGATTGACTGGACAAGACATAATTTTTGACTGTATATTGTCCTTAGACCAGCCATTATTTGAATCCCCAAGTAGCTTCTTTTATAAAAAGTTATTGAACCATTAACAGCTGTGAATGTAATTTTTAGGTTATTGCAGCACGACATCTAGTTAAATCAGGTCGTGGAATAGCATCTCCATTTGTGGAAGTTGAAATAGTTGGAGCACCATATGATAACACCAAATTCAAGACAGAAACTAAACGTAAGCACTCAATTTTTCTTTTGTATTTACATATTATCTTTATTGTGTGAACTGTGCAATGTTAATGTATGGGAACTGATTCCACAATAGACTTTGGCTTGGTAGATATTCTTTAAAACCAAAACTGACTTTTGTGCTTGCCTAAATAGAAAACCAAGCTGTCAACTTAAAGTAAATCAAAGGCCTATTTGAGGCTACGACTATTTTGCATGATGAAGTACATGCATCAGTATAAGCAGAAAAGATGAAAATATTTTGGCTTTGTTGCAAAAATAAATTTCTTCCTTCTGTCCCTTATTTAAACCCCTTAAAATCGCTGCCTGACTCTGCAATACAATAATGCCTAACGCTCTAGACACATACATGCTTTGCGGACCTATGTGATAAGTTGCTCAATGCGTTGGTATGCTGTATTGGAAAGTGTGAAGGGCGAGAGTTCAAGACTCGGGGGCAAACGCACAAATTTTTTTTTTACTTTTCTTTTTTCCCTCCAACGTGTTTTTTCTTTCTTTTTCCCCCAAGAAGCTAATAAGTGCTTCCCAGTTATAATAATTATATTACACAAACTCCGTTCGAAATATATGAAAAAACATTAGGTAGAATTCCACTTATTTGTGCTTCGAACCACTTTTTAACGCATAAAAAAGCCTGTCCCTGGTAGGGGCAGGTAAAAGAATGATGTAATCCCATAGTGCCCCTGTACAAGCACATGGTCCCATGATCCTCTTCATCTTTTTCTGCTGTGCTTCAAAACCACGTACAGGTAAGTGAATTTTGCGTACATTTTTCGCTTAATTTTTCGTTTCAGCTATACCTACATCATCACCACACGGAGGAAAACATTTGAAGATACTTATCTTCAAACGTACTTGGCCTTTTCAATCATGGAACACGATGCCAAATCGAAAAAGGTCACACTGCTCGCGTTCCCGCCAATATGAGCGATGGGCGAGCGAAATCCCGCCTAAAAGGCCACAATCTCCATCTCCTCCACCAGAACGAATATCTTTGGACTCATTCCTATTCACGTTGCTACAATTGCAAACAGAAATGAAGCTAAGCAAACAAATTTTCACGATGCTTCGAGCAACATTCACGACCTTTTGCGCCTTCACAGGCCCCTCTTGATGACCAAATCTCTGTTCTCGCCTACTCGGATGGGAAATTGCTACACTACTCAGAAGATGATGTCTCTTTGACCACTGAGCCACAAGACCAGGCTATTAAGCCATCAAATAAAGCCTTCAGGCCACCAAACAAAGGCCTGTGGGCCACCAAACAAGACAAACGTCTCACAAACAGTGGAGGAAACTTGACCAAATGGTCAGGCCAGTAATAACTCGGCCTCTACGTAGTCGTGGTACAACCCCGATTCAATAATATCATCATGGGAGCCTTAAAGGGAACTATCCACGTTTCTAGAGAGACAGTTCCGACGGAAATTCACTTGTGACCAAGTATGTGAGTATGTGAAATCCTTGACACCTCTCCCTGGCTACTGAGCCACAGCAACAAACTGTCAAAGCAAAACACAAGGCTAATAAGCCATCACACTAGGCCATTAGGCCATCACACAAGGCCATTAGGCCACCATATGAGACCAATGTGTCTCACACAGTGGAGACAACCCAACCGAAACCTGCAGTGTCCTATCAGTTGATGGTTTGTTTACTCATACCTTGGACAAAAAATGTATGTAGGACCATGAAGGGGATGGCTGTGGTCCAAAAGGGCCCTCCTAAACACAACAGGGCTTTTGTGCTCTTTGCACATTGCCCTCTCTTCGCAAACTCAACTTCCAGTAGAGGAAATTAAATGCATATATTTGAGCTAACATTATGTCTCATTTGCTCAGCAAACCATAAATAAATAAATGAATCACAATATTTAGAGAAGAAGCCCCATCAGCCTTATCTGGGTTTCATGTGGGTCCTCTATCATGTCTGTGTTTTTGTAGAAAGAAAGTTCTTTCAAATATCAATAGAGTTTTTTAATTATGGCATATGGGACAAGCAAAGACAGGCAATGCCCTGAGACCACAGATAACTCCTAAGTACCAGATGAACCGACCAGATGTAGAAGTATCAAACTCCTGTAAATAGGGGCAATAAAAACAATACTCTTTCCAAAAGAAAACTTTTACAGTAAATTGTTCTGGTCCTGAAAAAGGAGGGAACTTACTGCCCTGCTATCGACTTCAGCAAGCTCAACAAGTTTGTAGTGAACTTCCCTTTTCAAATAGGTAAAGCCTCCATACAAGCCAAGTCACCCATCAGACCGGAGCTTATCCCGGTTTCTGCGGTGTTGAGCTGCTGGGAGTATTTCTACTCCCCCATGGATGGGATGCTAATCCATCGCTGGGTTACCCCCAGCATTGAATTTGCCGGTGCCCATTTATACACCTGGATGGAGAGAGGCACTGTGGGAGTCAAGATTCATGGACAATGTCACTCAGCCTCAATGAAGAATATGCTGAACTTACAGAACAGATTGTTTCTTCACGATTCAAATGAAATGGTATCCCACTCCAGCTCGCGGAGTGGCAAACCTATAGGGTCATGGGGAAGCAGCCCTCCCTTTTATCTGGCTGGCCCCTTACACTTCAGGTGATTACAAATCGGCCCATAGAATTGCTACAACCTTCTTGAGACAATTGAGGCACTTGTGTCCTCACAAAGCAGTGCACACACCAAATTTTAGTGGTGGCTCCAGAGCATAGCAATAGCAGTACAAGGAATCCTCCTGCCCCCAAGCCATACATAACTTTAACTGCAGACCAGGGTACATGCCACCAGAACCTAACTGAAAATGGTCACTGGTCACCTCCGGAAACCAAATATAGCAATGTTCTCAAATTCAAAACACCCTTTCTGCCACCAAACCCTTTCTCATAGACCGGTTCTATATCAGATTGTGCCTCCGCATGGACCACACCCCTAAAGGAGAACCCTTTCCCCTTAGCTAGTCAACGTAACTCTAGAACTATGGCAGTAGTGCCTTCAAATCAGTTCTGATCACCAATCAGCACCTACCAACAATGTAGCAGACAGAGAGTTTTACATCTCCAAAGAAGTGATCCAGCCCTTCTTTTATATAGCTAAGAAGGTGCAGTGTAGAAACGGACAGTTTCTCAGAGGACATTACCAGAATACCCCAATCAGTAACTTGTGCCTCCACACATAAGACACACCAGTCAGCCTTAGATCTATACCATAGCTGGTGTGCAATCCAACGCAATCCAATTTCAGTTTCAATTTCAGCTCAATTCAATGATGTTCTCTTCTCGACTGATCCCTTCAATAATAGGGCCAATCAAAACTGTCCATGAAGCCTGCTAAGCTATATACACCTGTCACCCTAAGATTTAGGGCTACCCAGTGGGACAACATCCTCTTGTTCAATTTTTTTAAAAGCAATGCTCTACAACAACAATAACAGCACTGTTTATCCCTTATTTTGTTATAAATCAAATTACATAAAGTATAATAATTGTGAAAGTTTTGTGGCCTGTCTAGTCACAGTAGTCTTTCACAAGTATTTGTCCCATTTATTGTAATAATAATAATGACAATAATAAGCCCAGGTTGCCAGTTACTTACATATATATCACAACTTGTAGTTGGTAGCCAAAACCTAGATACACCCACACATGGGATGTGCATCTGGTATCAAAGTATCTGGACTGCCTTGGAAAGACCAAGTTGCTGCCCTTAAGCTTCTCTCAGTGAAATTGGCAAAAAGCATTTCTTTCCTTTCCAGATGAGGTCTCTTTGAGAAAGCTAGGCTCTCCAGATCAAGTACTTCTAGCTCCCTCGTCATGTCCTTTCCACACAATACTTAATGTAATTTTGTAATTTGTTTACCCACGGAGCACCAAGGTGTTCACAAGAACTCATTTAGAAATGCCCATGCGTTCCAGTATCCTATTGGAATTTGGGAAATGTTGGTTTTATGAGTCTCTGTACTGTTGGTACTTTGCACCACTGTCTTACAGTTACCCAAAACTTATGTCCAGTTTTTTTTTCCATCTTAACCAGACCTTTTGTTTGTTTTCTTATGTCAAACTGCATAATCCCATCATTGCACCCACTCTAGGCCGATGACTGTGCATGGTCTTACAGAATGCTTATATTGACACTGACTTAGGCCCACTCAGTTCGTGGAGCCTCAACAGTGGCAGCAGTTAACACTAATGTTCCAATTGATGATGTTATGAAATGGCAGACTGGTCTCGTGTTAGTACTTTCCAGAAGTTTTACTACACGCCTGTTTTCAAGACCAATTATGCTCATTTGTATTAAAATACTTCCCCTTGGGCTTTAAATGGTCATGGTCAATTATAATAACTGTTGATGTTGCAGTTTCTATGCTGCTATTTTTTCTATTTAACCATGCTCAGCCCCTCTTCTGCACATAATGTATCAGGGCGTTGAACTCTACCTAATATTTTCTCATATATTGCGAACGGAGTTTGTGTAATATAATCCCAATTATACCAGGACCACAAAGCGGCCTGCCAGTATAATTGAAATTATATGAACAAACGAAGTGAGAAATATATGAGTCCCACCCTTCAAATGTAGTCTCTGTTATCCTCACACAGCGTTAAAAAGATGAAGAGGATCATGGGACCATGTGCTTGTACAGGGGCACTATGGGATTACATCGTTCTTTTACCTGCCCCTTCCAGAGACAGGCTTTCCTATGCGTTAAAAAGTGGTTCGAAGCACAAATAAGTGGAATTCTTCCTAATGTTTTCTCATATATTTCTCACTTCGTTTGTTCATATAATTTCAATTATACTGGCAGGCCGCTTTGCGGCCCTGGTATAATTGGGAATTATTATTTTGCTCAATATGTATTGCATGCATCATGTTATTAAAACCCATGCTTGCCAGGAGCCTGCGTTCATTTTCTAACTAGGACAACAAATGCTTGCACCATATGCTGTTGACATAGCAGTAATTATCTCATCACTCATTGCTTCACTATGTTTCACATTTGCCAAACCATTCGAT
>OMLO01004244.1_pt1 | contig 11944 bp, 6 predicted proteins | sample 1674811 | NCBI WGS metagenome assembly OMLO01 (sample SAMN06265003, study PRJEB25207) | coral metagenome | isolation source: Coral host | place: Mexico:La Bocana,Puerto Morelos, Mexico | collected 2008-11-13 | reverse complement strand
AGACCTCACGAAAGTCCAATAAAACTGTCATTCATGAAATGGAATATGATGGGGCAAATTCTAGGGGTGAAACAGATATAGCATAAATGCGAATCTCCTTTTTCATAGAAATTGGGCCAAGCCTCAGTAGAGACGTGACAGAAGTTGATAAATCCCTGGTAGAATTTCTTAAGGAAACTGATAAATATTTTGTTTTCGAAAAAACAACACCAACACAAGTTTTTGCACTACTAGTAAGGCTTTGTAAGTCAAAGGCCACTGGATTAGACAACATTTCGGCAAAACTTCTATGGGAATGTCGTGATCTACTGGCAGAATCTCTAACTCGTATATTTAATGAGTCCCTAATGAGGGGTATCTTTCCTGCTGAGTGGAAATCTGCCAATCACTCCACTGTACAAAAATTCAGGGAAGCGCTCTGAACCGACGAATTATCGACCAATATCGGTAATTCCAGTCGCGTCCAAAGTCTTTGAACGGATAATCTACAATCAGCTATGTCATTATTTAACTAAAAAATAACTTTCTTTCATGCCATCAATCTGGTTTTCGGTCCTTGCATTCCGCGCCCAAGGCACCCCAGGAAACAATTTTGGGACCTTTTCTGCTTTTGATATATATTAACGATTTACCACATTGTCGTGACATATTCGGAACCCGCGGACGTTACCGTGCAGTCTGATGCTTGTCAGCACTGGCGTGGATCGCGATGGCTGAGGGTAAAAAACACCAAAGATGGTAGCAACTGGGTAAACGGAAAAGGCATTGTTCGAGTTCCCGCGCGTGTAGTAAAAGACGTATTTTATCGTGCTCAAAGTAAGTGTTGTCACTCCTCGAATATAAGTCGTCGATCTTTCGCGCAGTTCCATGCGTGTTTATCCGGGTGCTACCACCCTACCGTTTCGCGCAGCTTATGCATTTCGTGGATGATTGCAGCAAAAGATGTTTGATGCTGCAAGAACCTTATGTGTACATTAGGAAAGTAATACTTATTCGATATCAATCAAAGGTAAGAACTTATGTTGGAAAAGATTCTCTTAAGGGCACTTGAGTACCAAACTGTTGCCAAAGCGAGTGAAAATGTACTGGATCACCAGCCGCTGTTCGGGAAATGAGCCCGCGCTCCTCCCCCGTTCTTCTCGGGGAGGGACGCAGACCAGACACGAGAGATCGGCGTAAATCGAGCCTATGTTCGTTTTGAAGTTCTTTGAGCTTTGCCGAGTCTTGAAACAGGATTGCAAAGCAGTATGTTAAATTCCGTGTTCCGTTTGGATTATTTCAATGGCAGCCATTTTAATGGTACTGCGGCAATGATAGTGCTTTGTAATAGTCACTGAAATTTCGGATGTTTAGTGGTCTAATCATGCGGCTGTTAATTTGATCACTAGGCCTCATGAATGATGCTCTCAGTTGTGTCAGGTAGGTTTATGCTTTCAGCGAAAACGAAGCCGGACAAGAACCAAATTTCTTAGAAATCGCTGACTCTTAACAATGTTACAAGAACTTTTATTTTCTTACAATTTCATCTCCTTCCGTCCATGATGATATGATGCAAACGTTGTTCATGACACCTCAATTTTGATGACCCCAAAACCTTGCACTTCTCCGACTAGCTGGAAGGCGGTTACCGATATTTTGATTTTTAAAAAACCATGGCAATTCAATCCGTGTCATGTCTAGTAAAGAACAATGATTTAAACTGATACTACAGGTAAAACGAACGGGCGTGCGTAAATTTGCAGTGCAAATGAAAAATCAACGATATCTGATTGGCCTGCTGATAACCAGTCATATTGAAGCAGTTTTCTCAGCCACATAATATGGAGCATAATAATTCTGCTAACGTAAATACTTGCTTCTGATTGGTTAGAAGCGGATAAATTGTGTAGGTAGCTGAACAATTAAATTTTTATTGTATCGGTCACATTTGACATCGGTCACAAAGACATGCTCGTATTTGTGGCTCGTTTGCGAAAGAAAGAAATTATTTTACGGAGAACTTTGGCGAAAAGTGTTGGAAAAACAAAGTTACAAAACTAAAATATTCAATCACAGCGTGGCTTCATTTTAACAACCGTCTATAACGAAAAGACGTCAGAAAAAAAATCCGATCTGTTCACGTGTACAATTAATCCCTTATTGTTTCTCGAACATATCGATTTCCTATACTAATTGTTTATGTTTTGTCTTTCAGTTATCTAGTCGTATTATCATAAGTTTTTTTTTTAATGAAATGCCAAATATTGTGACAAATATTGTCATACAGCAGAACGCCATCGAGGCTACAGCTAGTGTCGATGAGCTAATTAAGGGGTACTTTCATCGTGGGTATCCGTACCAAGCAATTGTTGGTTTGTTAGAAAAACATGATGGCGTTCGAATACACGTCAGAACGCTGAAAAGGGAATTGAGAGATTTAGGTTTGAAGAGAAAAGCAGGTAACCATGACGAAGACACCGTGCGAGAGCTCATAAAGCAAGAGATGCAAGGTGCTGGCTCACTGGCTGGATATCGCTATATTCAGATCTTCGATTAAGGCATCATGTGAATGTTCCGCGCAGCCAGGTTGCAAGCATTATGAAAGATATTGACCCGGAAGGAGTACAAGAAAGAAGGTCACGGCGGCTGAGGAGAAGGGCTTATGTTTCCTATGGACCAAACTTCTGCTGGCATGTAGATGGTAGGTGTAAATTTGGTTATAAGTCCCATTATTCAAGTGGACAGTTTTCTCCGCAACTTTTTCGTATATGTTGCATAAAACAATTTAAAATCGCAGCAACTTTTAACATTGCGGGAGATATAATTTAAAATTGCAGCATGTCCCCTGTGGGCCACCGTATTTTATACCGTAGAATTCCGAAAATAACGCCCCCCCACCGAAAGTAACGTTAATTTTTTATGTTTCTATTAAATCCCGAAAGTAACGACCCCCCGAAAGTAACGATACCCCCGAAAGTAGCGACCCGTTCAAAAATGACAACTCAAAAACAATAAAATCTGTTGTATGTAACGCCTGTTTCAAACAGTACGGCAAGTGCTTAGAAATACAACTTGGCAGTGAATTGAATAATTTTCTATTTTATTTATAGCAAATACCAATCAGTGGTCTCTTGTGTGTATTTTCAAAATCGATTCAAAAGCATTGCATAAAATAACTACCGGTGATACGGTACGTGCTAGGGTCGTACACACGTTTGGCGCCTTTTTTTTGTTACATTATGCTTTGGTAATAAATACGTAACGCCTGACCGCATGTTAATAAGTAACCTGAAAGATCATTTTCATACGTATCATGTAACGTGTCTTCTTTGTGTAAAATGACTGCCCAATTCTCTCTGACAAACCTTTTCTAACCATCCGAAAGTAACGGCTACCCGAAAGTAGCGGCTCCTTGGGCCTGCTAAAAAATCCGAAAGTAACGGGAGCCGTTACTAAGTACTTTCGGAATTCTACGGTAGTGCCATTGATTTCACCGTGACATGGCCATTTTTAACTTGGCCTATTCCCCGCCCCTGCCCCCTGTACCTCAACTGTAAGGAAAGGGTGGAAATATATCGCTTGCTCCACGATAGCAAAAACAATGTTTTGTCAAGAACGGAACGCTTTTCTAGGGCTTACTAAACGACACACCACCTATGGTAATATTTACATTCTACTTATCGAAAAAAGGTTGATTAACGACACCAATGGAGTACGCTCGTTACATGATCGCGCACGCTTGGTATGTGATCATCGTCGCGTATTTTGCTCACTTTGCTTATTTCTTTCTTTGCTTTACTGCCTTGTGCAATGGGTAACCGGTCGTTTTGCCCCTAGCCGGTTAGTTCCCAACTAGAAGTCGATTAGTTGGTTAGCCCCTAAATAGAATGTTGCAACCATTTTCACGAGCGAGGACAGAGGACCCCGGGAACGAATTTGTTTTTTCACGTTAAGATTCGATTTTGGTGTATAAAACATGCTGACGAGTCAGTTTTGTCGAGAGGTTTTCGAAGGGTGATAGCTGTCTCGTCCCTAGTAGCCCGCGCGATAGTAAAGACATAATAATTAACCAGTGAGGAGGGCGGAGGGAATCATGGGGAGGCATCGCTCCATTCTCGACCCCATAGCCCTTTTTGCTTCTCTTAGCCGGCTGGAGCCTTGGCACGAGAATCGATTTTCGTGCCAAGGCCCCAACCGGCTAAGAGAAGCAAAAGGGCTATGGGGACGAGAATGGCTCCTCACTTGCAACCAGCTCCCGCTCGCACCTTTTTGCTCACTCCCAGTCTCCTAATCGCGCTAAGAAAGAATTTAAAAAAGCCTGTGAAGAAGGCAGGGGTAATAGGGTTTGGTTGTCTGTTTATTGTCATCTCAGCCAATCCTGTGAGCTGTTACGAGAGGTGAGTACCAGCCATACGAAACACGTGCCATTTTGTTCGTGTAAACTGGACAACCCTTCGAGACTAAGGTTTTTTTCATTGCTTTTATTTTCCTACACTGTTAGTCTCTGACTCAAGTTGTAACTTTATAAATACCCCATGCCAGAGAGGCTAAATTGAAAGCACTCTGGTTAGAAGCGGGAACGACAGCAGACTACAAACCAACTTTACACCTTGCTACTAGTAAACAGGCAACTAAAACGTAATAACTAACGAGAGCATGTCAAACAAAAAAACAACAAACATGTACAACCAGCAGCATTAATTCGGATTCTCCTTGGCCACATAATTCTACTCACTCACTACTTCGCTTAAAATAATATTACTAACAAAAGGTTAAAACTGTGCTAGAGTGTGTAACGGTCTGTTTGAAGTGTTTGCCTCCTGCACAGAACCCTTGGCTGGTCAAGCTCTAACAATAGATATTAATGGAGCTGGAGAACTGCTTAAGATACAAAAACGACGAAAGTTTGGGTGTTATAGTCATCTTCACAACAACCAGAAAATTTACAGCTAAACAGAAATTTCAGTGGGCTTTTTAACCCGACTAAGACTGAAGTTGTTCGATCCAAAGGTCTTTGTAGAACTAACTATAAAAGGTGTTTCAACGTTTTAGTACAGTCAATGTCAAACTTCGAATGTATACTACTGATCATCAGGACAGTTTTTTATCTTGACTACATGTAACCCAATTACACGAAATACTTATTTATCCACCAACAGTCGAGTTTTAAGATTCACATCAACAGCCAACAAACACTGCCTTGTTACAGTGTATATGAATGAACGCTTTATGGCGTAACAACTATGCATAAATATATTTGCTGAGTGCTACTACAATTTTGTGAACGTATCACACGTAATTAGGGGCGATAAGTGCTATAGAATAAACAAATAGTTACATTAATTGCTACAAACCCCTAATATAATTAACCACAAACTTTCGAAATCTTAATTCACAAGACGACCACAAGTTTTCGTTCGCCTAAAAACACAGACTTAAGTTATTTGCCTATTGTCTCACGCCTTTCAATGTTCTTTTTCTTGGCGGAGTCAATGACCAAGTCTTTAATTCCTACAACCCAACTTTCACAATGACTATGAAAAAAGTTGAGAGATGTTAAGATATGATAATTGGGGGATGTTTCGTTTCCCTATTATTCCCCCTCCAAGACTACACCTTCACCCCCCCCCCCCAAGAACCCACTGTCATCCCCCACTCCCCTACCCCATCCCTACTAATTCTCCTTCTCCACCCCTCCACCCTTACTTGTATGCCTAAATAAGGTGCAAAGCTTAGCTACAGCAAACACTGCTATTGTCAGAGCTGCTTGTTGCAGATACTTTTTCCGATCTCTTACATGTATTCTCATAATATAACTGAATTAAACTTCCGCTGGACTGGTTAGTCGACTTTGACGATACTGTAAATTTTTCTCACAAAGAAGAAGCATGCGAAGAAGCCCACAGTACCTAAGACAAAATGCAATATAATTGTTTCAGAAAAGGCTGACAATAATACAGTTCTAGAACATTTTTGTGTTGTAATATCTGTCGAAATCCCACCTGCTTCCCTGGAGGCCAAAAGACATTTGTCTCGTCTTCTAGTTTTCTGATTTTTGCAACATTCAAATCATCATAAGATCTCAACCCTGCATAGCATTAGTCTCAAAACTGGGTGTTCTGGCCTGGGTTGTTCGAAATGTGGGTAACACTATCCAATGGATAAATCACAATCCAGTGGATAGCGTGGTTTTACAACCCGGGCTTGGCTACTTAATACATGCTCTGTCATGAGATTCATTTAGCTGTCCCCAGGTAGAGCAAAAGGCCTATTGGTTACCTTTTTTGCACGTGTAGCCGTTGTCGCTAGGTAGATGTCAGTGGCTCCCTCATTCCTAAATCAAAGCCTCGGCTTTTAATTTAGAGATGAGACCACGATGCCTGACACGTACAATAACTTCACAGCATTTGAAATCCCCATAAAATTGTTTGCCATTCATGTGAGCATGAAGTATAAGCAAGTCTGCATATGAGCCAAGTGGTACATCAGGCCGGAGCTTATTCTGTTTTCTGTAGCACAAAGCGAGTATTTCTACTCCCCCTGGATGGGATGCTAAGTGTTACCCCCGGCATTAAGTTTGCCAGTACCCAAGTATATACACCTGGGTGGAGGAAAGCATTGTGTTGTGTACTTGCAAAAGAACATTGACACAACGTCCACGGCCAGGGCTCGAACCGCTCCATCCAGAGACAAGCGAGCTCTAACCATGAGGTTACTGCGTCTCTCAGATGCAAAAAACGTTCACACAAAAACAAAATTTATACAAAAGATCTTACCAGTGAATAGGAAGAAAATCAGCACCATGATAAGAGTGTAGCCAAAGTACAAAAAGGTGGAGGCTGTTCCAGTGATTGTCAACTTAGTGACAAAGAAATGAATAGAGTACAAAAAGAAATACAGTGCAGTACAGCCGCCAGTCAAGAAGGAACGCCACCACCAGTGATAATCCTGCAAATAAACAAATCAAACACATTAAAAGAGCTAGATCATGTTTGCGCCTCTAGAAAAGTTTAGCCTACATTTTCAAGTTTGTCATTTACAATCACTGTTAACTGAATTTCCCCATTCTTAACCATTCTTGCTGTTTTATGGTTTTTTAGTATCTTTTAAGTGCTTGTGTATCTCAAGTACATGTAAACTATTATTTTCAGGTTTCCTTCAATTGAAAGGTAATATTGTATGTGGCCAAAGTAACTCAAGATATCGTGACTGAGCTGATTTAAGCAGGTATGAGTTCGGTTGGAGTAATACAATGAGATGCAAAAATTAATATGGGTAGGGTAGGGCATAGTCTGGGATCTTACCTCTGCGCAAAGATGGAAATAGCACAACAGAATGGTCGTCTCAGATACAGTCAGCAGCAGAATTAAGCACACGACAAACAAGAAACCAAACATGTAATATATCTGATGCGACCTAGTCAAAAAGAAATTTTGATAAGTTTTACCTCAAAGACACTTAATTGTAAGCGGTGTTTAAAATACTTCAGAAGTTCTGTCTAAATGGAGAAGTTAATGACAGATCTATAATTATGCACTTATAACTTCTGATCTCTCCGGACAAAGCCAAGTGTCTGTGCATAACAAGCGTGTGTCTGTGTTAACAATGGCCCGATAAGGCCAATCCACAGTGGTAGACAAGACTGTGAACTTAATTAACAGTGGACCAACACTGGTGGACTGGACGGACTCGGACTGTGAACTTGGAACCCAGTAGGTTTGTGTCCTTGTACTTTTCTGGCCACCAGCTGCTGTTGTTCTCGGTGTTCCCAAGTTTGACTCTCTGGCCATGTTTGTAAATAGCCAACTGGTCAGCCTCCTGTCAGTTGGGATTTTGTTTTAAATATATTACTTTTTTTCTACTATTTGTCTCATGATTTGTTGTCAACTGGCCCTGAAAAGCCTCATAGATATTCATGTTATACAATTATTTAATTAATACTGGGCCCAGACTCGCAAACTCGAAGTGTGAACTTAAAGCGCACCCAGTTTAGTGAGACCTCCTCCATGCAAACATTAGACCCAAGAGAACTGAAATTATAATAGATCTTAAATTGAAGCACATACCAAATGCTGTTCAAGATGAAGAATAACTGGATAAAAATGCAGCCAAAAGGCAAAACACCTCCCATGATTATGCCAGGGCCAGCTTTAGTGTAAATACTCTAAACAAAACAAGATTTTGTATATCAGATAAAAGGTTCTCACAACACCATATAATGCAAATGTGATACTATAACAAGTAAGGGCAATAACAAAAGATTAGCATGGCCAGATGTTACAAACAAGTTTCACTTAACAAAGTTGTCAAAATCAGGGTGAAGTTAGATGTTACTGTTACCTGATCTGGAATCTGCCGAGGGATCTGGTTTGTACGCACAGGTTGTTCAATGGGCTTCTTTTTAAATCCAAGGTAAGCACCCAGGAAGGTAAGAGGAACAGAAATGCCAAACCTGTTGATTGGAAGAGTACATTTAATCAGAATGTTTAGATATTACATGGAAGTGTCCCCAATATTAGTACAGGGGTGTTTTAGACTGACTGACATTTTTTGGGCTGACTGACTGACTGACTGACTTTTTTAAGACCAACTGACTAACTCTTACTGACTGACAGACATACTGATCAATTGCAACAAAGAGTGTACATTGTAAGTCATCTAATTTTCAAACTTACCACATGGCCAACAAGGCAAGTAGTGTGGTAAATGGAACAGCAGCCGATGAAGCTTCAGCCCACAAAACAAGATTTAGAAAGAAGAAGATACCAAACATCAATCTGTAAAATGATACACAAGGAGTTGAGGTTACAATTTAAACACAACAGAGCAGTCTGGTCAAAATTCCTTTTAGTTATTACTGATCGCATTGTTATAATCACAACAAATAACATTTAGAAAATAACCCAAAGCGAATACATGTGCAAGAGAGGATGTCCACGAGAGACTTGGAGGAGGACGATCGAGGCAGAAATGAAAACAACAGGGAAGATGTGGAAAGAACTTGAGAAGGCAGCCATGAAAAGGAAGCAATGGAAATCTCTGGTCGCAGCCTTATGTGCCTCTTAGGTGCGATAAGGATTACATATAATTATATAATACACGTGCTGATTAATTTAAAACTGTGTTTCTATAACTCACGCGAACAAAGAGAATTTACATTTTGAGGATCAAAGTAAGTACCCAGTAAGTCAATTTTCTTTTTTGCATCACAGTATTTTCTAAAAGATATAGAAAACATGTTCTCTGTGTCTCTATCAAGTTATACCTAATAAAATGGCACATCACTGCCAGAAAAGTTCAAATTTAAATTCTTACGAAATTCATGAACATAAAGCAAAGTTCTTAACTATAACTACATACATGTATATGTTGTAGTTAAAAATTAAATTCAGGTAAAAATTAAATTCCTGTCTCTTAACCCTACTTATTCATTGATTATGAATAATTAGGGATAGAAGACAAAGGAAATTGAGAATCCAACTAAGTTAAAAATATTTTTACCTGAATTCAATTTTTAACTAAAATATATACATGTGTGGAATAATTTTTATGATGAAAAAACAAAATAAATGAGTGAAATTGAAATTTCAAGAATGTCAACACAGTTCACATGGTATACACGTACTCTGTATGTTCGTTGATGCTACAGAACAAATGATGATTTTGTACACTCACCCAGGGAAAAAGAATGCAGACAGCAAAACATTGGTCTTCCATAATTCACCACCAACCACTGAAAAGAGAGTGAAAAAAATGCAATGCATGACGCAAATTACAAGCTGTGCCAACAAGGGTGTTTTCCCTACAACAACAGCAAACAAACAACTTAGCAAGCAAACGATGAAAATCTAGTTATCCTTAGACTGTACATGTACCAAATTTGATGTACTACTGTACTGTAGTACAGTACATCAAATTTCTGTAAGCTGTTTCTGATCTACTAATGAACACTGTCAAACCACGCCTTTTTGTACTGCTCTAGTGGCATGCTCAGCTATCGTATTCACAGCCTGCTCAGTTTGAACATGCTGGTACTGTGTGGAACAAATCACAGCAACTTAGATATTGCTTTCAATTTACAAGTTAAATATACATATGATGCATGGACACCAGGAACAAAAAAAATTTACGGCCTGATGTACCACTTGACTTACTGTGAAAAGTACTGTAATGCGATTACATGGTCTACAGTACTAACAGAACTACAAGTATGAACAACCATGCAGATTTATCTTCCTGAATTGTCCTTTCACTGAACAATTAAAGAGAAATAATACTTGAAATAAAAACAAGCCATTCACTTACTTTTGTAAATTCTGGCAGAAACATAACCAGCAGGCGATCCAAGGCAAACGAACAGCACCTAACAAAAAATTGCAGGGTGAAGAAAAGTCACCTACTGTACTGTATGTAGTAATTTCAACTAAGACAGCTTCAAAATCTACACTGTAATGTTAGATAGTAATCAGTAGAGCACTACGTTATGTAAAACTCACCAAAGAACACGTCATTAGAGCTCCACGGTTAGCAGGAGACAGAAATCCCAGGCAAGCAAATACTACAGTGAAAAAAATACAAACCAAACTCAGAGGATCCACAATACATATCACAAAATGCTTGCATCAACAGACTTGTACATGAATAATTCAAAGTGCATAACTTAAGAGTGGTTTACTCATGGTCAATAAATTAAACCTCCTCTGCAAAGACTGACCACTTACCAAGAGTGAAGAATACCATGATGCATATCTGCGTTCCGCATCCCAGCATGACAGACAGTAGCATGCCCTTCTTGGGAGGGCGGAAAACATCTCCATGAACCAACTTCCAACCAAATTCTTCTTGAGCGTCCTCCTGTTGAATTACATGTATATCAAAAACAAATCAAGCACTGAAATATTTCTGACTGCATCTAAATTATCAATATAAGAAACTCATCTTCTCAGCAATTTTTCAGGTCCAGACTATAGCTTAAATTCTTTTTCAGTTAATAATGACATTATGTGGCCAGCTGTGACTACGAGACAGGGCTAGCTTCCCCACTTGGGACTATTTGCCATGCCCCACAACATAAATTTCACCACAAGCCAGATACATGCTATAATAATATTATATTAATATTGACCATGCTTGTTCAGTCAAGATGGGCTTGATATTGGCCTTGTCCTCTTTTCTCTGAGTTTATGGACCTTGACTCAATCTCTGTCCATAACCATGCAAAAAAACAACCTGGCCAATATGCAACCATCTTGACCTCACACTCGGTCAATAATCTAATCATATATCCTATTAAAAGTTTGACATACCGCTGAATCCATCTGATTGTAACGGGCAATGTCCTTATGCAGAGTTCGCAGCATAATCATGGCTACCATGCCAGACAAGAACAGCACAATGACCAAGGAATTCATGATGCTAAGGACAAACAGAGCCAAAATTTGTGTCTAACATCTTATCTCAAATAATATATATTATTAAATACATGTATTCTTACAGAGCTTGGAGTTTCCACTGTCTTCAGTCTCAAGATTTAAATATCACTTATACGTAACATTACAATATTTTGTTTCTCGTAACAAGGCTAAAAAAGTTAAAAAGTTAAACATTGTAAAATTAAAAGGTCAAGAGGTTTTTTTTTTTTTTAACCCTGATGATGGCAAACAGCCAAAAACGTTTGGTTTTGACCTTTTCATTTTTCCATTTTTAACTTTTTAACTTTTTTAGCCTTGTTATGAGAAACATTTTATAGAGCGAACATTATGGACATTACAATATTTTGTTACATTATTTTGAAGTACTCAAGTAGAATGATAGTTAGGCACTACAGTAGGACAATACATATACATGTAGCTAGACAGTGTTGCAATTATGACAGACGTGTAAATGGACATGTAGAGATAGCCACCCTATCAAGGCCTTACCAATGGTTGTCTACATTAATAAGGTTTGTTAATGAATAAGAAAA
>OMLO01004243.1_pt1 | contig 11944 bp, 6 predicted proteins | sample 1674811 | NCBI WGS metagenome assembly OMLO01 (sample SAMN06265003, study PRJEB25207) | coral metagenome | isolation source: Coral host | place: Mexico:La Bocana,Puerto Morelos, Mexico | collected 2008-11-13 | reverse complement strand
GGGAGACCCCCCCCCCCCCCCCCCCCCCGGGCATACACCAAGAGATCAGCAGTTAAGCACTCTGACTGACGCTACGTGAGTCCAGTCTCCCATGAGTGCCTGGTTTCTCTCGCGGTTAGTTTTTAATAAGGTTAACTCTTCGTCTGAGGGATATCAGGCTTTAAGATTTTACCTTAATTGCCTGATATTTTCGCTACTGAAAAGACTAACGTGAGTAGGTTGCATCAATTTTTAGGTAAGCTTGATAAAAACCTTTATGTTTTTCACTAAAGTGCGAACTATTGTAGCTGTAAATTAAATATCATAATAAGCCCCGAGTTACATAACTAGCTTTTCTTCGGCGTTTGTTGTGAATTTCAGAGACGGTGAGCTACAGTCAGTTTGGGAGGTTAAGGTGAAGTGCTGATCGGAAAGGTCACTGCCAGTCGGGGTATGTCGAAATCTTTAAGTGACACTGTAACTAGACATGTTTTAGTTCGTATCAGCTTTACTTGTAAGCTTAACTCACTACACAAAAGCAGATTGAACTGTCAAAGACATCTTAATGTACTAGTATCAAGGCTGTTGTCTAGGGAAATTTTTAAGGAGCCCAAGCCACTTAGAAGCCCTGGATGGAATTTGCTGTGCTCAATCCAGGGGGGGTTGCAGAGCTTGGGGGAAGAAAGGGGGATGGGTGGTGGAGTAAGTTGTGAAAATTTAGGGGACGGGCCTGGGGGCAGACATTCTTCCATAAATATGGTCTGATATCAAACAAAATTTTGAAATAAAGTGTTCAGCAAATGATCAGGCCATGACTGAGAAAGAATACTATTTATGGTCAAACAAATTAATAATTGGTGTATCCATGCAAGTGCTGCAGCCAAAAATTTATGTTGCTGCTTTTGTTTTTAGGTTTTGCAATTCTATTTTAACAAAACAAAATACATTGTACAAATCATGAAAATGCAAGCTGCAAATGAAAATAAATAAAAATGAAAGAGGCATTTGGGGGTTTAGAATTTGGCCTCACTGAAGTATGCTTTCCTTCCCCGGAATGGACCCCAGGGGGCGCGGGGGGTGGGGGGTACTGAAAAAATGTTTTATACGGGGAGGCTCCGCCCCGAGGTCCAACCCCTTACCCTTTTATATACCATTTTTTTTCAGAAAAGGTACCCATTTTGTTTACCTTTTATTGGAAAAAGGCACCCCTTTCATATACCTTCTTAAGAAGACTTATGAATAAATCGTTAAAACAGGAAGTCTTCTAGTCCTTTTTTTCATGTAGCGCGTAATAAATTAAAATGAAACAGTCATAAGTTGCATCTCCTTGATCTGTTTTAATTCAAGGCCCTTTTTAATACCCGAATGAAGATTTTTCTACCCTTCCATATACCTAAACTTATGAAATCCCTACCCTTTTATATACCTGAAGCCTGAAAAAGGTACCCCTTTCGGGCGAGCCTCCTCGTATAGGCCATTATAGGGAGTACCCCCCCCCCTGGGGGGGGGGGCTTGGACCATAAACTAACAGTGATTTTGAGGCAGCAATACTGCATTACATTGACCACTTCTTTGGAGAAAATATATTCTGGTATATTGGTTGGAGTCACTACAATTTTCTTTGATAATTTGAAATATGAAACCCTAATATGCAAAGGGAACTGCGATGATGTTTACTTTTTGCTGGCTAGTTACTTCAACAGTAAATATCGTAAATATCCTTTCAGAAACTAAAGAAATTCATTCCGTACAATGTACATCTAAAAGTAAAGTATCAGACAAAAAAAGCCCAAGAATTTATACAAATTTATCTTTATTCAATTGTAAACATAATATCAGCAGCATCATCACCCCAGTTAAAAAAAGTAGTTATTTTGTAACTGGAATCAGTGAGGTATCAACAGAGACAACCATTGGCATACCTGATGCACATTTATTCAATACTGACCTTGCAATCCCTTCTAGGGCGATTATCAAATATGGCTGTTTTCAGCTTTCGTGATCAGAGAGAGACTTTGTTGCGATGTCTTGGCCCATATTTCTCATGATAAAAGCAAAACAGGACCAGAGTAGCTGTTGTTTTCCATTTAATTTATTGTGTGAATGATTTTTTGAACCAATTTCATAAGAAATTGAATTCATTGAACAAAACTTTAGTCACCCACACTCGTAACTTAAGCGCCTGTGGCAACTAGGCGCCTGATAGGCAGTATACTTCGTTAATCTTTGTTAGTTATGTTAGTTAAAGTTAGTTGTTATGGCACTGAGTCTGAAAGGGAGCAGATAAAAACCAGCCTTTCATGATCTTTAAACAGTTCAAGAAAGGTAGGGTTTTAGGATTATTATCCACCATATTTAAAGATTATGGATTATTTGTGCGACATTTTAGAATTTCAACTATCATCAGTCATTATTGCATAGTTTTCTTAAAATAAAAAAAAATACTTTAAAAAGTAAACATTAGGTCATATGAGAGATAAAAGCTGTACAAAGAACAACAAATGTTTATTTCCAGTGACCCCTGTAGTGCTCCTAGTGAAGTTCCACGCTTGCGATGCCAAGCAGTACTACATGTAGTTGCCAGTCACTGAGGTCCTCTGGGTAATGATAAATGTAAATCAAGAAATTAAAATGTTGTGACATTTATTAGTGGAAAAATGTCACCCAAAAGATGAAGAGGACTGCTTATGGAGACAAAATACTGATATTGATTGATGCATAAAAGAAGAAAAGTATAAAAAATATATATATGAATAATTTACATGGACTAAATTAGAAAGAGAAAGCAAAGCAAAACAAAACCTTTGTAAAAAGACTGCCAAATTTGCTCTAATACCATCCCAGTACCAGCTTTATCCCAATTGGAAGGTAATTGGCAATTTCAAGGGTGCCAGGGGAAGGAGCACCAGAGTTGAAATTAATTCTACAAATTTCCTGTAAATTAGTACAGTATGCATATTTCTTGGAATAATGAACATTTGCAAATGATGAATGTCAATGTCAATGACTGAATCCAACTAGCCCCCAAAATTTCATCTCTTTTAGTACTTAAAAACTTTGAAAATTTGTATTTCCTCAGAATTTTCCCAAGAAACTTCACTTGTCTAATGGGCAAGTGAAGCATGGAATCCAGTAGCCTGACTGCAAAATCGGCCACAAAACTGCCATGCAGTGGGCTTAAAAATTATTGGAACATGACTTTCTTTGCATGTGGGAGAACACAAGTTCCCAGTCATTGTCTGCCTAGTACCTGAGCCTAGTATAATTACTTAAAGTTCTAGACATTTCCACGGACAAACCTCATTGTTTTGCAAGTGAAATGGATAGCAATTTTTCCTGTTTTGAATTATACCTGTATGAACACTTTATTTCAATTGCATTTAAAAATTAATACAGATGAAATGTGGATCCCCTGGTAGCATTACGCTTATCTAGGCAGATCAGTTATTATCAGATTACTTATTTAAGTAACAAAACAATGCAACTTAATCAGACAGTGTAAACACTGGAACTTAGAATATTTTTGTACATTTACAAATCCATTAGTGCATAACAATTATTAAAGGAGAGATATATAAATTACTAGGAGAACATGGACTTCTATGTTTTAGGAAACAGGAGGGGAGAGAGATATGAACAAGACTTAAAAAAGATTTAATCGGTTGCTTTAAATATAACTGTTGACTGTTAAACTACTAATATGAAACTTTATTCAAGTTGGGGAATATTATTTACTTAATAAAGGATATTGAATTTTTCCCATTTTGTTTTTGTTGAATTAGTTTCATTCAGAGTTTAACCATTGTGTGCAGTTTATCAGCAGTTATGTACAGTAGCTATAAATATCAGCTCAAAATGTACATTGCAAACTTAATGTTAAAATTTAATAGTACCACTTGAGACATTCTGTTTGTAATATCAACATTGTGAAATGTTAAATATTGTTCTCTATTTTGTTTTCTGACTTTAAAAATGGCCTTTTTCAGTGGTTTTGTCAAAGGATAATGAGAGAATTTAGTTAAAAGTTCCACTTCAACTGCATACAATGTTTACAGGTAAAAATCACACATACATGTTACAACTAGATTCATTCACATTAGAAACTAATTTTTGCGTTATTTAATTTGGTGCAAATCAGTAAAAGTTAAATAAATGTAAACATGACTAATCAGTCCTATGCAAATAAAGCACCACTTATTTGGCTTAGCAGTAAAAGAACTGCCAAAAGTGTACAGAATGTTAACATTACATCCTGTACCAAAGCCCCAGGGCAGTGGATTTTTGAGTAAGGCTAGTACATTCTATCTTTCACAAGTACAAGGCTGATGATTAAGTTGAATGTTTGTTTGTTAGAGGAAAAAAAATATTCACAAAAGTATTGCAAGAGATGAAAGTCTTTGGGGTTAGTGACATGGCAACTTGGGCTATTGTTCTTAATGAACTGAATGAACTGTAGTTAAAACCCCCCAAAATTGGTTTTCTTCAATTCTATTTAATTCTTTTGTTTACACCATACTTGGCATTTTGAACACAATTTATCGGTGAGGTAAATGACAATATTAAAAAGTTAAGAAATATCGGTGCAAATGCTTTGCATCCTGTTTGAGTCTGTACTCAGATTAATACAGTAACTGTAGAATGCTAGTGGTAATATGCTGCCCTAATCTGGTTAATGTGGGCCACACAATTTCTTCAGTAACTGTGAAGTGAAATTTGAAAACTAAGACCGTGAACTAGTGCTTTAGATTTATAATCTTGTGTATTTATCTAGGTGTCTTGATCATTGCCCACCAGTTAGCATTACATGTAGTTCAGGCCATTGTAGGTAGCTTTTAGGGAAGCTCTTCAATAATTGACACAGGAAGCGATCGAAACATGACTTAACACCGTGGCAACTTAAAGCGACGCATGTAGGTTTCTCTTTTCGTTAAAAACGAAACCGTAGGTTGGCTCGCCGATGCATGCTTCATGAGAGCAAAACACCTGCATTTTTGCATTTTGGCTGTAGAGAGTTTAAACGAGTCTTTGGAGCCATATTCAGTGGGAAAGGAATTTCTTCCTTAAAATTAAACGTGTACGACTCGGCATCCATTTCTCCAGATTTCTCAAAGTAAGAAAATATGTAAGAACATAAGCTTACCTGTTGTCCAGAAAATGAGACACAGTAGAATGGTGAGCCTTTTAAGATATTCAGACCACATAAAGCACAAGTTGAACGAAAATGTGGGGTAACTGTTTCGGAAACTTTTTCTCTCGCTTCGATTCATGGTAATGGCGTTTTTTTCTTGCACTCAGCATTTTCATTGAAACGTAACTTAAACTTATACAATTACGTCATTGATAAACGAGGAATAATTAACAATTAGACGGCAATCGGCTGATAAAAGGCGATAGAAACCGAGAGCGAGCCGTCTAATTGTTTTAGCATACCTCAGTGATCGATCTATCAAGAAAAAAAATATTTTTTATTTCATGAAGTTTGATACATTTCTGATTTGTGCGTTGATGTTAGCCTACAATGCAGGCGTATTTTGGGCGCGCGAGTGCACATTTTCGTATTAGGCCGCCATCTTGGATTCAGTGACTCTGGAGGATTGGGGCGAGGAGATATTCACCGAGGGAGTAGGGGTTAAGTGGAGAAAATGAGCAAAATGAGAAAATGAGAAAATGAGAAAATGAGCCCCTATCCCGCCTCTGCACCAACCCTCTACCGGTCAAGCATCCAGTTACAATCCAAGATGGCGGCATCGAACCGATTTATCTAGCGTTCCGTATTCCGCTCCGAAATAACGCCTGCACTGCAGGCTACATTGATGCATGCTAAATCGCGCGCGCTCTGACAAACTGCCGTCTATCGATCGATAGACGGCACCTGTTTAGCCAATCAGATTGCGTGTTTACGTGATAGTCGGTCACTGAGGTATGCTAAAACACAAATAGCGGCGATAAACATGTTAAACATACGCATTTTAATAACTTGACGTTTCGTATGCTACGCAACATACATTTTCAAAAGTAGAATTAAGACCGGTACAATTTTTTGAAAACTATATATGAAATGTAAAAAGGGGTCTGGAAACGAGATTAAGAAACATCTGTTTCTTAACAGTAAAACAATAAAAGCCTAAGCTAATTAGTAAAGTATCAGCTTCTCGCCGGTGACGTTTACATTAAGAGCCGGCTTAAGTTCTTGGATAAGGAAAGTTTCTCTAATTTTACAATGATAATCTGTTTTACCAGAAGCTAGAATATCAAAATGATCCCACTTGATGTTGTGACCTGTGGCTTTTATATGGTCAGCAATGGCTGATGTGGGGTCATTCTTAGTGAGAGCCCTGAAATGTTCCGTTTTCCTATCATGAAGCCGTCGTTTCGTTTTGCCTATGTAAAAGTCACTGCAGTCCCAGCAACCAGCTTTATAAATGACCTTAGATTTCTGTGAACGATTTTGACGGTCCTTGTATGGAAAGAAAGATTTGATTCGGCGAGTGCTTTGAAAAATTATCTTGAGATTGACAAGTGAACAGAAATTGTATACACATGATTTCAGACGCTTAGAGATTTGGTCACTTTGTACACCTAAGTAAGGTAATAAGGTGATAATATCTTTCTTCGGAACCGTAGAGACAGGGCTGTTTGGCTTGTTTCTGTTTCTGTTTAGGACGTCGTTAAGTCCGTTAATGTTGTAAGTGATAATGCCTTCTGGGTAGCCATTTTGAAGAAGGAGTTTGTGAAGGTCATCAAGGCAGATCTAAGCAGGAAAGCGGAGGAGCAAATTCGGTAACAGTGATAAGTAAGTGTACGAATAAGATTTATTTTGTATTTGGGTGGAGTGAAGGAATCCCATTTAGTATAAAGGCCAGTAAACGTCTTTTTTCGGTAGATGGATGTGGCAAAAGTGTTGTTTGGGCAGCGTTTGATGAGGATGTCTAAAAAAGGAATTTCATTGTCTTGTTCTAAATCAATAGTAAATTTGATACTCTCGTGACGAGTGTTCAAATATCGCAGGAAATCATTAGCAGTGTCTTTGCTCTCAAACATGGTGAAAGTGTCATCAACATACCTATACCAGAGTGACGGACGAATTTGACCCTTCGTGACCCATCTTTCTTCAAAGTGACACATGAAAATGTTCGCCAAAACTGGGCCTAACGGTGAACCCATGGCTACTCCATCTATCTGGTCGTAGTATTGGTCATCGAAAAGAAAATGGCTTTTCTTTGTGGCAAATTCTAATAATTTATGCAAAGCTGCACGAGGTAATGTCGGAGGATCGGGTAGAGAATACAGTTTTTCAAGACAAATCTGTATTGTTTGTTCGAGTGATACATTTGTAAATAGTGATCAGACGTCAAAGGAGCACATTATTCAATTGCCATGTTTGTGTTTTTTGCCCAGTCTTTAAAACTAAAAGAGTCCTTAACAGTGTGTTGGTTTGTCGAAATCGGCTGAAGTATACCAAGTATGCATACATACTTGTATTGTTATTACCAGTGTGTTCCCCGGACCAGGGCTATACCAGCGTTTTTGTTTACGATGTTATTGTTATGGAATATAAAATCAAATAAATCATGTCCAGGTAAAAATTCTATCAGCTGTTTATATGCATGGTAATTTTAAAAACATGAGTGGGAAGGGTGGGAAGGCCTTGAGTCCCCATGGCGAGTAGGCTTGTAAAGACCTTATTTACGTGAATGACCCGTACAAGCGTACAATAATCGATAGCCAGGGACAAGAAAGTTTCTGGGATGTGGAAGATTCTTTGAATGCATTGCTGTGGAACGGACGTGGTTTGAACATGTGCTTTCGGTGGACCGTATTATATCCAACCGCTTAAAATGTAGAAAACAGAACTGTTATTGTGGGGGTGGGTGGGGGACTAGGAAAGCACTGTAAAACAGCATTGGGGCCATTCGTTGCTCTTCAAAATATGGTGGATTTATGGGATATATGTTTCTTCGTTCAAGCTGTAATAGGTGGTCACCCTTTATTAAGCTGTCAGTTTCCAAAGTCCCAAAAACATTTCCCTTAATACTGCAATTTTGACCTATTAAGTAGTAATGTCCATTAAGTGGTCGTGGTCACCATTTGCGAAGTACCTATTGGTCTTTGTTGTATTTTCTTGACCTGTATGAAATGGTCACTCAGTGTCGGTTACTTGTTCATACAGTTTCAAATAATGTAACACACGAGGTACAACAAGTGAGTTTCCTTGTTTAATGAAACAATTAACATTAAAAGAATACTCAAATATTCATGATCAGCTACAGATATATGCTTTGAGAGATGGTGCAAACCCTTCCAACAGGAGGGGACTCTATTTAAAAGTGAAGATATTAATTTGCTAACAGTATCAAGTTAAAAAAAAACTAAAATTTCCAACTTTTTACATGTGCATTCTATTCTGTGAGATTTTATTTAGTACAGAGTTAGGAAATGACGCCTTGGAGCCGACTGGCTCCTAGCTGCTTAGGCTGAAACTACAAAAATTTTTGCAATTTCCCTGACATACATGTTGGATTATTTTCATTAGTAACAACATTCCCATCAATGCCTGAGGAGCTCCGCTTTTAGGCTTGGCTAAATCTATATATTTTTTAATTTAATTATATTTCTTTTTTTATCTTGTTTGAGTAATTATTTGTGCAGTTTCCATTTTACGCTACATCTGCGTGTCATTCACACCAGATATACTTTTTCTCGCTGAGGAATTCCCCCGGTTGCAACAGCGGAGATGACATCGCTTCAGGTAAGCTATATAAAGAAAAGCCAAAAACAGAAGCACAGAGAGTGCATAGGTCGCTGCGTCAGCATGACTTTCTGTGTAAAAAGGAAAACCATTAGAGACTAAAATGCAAAGCATGTACCCAGGGCTAATGGTCGAAAGGTTTCATTGATCTACCTTGTTTGCAGTCCTTTGCATCCGGCTTCTTTGTGGCTTCGATGTCTTGCTGGGTAGTTGCTGATTGCAAAAAAAAAAAAAACCAGAAATCAAAATAAATCAAAGGGAAACGCCGTTAAGGATGCATAAAGAAATAAAAGGAAATATTATTGATATTCTTATCATTCGCTTTCATGTCTTTATCCCTTAATCTCCAGGTATTTGATACCTGTAACTCGTAAAATGTCAGCCGTCAGTTGGTTTGGTAGAGCCCACGGTATCGGCATCGCACAGTTCAATGGTGCGAATCCCGTACATGTCTGAATTTAGCTTTTTCAGGCTTCAATGCTACGATGGCCTTTCATGTTTTGAACTAAGGAAAATTCGAGTGAATCACAAAAAGGCATAAAGAATGTTAAGTATAGAGGTAAAGCTCTATTCGGCGACAAATTGCGATGTAGTAGCCAAATTTATACGTGGCTAAATCACGAGGAAAACCGTAAAAGAGCATTTTTGTTTGACTCCTCTGAATTAGTAGATTAAGCTTAATTAATTATGAATTAAAAGCTTACCCTTGGCAGTTTCAGTTGTAGTTGTAGCCCATGGCTTGCACGTTGGGATATCTGGAAAAAGTAAAAAAGCTCAAGGTATAGTAATTTACAAATTGTAAATTAGTATTAAGTATGTTGATGTAAGTAATCTTCGTTAATTTTATTTTATGTAATATATTTTCTTGTTGTTGTTCTCTTTCCCTTTTAGTGTGATTTTGTAGTTTTTTGTATTTCAATGTAATTATTGCAAATAATAAAAAAAAGAAGCTAAGGTATCTGAACTCAAGGAACAGTTATGGACTAGTAAAATCAGAAGCAGCTTCCAAAAAACTCTTTTTTTGTCGCGGAAAATTGAGTTTCTATGTATGCTATTTAATAACGCCGCTGTTTGGTCTCGATTTTTTAACTTCCCTAAGAAACATATAATTTACGCCCTGCCGTTTGATGAATATTTTTCACAATCTAAGCAGAAAGCTATATAAACGTTTTGTTCTTTTTTTTCTATTTGTGTAGTATAATTAATTGTGTAATATTTTATCTCACAGAATTGTTTGGTAACGAACTGTTCCCCTGGTGGTTCATCCCAGCTTTCCATTGCCACTTGGGATCACTTGTTCCACATTTCGCGACACACTTAGACCAAAAAAAATTAAAATTGTCGTAAATTATCCTCGTCAGTGCAGAGCACATCAACCAGTTAATACCACGTCCAACTGGCCGTTGGATGGGCGTGGCGCGATACACTTATGAAGAGAGAAGCACTTCTTTCGTTAATTATTAATTATATCTGGTTATAATATGCCCTAGTTAGGTTAGGTTAGGCGGGAAGGCAGGCCGGCAGCTGGGACTTGCATGATATTACATCCTAATTGACAGTAAAAAGAGTACAAAATGTTTTAAAATTAATTTGAAAATTAAAATTACTTAAGAAGGAATCCACCAGATTTTCGAATAACAGCAAGTGGACAAAAACCTTGTACCGAGATTATTTACATCGTTTCGCAAACTTTTGTGCGAGAAAACCGAGGTTTTGAAGTTCATATTTAACACTTGAAAGTACTGGTGAAATAAAACTGATGATGAAATTTTACCTGTGTTCAACCTCCTTCCCAGGGCTTTTCCCACCTTCAAGGGAAAAGCCCTGGGAACGAGGTTGACCTGTGTTTGCACAAGTTTTCTGAACTTTGCAATTTCTTTTCTCGAGTTTCGATGGGAAATTGTTTACGGTGTTATTTCAGGCAACTATTTATAACTTAATGAGCCTTTAACATCCCCCCCGGGAAATCCACGAGCATTCGACGGCCGTCCGTGCCTCGGAGTGGGGAAGGCCTTCCCGGGGATGGGGAATTTGAACCTTGCATGGGTGGGCTGGGGAATTTGAACCGCAAGTGACTTTCCCAGGGCTTTCCAGCGGAATACGCCTGGTTGTTCACTTGGAGAAGTTTGAAGGAAAGGAAGTCGTTTTCATTAGCGAATGGATTGCAGCATTGTTGAAAGTATGGTTAAAAATTAGAGTGTATTTGAGTTGTGTCATTTTAAAAGCTTGGATAGTCAAATCAATTGCTGGTCAACGTGCAGAAAGTCACGGTCGCAAAGGATAAACTGCTACTGAATTGTGAATGAAGAAACGCTGTAAAAGGTACAACAACAAAACATTCAGCGGAATTCAGTGGCTGCTAAACGCGTATAGTATCATAAATCTATCAAAAGGAATCCTTCAATTAAAAGTTGTTCAAAACAAAACTGCAATCAAAATGGCGATTTCCTTTCCCGTGGTGTATTCAAATCTGGCACTTCGGTACAATGGGTAGCGCATTTGAACGCAATTTTGGCCCAGAGGGCGGGAATCTTCAAAAGTTCAATGCCCGGAAGGTGGGGGTATTGTTGAACTTCTAATTAATTGCAATTGATTAGCACATTAGCTTTAAGAAAATTTAAAAAGGGCTATAAAATAGGTAAAACTATTCTGGTAAAAGATTTTTGTCCACCAAAAACTGAAATTACTCGATCTACTATTGGGTTTCGTCTTGTAACGGTGTCTGTTAAAATAGACCACATGGCACAAAGGCTGTATAATTCTGCTTTCATGCACAACATTATAGTCTGCGATTACTGAATTTAAAAGCATGGTTGATGCGAAAATGAAAAATAATGTACCTAATGTTAAGAGTCGGAACATACAAAAAGAAATGGTAGTGAGAAATCTCATCTATATCGTCATGTATTTGCACGAAAAGCGCGTTAACTGACTCGACAAAGTTTGCTCCACCGATGCGTATATCACCTGGAATACCAAAACATCTTTGGAAAAAGGGAAGCCTTACACTTCAAGATCGAACTCGTTTGAGTTGATCTGCTTCTCGATGATGCTGCGTAGCGGCACAATAACCAGGGAAGAGGGTCTGCCAGGAAAGCAACCAAAAGAGCGTTCATCCTTTCCCTTGCTTGAGCTTTAACACTAACCCTAATTAATGAAAGACTCACCCACAACTTTAACTTTGATTGTAATGCTGGCATTCTCCAAGGAATTCTC